>Ga0078972_1007211_pt1 | contig 25047 bp, 18 predicted proteins | sample YelNatPaOPGAMG01_FD_67568 | JGI IMG/M metagenome (GOLD analysis project Ga0078972, IMG submission 67568) | Hot spring thermophilic microbial communities from Obsidian Pool, Yellowstone National Park, USA - OP-RAMG-01 (SPADES assembly) (version 2) | ecosystem: Environmental > Aquatic > Thermal...
CTCTTCCCGGCCTCCCACCTCGCCATAGACCCACGCAGTGGCAGGAAACTCCGCCATCACATAGACCCCTCGGCCCTGCAGCGCGCCGTTCGCCAGGCAGCCCAAAAGGCCGGCTCCCAAAAGCGCGTCACCTGCCACACCCTGCGCCACTCCTTTGCAACCCATCTGCTCCAGGCCGGCTATGATATCCGCACCGTCCAGGAACTCCTCGGGCATAAAGACGTCCGCACCACCATGATCTACACCCACGTCCTGGAACGCGGCGGCCTGGCCGTGCGCAGCCCACTGGACCTCTCCTGAAAACCATTTCCGATCCATTCCTTGCGTCCAGATTTGCCCGCAGGCATCCCCCCTTGATCGTCATCCTCGGCCCAACCGTCGTAGGGAAGAGCGAGTTCGCCATCTCTCTGGCGGAGCGCCTGAACGGCGAAATCATCTCCGCCGATTCGCGTCTCTTCTACCGCGGTATGGATATCGGCACCGCCCAACCCACCCCGCAGTGGAAGAAAATGCTTCCCCTGACACTCCGCCTATGGGCAATCATCAGAACGCGCACCATTGACAAATCTAGACAAGCCGGGTAAACTACAGGGCAATGGTAACCCTGTTTTCTCGTTCCCGTGCCAAGCGTCTGAACCCCTCTTCCGGTTGGGAGGGATGGGGTTTTGTGGTTGGCCAGGGCATCTGAAGGGCAATCCATACCACGAACCGGGCTGAACAAGGCCGCCTCCTTCCCAGAGGCGGCTTTTTTGCGAACGTATCCATTGGACTGGTAATCTTTCATGAAAGGAGGCTGTATGCCAACCGAAACAAAACCAACGGTCCAGAAAGTAGTCCTGGCCTACTCCGGCGGTCTGGATACTTCCATTATCGTCCCCTGGCTGCGAGAAAACTACGGTTGCGAAGTAGTCTGCTTCTGCGCGGATGTTGGCCAGGGGGAGGATTTGAGCAAACTGGAGGCCAAAGCGCTGAAGAGTGGGGCCAGTCAATTTATTCTACGGGACCTGAAGGAAGAGTTTGCCAGCGATTATCTCTTTCCCTTGCTACGCGCTGGCGCAGTCTATGAGCGTCGCTATCTGCTGGGCACCTCCATCGCCCGTCCGCTGATTGCCAAACACCTGGTGGACGTGGCACATCAGGTTGGCGCCGACGCCGTCGCACATGGGGCGACTGGCAAAGGTAACGATCAGGTGCGCTTTGAACTGACCGTCATGGCGCTCGACCCGCGCCTCAAGATCATTGCTCCCTGGCGGGAATGGAATATTCGTTCACGCGAAGAGGCCATCGCCTATGCGAACGAACGCAACATTCCGGTAACGGCCACCAGAAAGTCCATCTACAGCCGTGACGCCAACCTGTGGCACCTCTCCCACGAAGGCGGTCTGCTGGAAGACCCCTGGAACGAACCAGAAGAGAGCATGTATCAACTGACCGCCGCGCCGGAGAACGCTCCCGACCAGCCAGCATACGTAGAGATCGAGTTCGAGTCGGGCACGCCGCTGGCCGTCAACGGCGAGAAAATGTCGCCAGCGCAGCTGATTGCTCACCTCAACGCCATCGGCGGAGCGCACGGCATCGGGCGCGTGGACCTGGTCGAGAATCGTCTGGTGGGCATGAAATCACACGGCGTGTACGAAACGCCTGGCGGCACCATCCTCATGGCCGCCCATCATGAACTCGAAACGCTGACCCTTGACCGCGAAACCATGCATTTCAAGGATATGATAGCCATTAAGTATGCGGAACTGGTCTATAACGGGCTGTGGTTCACGCCGTTGCGCGAGGCGTTGGATGCTTTCGTCAATGCCACCCAGGGGCCGGTCAGCGGCACGGTGCGCCTCAAGCTCTATAAAGGCAACGTCATCCCGGTCGGACGGAAATCGCCTTTCAGCCTCTACCGCGAAGACTTTGCCACTTTTGGCGAGGAGGACGTTTACGACCAGAAGCACGCCGAAGGTTTCATCCGCATTTTTGGCCTCTCGCTCAAGGTACGCGCCCTCAATGGACTGCCGGTTTCGGGCCTGGATATGCCCAAGCCGGACTACTCCAAATTTAAGAGAGACTGAGCAGGACCGCGCAATGAACATGGAAGGAACGAGGTGAGATGACCCTCTGGAGCGGACGGTTCGGCAGTCGGCTGGATTCACAGGCCTGGGCCTTGAATACTTCGCTGCCCTTTGACCGACGCCTGGCACAACAGGATGTCCGTGGCAGCCTGGCCTGGGCAAATGCCCTGTATCAGGCCGGCCTGTTGACCGAAACCGAATACCGTCAGATAGAGCATGGCTTGCAAGCCATCGCGGAAGAATTCGCCGCCGGGCGTTTTGCGTTTGCGGCAGATGACGAGGATATCCATACCGCCGTCGAGCGGCGTTTAATGGAATTGATCGGGCCGCTGGCCGGCAAACTTCACACCGGGCGCAGTCGCAACGATCAGGTGGCCACAGATTTTCGTTTGTGGATTCTGGATGTTTTGCCCTCGCTGGACGCGGCTTTTCTTCGCCTGCAAACCTCACTCCTGAGGTTGGCCAAAGCGCACCTGACAACGCTGATGCCCGGTTACACTCACCTGCAGCGCGCGCAGCCTGTCACGCTGGCGCACTGGTTGCTGGCACATTTCTGGCCTTTGCAACGCGACCGGGAGCGGCTGAATGATTTGCGCAAGCGGCTGGCCATCTTACCGTTGGGCAGTGGCGCCCTGGCCGGCACACCGTTCCCCATTGACCGCTTTACGCTGGCTCAGGCGCTTGGTTTCGACGCGCCCGCGCCCAACAGTTTGGACGCCGTTGCTGATCGCGATTTCGCTGGCGAATTCCTCTTCTGCTGTGCGTTGAGTGGGGTGCATCTCAGCCGCCTCGCCGAAGGTGTCATCCTGTTCAGCAGTGCCGAGTTCGGTTTCTTTGAATTGAGCGACGCCTATGCGACGGGTTCCAGCCTGATGCCACAGAAAAAGAATCCCGACGTTTTCGAGTTAACGCGCGCCAAAGCCGGCGCCTTGATCGGCTATCTGAGTGGTTTGCTGACTACCCTCAAAGGCCTGCCTTCGGCCTACGATAAGGACTTGCAAGAGGATAAACCGCCGGTCTTTCAGGCTACAGACGCTCTGCTCGCCATCCTGCCCGTGCTGGCCGGCGCCATGGACACGCTGACCGTACATCCGCAACGGATGCGCGCCGCGCTGGATGCCGGCATGATGGCCACCGATCTGGCCGATTACCTGGTCCAGAAAGGGGTTCCTTTTCGTCAGGCGCATGAAATGGCCGGCAAGGCCGTGCGCCTGGCCTCAGAACGCGGCATTGCACTGGATGCGTTGACGCTGGAAGAATGGCAAACATTAGGGCCTTTTGAGGCCGACGTGTTCGCCGTGTTTGATCCCCTGCAATCCGTCGAACGCCGCCGCGCCTTTGGCGGCACCGCCCCCGCAGCCGTACAGGAGCAAATCGAACGCGCAGAAAGCGTTCTTCGACCATTTTACCCATAAGAAAGGAGAAGAAGTCATGTCTACTACTGCCTCTTGTCCCGAATGCGCTGCCGAGATCACTCTGAGCGCCGATACCGTTGTCGGCGAAATTCTGGTCTGCCCTGATTGCGGCGCAGACCTTGAGGTAATCTCGCTCGAACCTCCCACGCTGGAACTGGCCCCCATGGAGCAGGAAGACTGGGGAGAGTAATACATGCAGAGTGTAGAGTGCAGAGTGTAGAGTGCAGAGTGCAGAGTGCAGAGTGTTGCATCATGCTGCACTCATCACTCATCACTCATCATTCATCATTCTGCATTCCCTAGCGAGGCTCTATGCAACGAAGATTAAAAATTGGTGTTCTCTTTTCCCGCGTGCGCGTGGAGGAGAAGTGGATTTTCGGGACGATGGAGAAGCGCGGCATTGATTACGACCGTCTGGATGACCGCCTGATTTACTTCGATCTCGATAATCCTGCTCCCTGGCAGCAATACGACGCCGTACTCGAACGGAGCATCAGTTATACCAGCGGCCTGTACGCGCTACGCGTGTTGAATGCCTGGGGTATCCCGACGGTCAATACGGCCGCGGTGGCGGAGGCCTGCGGTGATAAGTTAACCACCAGCGCCTTGCTGGCGCGCAGCGGCATTCCGCAACCGCACAATCGCATCGCCTTTAGCCCGGAGGCGGCCCTGGAGGCAATCGAGTCCATGGGCTATCCGGTGGTGCTGAAGCCGGTGGTTGGCTCCTGGGGGCGCTTGTTGGCCAAGATCAACGATCGCGACGCCGCAGAAGCAGTCCTGGAACACAAAGCCACGCTCGGTTCCGTGCAACATTCGGTGTTCTACATCCAGGAGTTCATCGAGAAGCCCGGCCGCGATATCCGCGGGGTGGTCATTGGCGACCGTGTTGTCGCGGCGATTTATCGTAAGTCCGAGCACTGGATTACCAACACCGCGCGCGGCGGCGCCGGCGAGGTCTGCCCGGTGACGCCGGAGATCGAGGACCTCTGCCTGCGGGCGGCGCAAGCGGTTGGCGGCGGCGTGCTGGCCGTAGATATCGTAGAACATCCGCACAAAGGCCTGCTGGTCAATGAGGTTAACCATACCATGGAGTTCCACACCGTCCAGCCCCTGACCGGCGTGGATATTGCCGGTGAAATCGTCTCGTATGTCGTTCAGGTCGCTCGCAAAAACGGAGGTTCTTGATGACCCGTGTCGCTATCATTGGCGCCTCTGGCTATACCGGTGGTGAATTGCTGCGGATTCTGCTCGACCATCCGGAAGTAGACGTGGTACAGGCCACCTCGCGCTCACATCTGGGCGAATACGTTTATCAGGTGCATCCCAATCTACGGAAGCGCACCACGCTCAAATTCAGCGATCCGGATCAAGTGGAGCCAGTGGATGTGCTCTTCCTGGCATTGCCACACGGTCAGGCGCAACGTAAAATTGAGCAATACGCCTCGCTGGCGCCAAAAATTGTGGATCTCTCGGCTGATTTCCGCCTGCGCGACGCGGCTGCGTATGAAAAGTGGTATGGCGAACCCCATGCCGCGCCGCAGTGGTTGAACAAATTTGTCTATGGCCTGCCCGAACTGCATCGCGCCGAGATCGCCGCGGCCAGTTACGTCAGCGGCGTGGGCTGTAATGCCACTGCCAGCAATCTGGCGCTCCTGCCGCTGGTGAGAGCAGACCTGATCGATCGCAGCGCACCGGTCATCGTCGAAATCAAAGTCGGCTCCTCAGAAGGCGGCGCCGAGGGGAATCCCGGCACCCACCACCCGGAACGCTCCAGCGTGATTCGCACCTTTTCGCCCTTCGGTCACCGTCACACCGCCGAAGTCATCCAGGAAATGGGGCTGCCGAACGTGGTGCTGACGATGACCTCGGTGGACCTGGTGCGCGGCGCGCTGGCGACGGCTCACGCGCAGGTCAAGTCTGGCGTCACCACGAAAGATTTGTGGAAAGCGTACCGGACAGTGGTGAATGAAAATCCCTTCCTGCGCATCGCCAAAGAACAACGCGGCATCTACCGCGTGCCGGAGCCGAAAATTCTGGCCGGTTCAAACTATGCCGACCTGGGGTTTGATCTGGATGAACATACAGGGCACGTGGTCTCCATCTGCGCCATTGACAACTTGATGAAAGGCGCTTCTGGCACAGCGGTACAGTGCATGAACCTGATGCTGGGTTTCGATGAGACGCTGGGACTGGAGTTCCCTGGATTGCACCCGATTTAGGAGCAATGAGCGCGGAATGCAGAATGAGGAGTGGTGTCTTCTGTTTTCGCGGTTTTGTCAGGAACAGGAAGGAAAACAGTGCCAATGAATGCTACGATTGTGGTTAAACTCGGTGGAACGGAGGGAGTGGATTTTTCGGCCATTTGCGCCGATGTGGCGGCTTTGTTGCAGCAGGGACAGCGCTTCGTCCTGGTACATGGCGGCTCCGCCGAGGCCAATACGCTGGGCGAGGCGCTTGGCGCGCCCCCGAAGTTCATCACCTCGCCATCGGGCTACACCTCGCGCTACACCGACCGCAAGACACTGGAAATCTTCGTGATGGCAGTCAACGGCAAAGTAAACACGCTGCTGGTAGAGCAGTTGCAGCGGCTGGGCGTCAACGCCCTGGGTTTGAGCGGCCTGGACGGTCGCTTACTCCTGGCAACGCGCAAGGAGGCAATTCAGAGCATCGAGAACGGCAAACGCCTCATCATTCGCGATGACTATACGGGCAAAATTGAACAGGTCAACGTGGCCTTGTTGCGCACCTTGCTGGATGGCGGTTACCTGCCGGTGGTGGCGCCGGTAGCCGTCAGTCAAAAAGGGGAGGCGTTGAATGTGGACGCCGACCGGGCGGCGGCCATGGTCGCGGCTGCGCTGCAGGCCGAGACGCTCATTCTGCTCACCGCCGTACCGGGTCTGATGCGCTCTTTCCCGGACGAGAGCACCGTCATCCCCCATATCCCACCCAACAAACTGGAGGAGGCGCTAAACTACGCCGAAGGCCGGATGAAGAAAAAAGTCCTGGGCGCTCAAGAAGCCCTGCAAGGCGGCGTGAAACGCGTCATCATTGCCGATGGTCGCATCGAAGCCCCCATCTCCAGCGCGCTGGCCGGAAGAGGCACGGTGATTGGGTGATGTGAATGTAGAATGCGGAGTGCAGAGTGATGAGTGTAGAACGATGAGTGAAGAATGATGAATTGGGAGAAGGGAAATTATGGAGGCAAAAATAAGGCAGGATTTGCGCGCCAGGACGAAGCAATATGCATTGCAAATCATCCGCCTGTACCAGAGCCTGCCTGAGAAGGGTGAGGCCCAGGTGATTGGCAAGCAAATTCTGCGCAGCGGGACGTCGGTCGGTGCGCAATACCGCGAGGCTTGCCGGGCCAAGTCTCAAGCGGATTTCATCAACAAGATGGAAGGCTGTTTGCAAGAATTGGACGAAACTACCTACTGGCTCGAATTGCTGGCCGAAGGCAAGATCTACCCCGCCGAGAAGTTAACCAATTTGCACAAGGAGACAGACGAACTTACCGCCATTTTCGTCGCTTCCGTCAAAACGGCGAAGAAAAACAGAAGCAAATGAGGCAAGCGGAGGGCAGAATGATGAGTGCAGAAGGCAGAGTGATGAGTGCAGAGTGCAGAAGGCAAAAGTACAGTATGCTCTTGAGAATATATCCCGATCGTAAAGATTTGGCCGATGGTCAATCGTCCACGAGCCCTTCGACTGTGCTCAGGGCAAGTGTTTCACGAATGCACGAATGGCGCGCTTGTCCGTCGCACTTGTGCTGAGCCTGCTGAAGCATTCGCGGACTCTCAGGAAAGGTTGCTTCTCGGTATGCGCCAATTTGATTGCGGCTGGAGGCCGCGCTATAGTATTGCTCGTGAGAATCTATCACGATCGTAAAGATTTTGCACGATGGTCAACCGTCCACGAATGTTTCACGAATGCACGAATGGCGTGCTTATCTGTTGTACTTGTGCTGAGCCTGCCGAAGCATTGGAGGGACTCTTATCAATGGCTGCTTCTCGGTTTGCGCCAATTTGGTTGCGGCCGGAGGCCGCGCTATGAATAACTACAAGCAATAATATTCTCACTCATCACTCATCACTCATCACTCATCACTCATCATTCATCATTCATCATTCATCATTCCCTATGAACGCTACTCTCGTCCTTCAAGATGGCACCATCCTGACCGGTCAGCCCTTTGGCGCCGCAACGGACACGGTCTTCGAACTGGTTTTCAACACCAGCATGACCGGTTATCAGGAGATTCTCACCGACCCGTCCTATCGCGGGCAGGGTGTTCTGTTCACCTGTTCGCATATTGGCAACGTCGGGATCAATGCCGAGGACTACGAATCAGCCGTTCCACAGGTCTCGGCGGCCGTCGTCCGCGCGCTCAGCCCGGTCGTTTCGAACTGGCGCGCCGAGCGGACGCTCTCGGACTGGCTGGCCGAACACGGAGTTCCCGGCATCAGCGGCGTGGACACGCGCTACCTCACCCGAAAATTGCGCGATGGCGGCACCCAGAAAGCCGCCCTTTCCACGCGCGGCACGTCACCCGCAACCCTGCTGGAGATGGCACGCGCCTGGCCCGGACTGGACGGCCTCGATATGGTCAAGGAGGTCACTTGTGCTGAACCTTATCCCTGGCTGGGCGATGCAGGGGACCGGTGGGTAAGGAGAAACGATGAATTCGCTCATCATTCTCCACCCCACATTGTGGCTTATGACTTCGGCATCAAGCGCAATATTCTGCGGCATCTGGCGAGTTACGGCGCCAGGGTAACCGTGGTGCCGGCGAGTGCCAGCGCCCAAGAGGTACTGGCCCTGAAACCCGATGGCGTCTTTCTTTCCAACGGCCCCGGCGACCCCGAAGGCCTGCCCTATGCCGTAGAGGCGGTGCGCCAGTTACTGGAAGCCGACATCCCTATCCTGGGTATCTGCCTGGGACATCAGTTAATTGGCATGGCGCTGGGCGGACGTAAATTGCGCCTTAAGTTCGGTCATCATGGCGGCAATCATCCGGTTCAACACCTGCCCAGTGGCCGCGTGCTCATCACGGCCCAAAACCATAATTACTGCATTGAGGCCCGAAGCCTCGATCCCGACGAGGTGGAAATTACTCACCTCAGCCTGAACGATGACTCGCTCGAAGGGATGCGCTTGAAGCACAAACCGGTGATGAGCGTGCAATTCCATCCTGAGGCCTCGCCCGGCCCACACGACGCACATGATATCTTTGGCCAGTTTTTTGAGATGGTGCGTGTCCATGAGTAATTTCGATTCCCGAGCCAGAGAATGGGACAACAATCCCGACCGCGCGCGACGGGCAGAAGCCGTGGCTGCCGCCATTCGGAGACAAGTTCCGTTGCGTAGCGATATGGAGGCCCTCGAATATGGTTGCGGCACCGGCCTGCTTAGTTTTGCCCTGCGCCCCTACCTTGGCGCGATTACGCTGGCGGACAACTCGGCCGGGATGTTGGAGGTTGTGCAAGAAAAGATTTCCGCCGCCGGCGCACAGAATATGTTCCCCGTGCGCCTTGATTTGAGCATCGAACCGCCATTGCCGCGCACCTACTCACTGATTTACACCATGCTCGCCATGCACCATATTTCTGACCTCGCCCCGGTTCTGCGTGGTTTCCAGGCCATGCTGGCTCCCGGCGGCTTTCTGTGTATTGCAGATCTGGATAAAGAGGACGGTACTTTTCACGAGGGCAGTTTCGCCGGCCACAACGGCTTCGAACGCGCCGAGTTCCGGCAATGGTTGCTGGAGGCCGGCTTCGGCAACGTGCGCTTCGAGACCTGTTACGCCATTCCCAAACACAACCGCCTTTACCCAATGTTCCTGGCGATTGCCGAAAAGCCCTGACCCATCACTCTGCACGCATTCCTCATCCCTTATGAAACGCTCCGACATTCACACCATCCTCATTCCCGGCTCCGGGCCGATTGTCATCGGTCAGGCGGCGGAATTCGACTACTCCGGCACGCAGGCCATCAAAGCGCTGCGCGCCCAGGGGTACCGCGTGGTACTGGTCAATTCCAATCCGGCCACCATCATGACCGACCCCGAACTGGCTGACGCCACCTACATCGAGCCGCTGACGCCTGAAGCACTGGAGGCGATTATTGCTCAGGAACGCCCCGACGCCATGCTTCCTACCGTCGGCGGGCAAACCGGCCTGAATCTGGCGCTGGCGCTTTCCGAGAACGGCGTGCTGGAAAAATACGGCGTGCAGCTGATCGGGGCCAATCTCACGGCCATCAAGGCCGCTGAAGACAGGAATCTCTTTCGCGAGACCATGATAAAGGCCGGCCTGCCCGTTCCCAAAGGCGGACCGGCGCACTCCCTGGCAGAGGCTCGGGCGCTGGCCCGGGAAACCGGCTACCCGCTGCTGGTGCGCGCCTCGTTTGCCCTGGGCGGTACCGGTGCCACCTGGGTTTACACGCCCGAAGAACTGGCCGAGGCCGTGCGTAAAGCGATAGCCGAATCGCCTATCCATCAGGCCTGGCTGGAACAATCGGTGATGGGCTGGAAAGAATACGAACTGGAAGTGATGCGCGATAAGGCGGACAACTTTGTGGTCGTTTGTTCCATCGAGAACCTCGACCCGATGGGTATTCATACCGGCGACAGCATCACGATTGCCCCGGCGCAAACGCTGACCGACCGCGAATACCAGATTCTGCGCAATTTGGCGCGCGGGGTGATGAGCGCCGTCGGCGTGGAGACGGGCGGCTCGAATGTCCAGTTCGCCGTCAACCCCGAAACGGGCGAGGCGCTGGTGATCGAGATGAACCCGCGCGTCAGCCGCTCCTCAGCGCTGGCCTCCAAGGCCACCGGTTTCCCGATTGCCAAAATCGCCGCGCTGGTAGCCGTCGGCTACACTCTGGATGAGATTGTCAATGACATCACGCGCCAGACCAAAGCCTCCTTCGAGCCATCGCTCGACTACGTGGTGGTCAAGATTCCGCGCTGGGCCTTCGAGAAATTCCCCGGCGTGGACCCTACGCTTGGGCCGCAGATGAAATCCGTGGGCGAGGTGATGGCCATAGGCCGCACCTTCCCCGAAGCGCTCAACAAGGCCGTCCAATCGCTGGAAATTGGCGTGGACGCGCTCGACGGCTCTGGCCCCCATAAGAACATCCCCAACGACCCGCCCACCCTGGACGAGTTGCGTCGTCCCACTGCCGACCGCCTGTTCAAAGTGTACCGCGCCGTGCGCGCCGGTTTGCCACTGAAGGAAATTGCCGCCACCAGCGGGTATGACTTGTGGTTCCTGGCGCAAATGCAAGAGATGGCGCGGCTGGAACAGAGAATCGCTGAATGGAGCAATGATGAGAGCGGAGTGCAGAGTGATGAATGGAAAACGCTGCTGCGCGCGGCCAAACAAATGGGCTTTGCCGATTCTCATCTGGAACGTCTGCTTTCCCATGCGTCTCTTCTGGCCCAACCTTCCTCATTCCCAGGCCTGGCGCTGCGAGAATGGCGCAAGCAACAAGGCATCCTGCCTACGTTTCAACGGGTAGATACCTGCGCGGCAGAGTTCGAGGCGTTGACTCCGTATCTCTACTCCGCCTACGAGATGGAGGACGAGGCCAATCCTACCAGCCGGCCCAAGATTCTCATTCTGGGCGGTGGGCCTAACCGCATCGGGCAGGGTATTGAATTCGATTACTGCTGTTGCCAGGCCGCTTTTGCTCTTTCGGCGCTGGGTTACGAAACCATCATGTATAACTGTAACCCGGAGACGGTCTCGACAGACTACGACACCGCCGATCGCCTCTACTTCGAACCGCTGACACTGGAACATGTGCTGAATGTCATCGAGCGCGAAAAGCCCATCGGCGTCATCGTCCAGTTCGGCGGGCAGACACCGCTCAATCTCTCCGCCGGCCTGGAAGCGGCTGGCGTGACCATTCTTGGCACCTCGCCGCGCGCTATCCAGCTGGCCGAAGACCGCGAGGAATTTGCAAAACTGCTGGCCGAACTGGATATTCCCCAGCCCGAGAATGGCATTGCGCGTTCGCTCCAGGAGGCGCGTGAGGTGGCGCGACGCATCGGCTATCCGCTGCTGGTACGCCCCTCGTATGTACTGGGGGGGCGGGCGATGGCATTGGTGGAAAGCGAGGATCAACTGGCAGGCCTCATTCGCGAAGCCATGGAAGCCGCCCCAGGCCAGCCGATTCTGATAGACCGCTTCATGGAAGACGCTTTCGAAATTGACGTGGATGCGCTCGGCGATGGTCAGCGCGTGGTGGTAGGAGCCATCATGCAACACATTGAGGAGGCTGGTGTTCATTCTGGTGACGCGGCCTGCGTCCTGCCACCTTACAAAGTCAGCGCCTATCACCAGAGCATCATGCGCGAGTATACCGAGCGGTTAGGGCTGGCGCTGGGCGTGCGCGGATTGATGAACGTCCAGTTCGCCCTGAAGGATGAAGTGGTCTGCGTGCTGGAAGTCAACCCGCGCGCTTCGCGCACCGTGCCCTATGCCAGTAAGGCCACCGGCTTGAATCTGGCCTATCTGGCCGCCCAGATCATGGCTGGCAAGACACTGGATGAACTGGGAGTCACGGAGGAGCCGCGCGTCGATGGCTTCTTTGTCAAGGAGGCCGTGTTGCCCTTCCGTAAGTTGCCCGGCGCGGACGCCGTGCTTGGTCCGGAAATGCGCTCCACCGGCGAGGTGATGGGACACGCGGCGCACTTTGGGCACGCGTTTGCCAAATCGCAACTGGCTGCCGGCAGTGGTTTGCCGCTCGAAGGCGCCGTGCTGATCAGCGTGAACGACTATGACAAGAGCGCCGCGCTCAAAATTGCCCGCGATTTGCACCGCATGGGCTTTCAACTGTATGCCACGCCGGGCACAGCGGCTTTCTTCCGTAAGGTTGGCCTGCCGGTTACAGCCGTCAACAAAGTCTCCGATGGTTCACCGCACGTGGTTGATCTGATCCGCGCCGGCAAGGTGCAATTGATTCTCAACACCCCGCTGGGCTTTCGCGCCCACAGCGACGGCGCCGACATCCGCGCCGCGGCGACCATCATGAACGTACCCTTGCTTACCACCCTGTCTGCCGCCACGGCCGCCGTCAATGCCATTCAGGCCTTGCGTCAGAAAGAATTGCGCTATCGCAGCCTGCAACAACACCATGCCGCGAAAAAATTGCCCAACGCCGCCAGAGAAGGAGAAACTCATGCCAGACAATGAAGCATTCAGGAATATTATCGAGATAGAAAGCCGGCACAATTCGGGAGTGTACGGCAAACGCGAGATTGTCATCGTACGCGGTCAGGGAGCATTGCTCTACGACGCTCAGGGTCGCGAGTACATTGATTGCGTTGGTGGCCAGGGATCGGCAAACATTGGTCACGCTCACCCGGCGATTATCCGCGCCATCAACGAACAGGCGGCACGCCTGACCGTCTGCACGGAGATGTTCTACAACGACCGGCGCGCCGAACTGGTTGAGCGTCTGGCGACGTTGAGCGGGATGCCGCGCCTCTTCCTGTGCAATTCTGGCACGGAGGCCGTCGAGGCTGCCATCAAGTTTGCCCGTTTCTCCACCGGTCGCAGCGGAATTGTGGCCGCCATGCGCGCCTTTCACGGGCGCACCCTGGGCGCGCTTTCGGCCACCTGGAACAAAAAATACCGCCAGGGATTCGAGCCGCTGGTGCCGGGCTTCTCCCATGTGCCGTATAACGATCCGCAGAAACTGGACGAGGCCATCAGCGAACAAACCGCCGCGGTCATTCTCGAAGTGGTGCAGGGCGAGGGCGGCATTTACCCCGCCAGCGCCGAATTCCTGCAACGTGCGCAGGAACTCTGCCGCCAGCGCGGCGCCCTGCTCATCATTGACGAAATCCAGACCGGCCTGGGGCGTACCGGTCGCCTGTTTGCCTATCAACACCATAACATACAGCCCGATCTGGTCTGTCTGGCAAAATCGCTGGCCGGCGGACTGCCGATGGGCGCCACGTTGATTGGTGAGCGCGTCGGGCCGTTGCCGGTTGGGGCGCATGGCTCAACCTTCGGCGGCAATCCGGTCATGTGCGCCGCCGCCCTGGCCACGCTGGAGGTGATCGAGGAAGAACGGCTGGCCGAGAAAGCAGCGGCGCTGGGCGCTTTCTTGATGGAACGGCTGAAGCAGCTTCGCAGTCCGCTTGTGCGCGAAGTGCGGGGGCTGGGATTGATGGTCGGCATTGAACTCAAAGAAAAAGTCGCGCCCTATCTGGCACAACTGGCCGAGCGGGGCGTGCTGGCATTGCCTGCGGGCATGACTGTCATCCGTCTCCTGCCGCCGCTGGTCATCTCACAAGAACAATTGGAGCGCGTCGTCTCCGCGCTGGAGGAAGTCCTGTCATGAATGCCGCTCTGGATCACGACTATTTCCGTAAATACCACCCGCGCCCGCTGGAAATCATTGATACCTCGCTGCGCGAAGGTCAGCAGACATCTCTGCTGCACGACCATTACAAGTACTACTTTACCACCCAGGATAAAGAGGAAATCGTCCGCGCCCTCATCCTGTACGGCGTGAAATTCATCGAATTGTTTGCTCCCAACGTCAGCAAACGTGAGGCCGAAGACATCCAGGCGCTGCGGGCAGTACGTGACGATCTCATCGTACAAAAAGGCTATACCTTTCTGCTGGCGCACGTGCGCTGTCATCCCAAAGACGTGGAGGAGGCGATACAGGCCGGCTTCGACGGCCTGAACCTGTACATTGGCACCTCGCCGCAAGCGCAGGCGTTTAATCACGGCAAGACGCTCGACGAAATCATCCGCCTCGCCCAGCCTTTGCTGGAAGACCTGCGCCGCAACCACCCCAACCTGATTCTGCGCTTCAGCGGCGAGGACGCCTTTCGTACTCCGCTCGAATTGCTCTTTCGCGTCTACGATCCGCTGGTGGAGTATGTGGATCGCCTGGGCATGCCGGATACGGTCGGCGTGGCCACGCCGCCAATCGTGGCGCAGCGCGTGCAGGCACTGCGGGAACGCTACCCCAAAACGCCGTTAGAAATCCATTTCCATGATGATCGCGGCCTGTCGCTGGTCAACGCCCTGGAAGCGGTGCTGAACGGCGCCCAGTACGTCAACACGACCCTGCTGGGCATTGGCGAGCGGTCGGGCATCACCTCCATGACGGCGCTGCTCTTCAACCTCTTTGCCGAACAGCAATACGACTATCTGGAAGGCTACAACCTGCGCAGTTCCTACCCAATCAACGTCACGATGGCCGATAAACTCAAGACGCTTGTACCCTCCAAAGAGCCGGTCAGCCTGACGAATCGCACCCACACCGCCGGCGTTCACCAGGGAGCAGTGCTGCACGATTCGGCCTCCTACGAAGCGCACCCGCTAGACCTGTTCGGCGTCAGTGAACAAGATATTCTGCTTGGACCGCTGTCGGGCTGGAACGTAGTTCATTATTTCCTGCGCGAAATCAATTACTTTGACGTGGACGAGGAAACAGCCCGTCAGGTCACGGCGCGCTTCAAAGATTGCACTTCCGAACTGAACGGCCACATCTCTGCCACCGAACTCTTGCTGCGCATCGCGCAGGAGGAATTTCACCTGAAAAAGCATACCCGTACGCCGGAAGATGCTCCAAAGATTATCCAGCGCATGGATCGCAACCGGCGTCTGCCGCGCAACAGGAGATACGAACCATGAGGCCTCAGACGTTTGCCGAAAAGGCTCTGGCGCGCGCCGCTGGCCTGAAAGAAACACGCGCCGGCGAAATTGTTACCGTCTCTCCCGACCGTCTCCTGTCACACGATAACACAGCTGCCATCGCCCGCATTTTCTATCAGGAACTGAATGCGGAACGCGTGGTCAACCCGGAAGCGCTCTGCATTGTCCTCGACCACGCCTCGCCGCCGCCAACGCCCAAACACGCCCAGAATCACGCCGAGACGCGCGCCTTCGTCCGGCAGCAGGGCATTCGTCACTTCTTCGAGGTGGGGCGCGGCATCTGTCATCAGGTTCTGTCGGAGGAGGGCCTGGTCCTGCCCGGCGATTTGATTCTCGGCGCCGACAGTCATACCACCCACTACGGCTGGCTGGGCGCGTTCGGCGCAGGCATTGGGCGCACCGAAATGGCCGTGCTGTGGGCTACCGGTCGCCTGTGGCTGCGCGTGCCTGAGAGCATACGCATTCGCCTGCACGGGACGTTGCCGCCGGGCGTCGCGGCCAAAGACCTTTGTCTGTACCTCAGCCGCGAATTGGGCGCGGACGGCGGGCTGTACTACTCCATCGAATTTGCCGGCCCCGGCGTGCACCACCTCTCGCTGGAAAGCCGCATGGTCATTCCCAACAGCATGGCTGAAATCGGCGCCAAGAACGCCTATCTGCCGCCTGACGTGCCAGTCTTTGAGTACCTGGCCGCGCGCAGTGGGCAAACCATAGAACAATTGCGCGCCCGTGCTCTTTACCCGGATGAAGACGCCGACTATGCCGCCGAATACGACCTCTTCCTTGACCGTCTGGAGCCGCTGGTCGCGTGCCCGCACAGTATCGAGAAAGTTCAGCCGCTCTCGGCTCTCGCCGGCCAAAAAGTGGACCTGGCTTTCATCGGCACCTGCACCAACGGTCGTCTCGAAGACCTGGCCGCGGCCGCTGACGTATTACGCGGCCGACATGTTCATCCGCAAACCCGCCTGATCATCATTCCGGCTTCGCAGCAAGTCTTGCAGGCCGCCCTGCAACAGGGCCTCCTGACGACTCTGGTGGAGGCCGGCGCGATGATTGGCGTGCCCGGTTGCGGGCCATGTATGGGAAACCATCTTGGCATTCCAGCCGCCGGCGAGGTGGTCATCTCCACCGCGAACCGCAACTTCAAAGGCCGCATGGGGCAGCCGGAAGCGGAGATTTATCTGGCTTCGCCGGCTGTTGTCGCGGCCAGCGCCGTGCTGGGCCGTATCGCCAGCCCGCTGGAACTGGAGGGGAAAGCTCCGCCAGCCCAAGGCGCGACAGAACCCGCCCTGGGCACGGTACGCCAGAGCGAGCGTCATTTCACGACGCCGACGAGCCGCCGCCAGGTTGCGGGAACGCCGCAACCGCATGGTCGGGTCTGGAAATACGGCGACAACGTCAACACCGATCAAATCTTTCCCGGCAAATATACTTACACGGCAAACACGCCGGAAGAAATCGCCGCCCATGCGCTGGAAGACCTTGACCCGGCCTTTGCCGGCGCCGTACAAGCCGGCGATGTGATCGTCGGCGGAGTGAACTTTGGCTGTGGCAGTTCGCGCGAGCAGGCAGTCACCTGTCTCAAATACAAAGGCGTGCGCGCCATTGTCGCCCGATCCTTTGCCCGCATTTTCTACCGCAACGCGCTCAACCAGGGCCTGGCGGCAATCGTCTGCCCGGAGGCAGTGGACGCCGCCCGGAATGGCGATGCCGTAGAAATTGATCTGGCCGCGGGAGTCATTCGCCTGCCAGCCGGCGATTTTGCCTTTCCCCCCTTCCCTGAACACGTGCGCGCTATTCTGGAAGCCGGTGGACTGGTAGCCTTCGTCAAGGCAGGTATGTTTCAGAAATAACAGCCACCGCATGGCACGGGGGGGCGGAATGCCCTACCCGCGGGGAATTTCAGGGTTCCGCGATGAGGCTCCACGGCCTGTGCCGTGGAGACATAGTTTTACGGCAAGCCGTTGTCAGTTTCGCCGAAAAAAGCGCGAGGGTATGGCACATTTTTTCGAGAAAACGTCATGCCCTGCCGTGATTATCCTGGAGGCGAGCCGTCAACGAATGCCGGATCACGAATAACCGCCCGGCATTCGTTGATTCGTTTCCTGTTCGTGGCCAGTTTTCCTCGAGCATACCATCAATGAATTTCTGAACGAATACACGAATAACCGCGCCGCATTCGCTCATTCATTTCCCATTCGTGGACGGCCTTCTTCCCCAACAGGCTGGAAAGCCCGTCCTGCGGTCGTCTGCCGTCCCTTGTCCGCCGTCTTGCATGCGTTGATTCGTTTTCCCCCGAAAATTTGAGCCACACCCAAATCGCGAAAAGTGGTTGGCAAAACACTTAAGTGATCCTATAATGAATTCTATACGTAACTAGGTAGCCCTGTCTCAAAACCGTTGTGGATGTCATTGCGAGGAGCGTTCTTTGCGACGAAGCAATCCCCAGGCGGTCCATTTAGCCTGATAAAGAGAGATTGCTTCGCCAAAAAACGGCTCGCAATGACATGGCTGAGTAGTTACTTTCTATACTGCGATTTGCCTGGAGGAGCCCATGCCACCCAAACCCACCTTCAAACAGCGGTTTCAATACTTTTTCGACAACTTCATAGCGAAAGGCACCGTCGCCCTCATCGGCGGGCTGGGGCTGATTTCGCTCTTGCTTATCCTCATGGCTGCCCTGGTCGTCTCCCTTGGCGGACGCTGGCTTGCCCCCGAGGGCTCAGAAGGCCTGAGCTTTTGGGAAGCCGCCTGGGAAAGCCTGATGCGCACCCTCGACCCCGGCACCATGGGCGGCGACACCGGCTGGGGCTTCCGCCTCGTCATGTTTCTCGTCACCCTCGGCGGCATCCTCATCGTCAGTACCCTCATCGGCGTCCTGACCGCCGGCGTGGAGGGCAAACTGGAGGAGTTGCGCAAGGGCCGCTCGCGCGTCCTCGAAAGCGGCCACACCCTCATCCTGGGCTGGTCGCCGCAGATTTTCACCATCCTGTCCGAACTGATGGAGGCCAACGCCAACCAGAAAAAAGCCGCCCTGGTCATCCTGGCCGATAAGGACAAGGTGGAGATGGAAGAAGAGATTCGGGCGCGGGTCGAACAAAAGGGGCGGACGAAGATCATCTGCCGCTCCGGTTCGCCAATGGACACCACCGACCTGGAAATCGTCAACCCGCACGAGGCCAAAGCCATCATCGTCCTGCCGCCCGAAGGCAGCGACCCCGATACCGCCGTCGTCAAAACCGTCCTGGCCATCACCAACCATCCCGATCGGCGCGAACAGCCCTACCACATCGTCGCCCAGGTCCGCGACCCGAAGAACAAGGAACTGCTCGAGATGATCGGCGCACGCGACCAGGTCCAGGCGATTCTGACCGGCGACCTGATCGCCCGCGTCACCGCCCAGACCTCCCGCCAGAGCGGTCTTTCGGTGGTGTACACCGAACTGCTCAATTTCAGCGGCGATGAGATTTACTTCACCAGCGAACCGACCCTGGTCGGCAAGACCTATGGCGAGGCCCTGCTGGCATACGAAACCTCTGCTGTGATGGGCATCAAGAAGCAGAACGAGGCGGCGATGCTGAACCCGCCCATGGATACCGTCATCGAAGCCGGGGACCAACTCTTTGCCATGAGTGCGGATGACGATACCCTCCTCGTCTCCGGCCTGACCTCGTACCCGATTGACGAGGCCGCCATTCGTCCGCCCCATCAGGGGAGCGTTTCCAAAGCCGAAAAATGCCTGATCCTTGGCTGGAATCGTTGCGCCACCACGATCATCCGCGAACTGGACAACTACGTTCCTGATGGCTCGGAAGTGCTGGTGGTGGCTGATCCCAGCGTTTCGGCGGAAGTGGCCCAGGCGGCGGAGATTTTACGCCAGGAATGCGGTCAACCGTGCCACCAGAAAATCATTTTCCGCGCCGGCGATACCACCGACCGCGCCCTGCTCGAATCGGTCCACGCTGCGGACTACGACCACGTCATCGTGTTGAGTTACGCCGGCCTGGAGGTCCAGGAAGCCGACGCCAAGACGCTTGTCACCCTGCTGCACCTGCGCAAAATTGCCGAGGAAGACGACACGCCCTTCTCCATCGTCAGCGAGATGCTCGACCTGCGCAACCGTCAACTGGCCGAGGTGACCCGCGTGGACGATTTCATCGTCAGCGACCATCTCATCAGCCTGATGATGTCCCAACTGGCCGAGAACGGCGACCTGTACGACGTCTTCGCCGATCTCTTCGACCCCGAAGGCTCGGAAATTTACCTGAAACCGGCGAGCGATTACGTTGAACCCGGCAAGCCGGTGAACTTCTACACCGTCGTCGAGGCGGCGCGCCGCCGCGGTCAGACGGCCATCGGTTACCGCCTGATTGCCGAGGCCGGAGATGCGGCCAGGTCGTATGGCGTGCACACCAATCCGAAGAAATCGGAGTCGGTGACCTTTACCGAAGGCGATAAAATTATTGTGGTGGCAGAAGAGTAGGACAAGTCTTTAGACTTGTCTTACCTTGTGGTAGAATCCCCGCCTGGCGATGAGGCTCGCCAAAATTGTCGGTCTGACTGATAGCCTCTACTGGACAAGGGTTCAGTAGAGGCTTTTTCATCTTGGGGTAGGACAGGCTTTCAGCCCGTCCCTCCCGGACGGCCTCGAAATGCCGCTGACACCCGTACCAGACCAAAGGTCACAAAAACATGCCTTTTTCCAGCATTCTATTCGATCACCCCACCCCGCCCCTCGACGGGATTCAACCTCCCGCCTGTCTGCGCGACCTGAACCTCGACCAGGTCATCGAGGCGGCAACAGCGCCCAAGAAGGACTACGACCTCCAGCCGTTCTTCTACCTTCCCCTCGCCGACGTCGAAACCATCGTCTACCGGCAGGAGGTAGCGCGTGACTTGCAGGACAACACCTGGAGAGGCCATATCGGCGCCTTTGCCGAGAAAATGGCCGCCGCCCGCCGTTACCGGACGATGGCCGAAAAACTGAACTTCGAGTACCACAAAAAGGGCTGGTTTCTCGAATCCGCCCTGACCTACTGCGAAGCCGTGGAGAACCTGGCCGAGACGCTGCAAACAACGCCCTTTGCATCCCGAGGCTTGCAGGGATTGCGCGAGTACGTCCTCGCTTACGTCCAATCGCCCGCTTTCCGCTCGCTGGCCGAGGAGGCGCGCCAGGTCAAGGCCCAACTGGCGGCGGTGAAATACAGCGTCATCATCCAGACCGGGCGCTTCAGCGTGCGCCGATACGAGGAGGAAACAGATTACAGCCTCGAGGTCGAGAAGACGTTCGCCCGCTTCAAGCAGGGGGCGGTCAAGGATTACCGCGTCAACCTGTACACAGGGACGGGCATGAATCACATCGAGGCCAAAATCCTGGAGTTTGTCGTCCGCCTCTACCCCGAACCCTTCGCCGCCCTCGACCGTTTCTGTGAGCGTCACGCCGCCTTTATGGACGCCACCCTGCTCACCTTCGACCGCGAAGTGCAATTCTACGTGGCTTATCTGGACTATATCGCCCCCCTTCAGGAGGAAAACGGCCTGCCTTTCTGCTTCCCCGAAATGAGCGAGGCGCGGCAGGTGGAGGCCCGCGACGCCTTCGACCTGGCGCTGGCGGCCAGTCTGCATTACGAGGGCGCGGCGGTGGTGTTGAACGATTTCGAACTGCGCGGCGCCGAGCGCATCCTGGTCGTCACCGGCCCCAATCAGGGCGGCAAGACTACCTTTGCCCGCATGTTCGGCCAGTTGCACTACCTGGCCGCCCTGGGGCTGCCCGTCCCGGCGCGGCAGGCGCGCCTGGCCCTCTTCGACCACATCCTCACCCACTTCGAGCGCCAGGAAGACATCCGCACCCTGCGCGGCAAGTTGCAAGATGACGTGACCCGCCTCTACGACCTGCTCCAGCAGGCCAGCCCGCGCAGCATTTTCCTCTTCAACGAGATTTTCTCCTCCACCACCCTGAAAGATGCCCTCTTCCTGAGCCGCAAGATTCTGGCCCGCCTGGTCGAACTCGACGTCCTGGGGGTGTGGGTTACCTTCCTGGACGAACTGGCCGCGCTCAACGAGAAGACGGTCAGCATGGTCAGCACGGTCGTGCCGGAAAATCCTGCTGAACGTACCTTCAAAATCGTGCGCCGCCCGGCCGACGGTCTGGCCTACGCCCTGTCGCTGGCCGAAAAGCATCGTCTGACGCGCGCTCACATCCTGGAGCGGATCCGCCCATGAACGTCTTCCTGCTCTATCCCGACCACAACTTCGACCCGCAGACGCCGCTCCCGCCCAACGCCGAGGACCTGACCCAGGACCTGGCGCTGGAAACCCTCTGGCAGGCAATGGCCCAGGGCGATAAATTCCTCTTCGAGACCGCCCGGCTGGTGACTCTCTCCGGCTCGCAAGAGATGGAGGTCATCCGCTACCGGCAGGAGATTTTGCAGGATTGTCTGAAAAATCCGGCCACCGTGCGCGCCCTTTACCAGATTCCCATCGAGGCCATCGAGAACAAACAGCGCTGCTGGCTGGGCATCTTCTCGCACTATCCGGCGGGAATCTTGAGCAGCGCGGTCGAAATGCTGGAAATGCTCGTCGGCCTCCTGCACCGCTTGCGGCAAATCGCCGATGAACACGCCGCCGAATTCGAGTCGCCGGGGTTTCGGCGCTTCTTCGCCATGATCCAGCAGGAACTGGACGACACCTGCTTTGCCGAGATGGAAGCGCACCTGCGGCAGCTGCGCTTCCGCGACGGCGTGCTGCTCAGCGCCGAACTGGGGCCGGGCAACGAGGGGACGAACTACGTCTTGCGCAAGCCCAATACGCCCGACGGCTTGATGAAACGCCTGTTGAGCAGAAAATCGCCGACGTATTCTTTCACCCTCCATCCGCGCGACGATCACGGGGCGCGGGCGCTGGGCGAACTGCGCGACCGCGGCGTGAACCTGGTGGCCAACGCCGCCGCCCAATCTGCCGACCACATTGACGGTTTCCTCACCCTGCTGCGGCGCGAACTGGCCTTCTACATCGGCGCGCTGAACCTCCACGAGCAGTTGACCGCCCTCGGGCATCCGATTGCCATCCCGCAACTGCACCCGGCGGAGGAACGCCGCCACACCTATCGCGGCCTGTACGACGTCTGCCTGGCGCTGACCATGCGCAAGCGCGTCGTCGCCAACGACGGCGACGCCGACGGCAAAGACCTGATGCTCATCACCGGCGCTAACCAGGGCGGCAAGTCTACCTTCCTGCGCAGCATTGGCCTGGCGCAAGTCATGATGCAGGCCGGTTTGTTTGTGCCGGCGGAGGAGTTCGCGGCCAACCTGTGCCGCGGCCTCTTCACCCATTACCGCCGCGAGGAAGACGCATCCATGAAAAGCGGCAAACTGGACGAGGAATTGAAGCGGATGAGCGACATCGTCAATCACCTGCGCCCGAACGCCCTCGTCCTGTTCAACGAGTCCTTTGCCGCCACCAACGAGCGCGAGGGCGCCGAGATTGCCCGTCAGGTGGTGGACGCTTTGCTGGAACGGCACATCAAAGTCGTCTTCGTCACCCACCAGTACGAACTGGCGCGCGGCTATCACGAGCGCCGGGCGCCCAACGTCCTGTTCCTGCGCGCCGAGCGTCAGCCGGATGGCAGCCGCACCTACCGCGTCCGCCCCGGCGACCCGCTGCCGACCAGTCACGGCGAGGATGTCTATCGTAAGGTGTTTGGGAAAGAGGGATAAACAGCCCTACCGCTGAAATGTGACTCTTGACACATCCCCGTCAGCGGGAGTATATTCGTTGCGTTTGAAAATCATGGAATCGCACAGTTCGACCGATCCTCTCCGTACCTTTTCTCCCTTTGCGGTTCGTAGCGCTCGGGCAAGAAGTTGACCCTGCCTGCCCTCTGGCTGTCTCCTGCCCCGCGCTCGAACCGGCGCGGGGCTTTGCGTGTGTAACGTAATGCAGAATTCATTTTGCGCAAACAAATCACTTCAGGAGACGGCATGGGACTCTTCGCGAACATCCTTCCTCCCAAAGAACGCATGCAGCGCCTCTTCACCTGGGGCGACGCGGCGGCGTTGCTGCTCATCGCCGTCCTGCTTTACGGCGGCGTCCGCCTGGCTTTCAACGCTCCCGCCGAGATTCAAGGCCCGACCATCCGTCTGGAGCCGCGCGTCCTGCCCTGGTACGCGCTGCTGTCCACCGGTCGCATGGCCGCCGCATACGCCCTCTCCGCGCTGTTTGCCCTGCTCTACGGGCGCGCCGCCGCCTACAACCGCCGCGCCGAACGGGTGCTGATGCCTCTGCTGGACGTGCTCCAGAGCGTACCGATTCTCTCCTTCCTGCCGGTCGTCCTGCTCAGTTTGAGCGCCATCCTGCCGCAAAAAGTCGCTGTCGAACTGGCCTCCATCGTGCTTATCTTCACCAGTCAGGCCTGGCACCTGACCTTTGGCTGGTATCAGTCGCTCACCACCATTCCCAAAGAACTGCGCGAGGCCAGTGACATCTTCCGCCTGAACGCCTGGCTGCGCTTCAAGCGGCTGGAATTTCCCTTTGGTACCATCAGTTTTCTCTGGAACAGCATGATGTCGTGGGCGGGGGGCTGGTTCTTCCTCATGGCGGCAGAAATCTTCACCGTCGGCGCGCGCGACTTCCGCCTGCCGGGGTTGGGCGCCTACCTGCAGGAAGCCGCCAACCAGGGCGACACGCGCGCCATCCTGTGGGGCATCGGGACACTCATCCTGACCATCGTCCTCCTCGACCAGTTCGTCTGGCGTCCGCTTCTGGCCTGGGCCGACCGCTTCAAACTGGAGATGACGGAAAGCGATCAGCCGCCGACTTCCTGGTTCTACAATGCCCTGCACAACTCGGCGCTGATGAACGCCCTGGGACGGTTGCTGGCTCCGCTGGGCGAACGCCTCGACGCCTGGCTGATTCGCCGCTCCCCAATGCGAATGCCGGATGAGGCTGCCCGCAAACGCAACTGGCTGAGCATCCTGCTCAATCTGCTCCTGGGCGGACTCCTGCTCTACGGCGGAGTGCGCGCCGCGCAAATGCTCGCCGCGCTGCCCATCGCCGAGTGGGGCGAGATTCTCCTCGGCACGCTGGCGACCCTGCTGCGGGTGGCCATCTCCCTGTTCATCGCCCTGCTCTGGACGATTCCGGTCGGGGTCGCCATCGGGACGAACCAGCGCCTCGCTGCCGTGCTCCAGCCCATCGTCCAGGTGACCGCCTCGGTGCCGGCCACGGCCATTTTTCCCGTTTTCCTGCTGCTGGTCATCCATCTGACCGGCGGCCTGGACATTTCAGCCGTCTTCCTGATGCTGATGGGCACGCAGTGGTACCTGCTGTTCAATATCATCGCCGGGGCGAGCGCCATTCCGCAGGACCTGAAGTACACCTCGGCGCTGATGGGCCTGAAAGGTTGGGCGCGCTGGCGGACGTTGATTTTGCCGGCCATCTTCCCCTACATTGTCACCGGCGGCATCACGGCCAGCGGCGGCGCCTGGAACGCCAGCATCGTGGCCGAGTACGAACAATTCGGCGGGCAGACGCTCTTCACCACCGGCCTGGGCGCGCTCATCTCGCAGGCCACCGCCGACGGAAATTACCCGCTTCTGCTGGCAGCCACCCTCAGCATGGTGCTGACCGTGGTGCTGATCAACCGTCTGTTCTGGCGGCCGCTCTACCGCCTGGCCGAAGAAAAATACCGCCTGGAGTAGGACAGACTTTCAGCCTGTCTAAAACAAGGCTTTCAGCCTGTCCAAAACAAGGCTTTCAGCCGTAACTACCTACCATGGCTAATGGAGAACCCTCTGCCTCTTGTCATTGCGAGCGTAGCGAAGCAATCTCCCGGCAAGCAAGGGGATTGCTTCGCCGCCTGCGGCGGCTCGCAATGACAAG
>Ga0078972_1007212_pt1 | contig 25043 bp, 20 predicted proteins | sample YelNatPaOPGAMG01_FD_67568 | JGI IMG/M metagenome (GOLD analysis project Ga0078972, IMG submission 67568) | Hot spring thermophilic microbial communities from Obsidian Pool, Yellowstone National Park, USA - OP-RAMG-01 (SPADES assembly) (version 2) | ecosystem: Environmental > Aquatic > Thermal...
AAATTATTAGTATAGCCGATATATAATTTCTTATCCTTAATACTTTTAAGAATGTATACCTAGTACATAATTCAAAAGCTTGTTTGGTGTGGGGGTAAAAATTGAAAATTGAAAATTGAAAATTGAAAATTTATTTAGTATTTCTATTTTATTTCTATCATCTTTTTTAATTCTTCAATAAATTTTTCTATTTCCATTTGTCCCAAATCTCCTTTTCCTCTTTGGCGAACAGCAACTTTTAAAGATTCCTCTTCTTTTTTACCAACTACTAATAAATAAGGAATTTTTTGAATCTCCGCTTCTCTTATTCTTTTTGATAAAGTCTCTTTAGAGCTATCAACCTCTACTCTAAACCCTTCATTTGATAGTCTTTCTTTAATTTTTAATCCATATTGGTAGTTTTCTTCTAAAACTGGCAAAACTATTATTTGAACAGGTGCTAGCCACAAAGGAAAATCGCCTTTATAATGTTCAATTAAAACTCCTAAAAATCTTTCTAAACTTCCTAATAAAGCGCGATGAATCATAATTGGCTGCTGTTTTTTACCATTTTTATCAATATAAAACATTTCAAATCTTTGAGGTAAATTAAAATCAACCTGAATAGTAGTGCATTGCCAACTCCGACCAATCGCATCTTTAATTTTAATATCAATTTTCGGCCCATAAAATGCTCCGCCTCCTTTATCAACAAAATATTTAATTTTATTTTTCTTTAAAGTTTTTTCCAAAGCCTTTGTTGCTTTATCCCAAATCGATTTTTTACCTATATATTCTTTCGGTCTTGTGGATAAATAAATTTCATAATCTTTAAAACCAAATCTTTTTAAAATTTTTAAAGCTAAATTAAAAGTTTTCTCTATCTCCTCTTCTAATTGCTCTAAAGTACACCAAATATGAGCATCATCTTGAGTAAAGCCCCTTACTCTTACTAGTCCATGTAATGTTCCTGATTTTTCATAGCGATAAACAGTTCCTAATTCCGTATATCTTAAAGGCAAATCTTTATAGCTTCTAATTTTATTTTTATAAATTAAAATATGAAAAGGACAATTCATTGGCTTTAATTGATAATCAGTCTTTTCATCTTCAGCTATTTCTTTTAAGTGAATCTGGGGATACATACTAGATCTATAAAAATCTAAATGACCAGAAATCTGCCAAAGCTTTGATAAAGCAATATGAGGAGTATTAACTAAATAATAACCATTTTTTAAATATTCTTCTAAGGCATAATTTTCCACAATTCTTTTTAAAATCGCGCCTTTGGGATGCCACAAAATTAGTCCTGGCCCCAAGTTGTCATCAATATGAAATAAATCTAATTTTTCACCTAAAAAGCGGTGATCTCTTTCTTCTGCTTCTTTTAAAAATAAAAGATAATCTTCTAATTCTTTTTGGGTATTAAAAGCAATCCCGTTAATTCTTAAAAGCATCGGATTTTTCTCGTCTCCTCGCCAATAAGCGCCTGAAACTTTAGTTAGCTTAAAGCTTAAAGGTAAATCTTCGGTATTTTTAACATGAGGACCACGGCATAAATCAATAAAATCACCGAGCTGATAGATGGTAACAGTCTTGGAGCCTGTCATTGCGAGCGAGGCTTTAGCCGAGCGCGGCAATCTCTTAGATTGCTTCGCTTCGCCTGCCCGAATTTTACTTTGTAAAATTTGGGCAGGCTTATTCGCAATGACATTAACGTCTGTTGTTCCAAATTTTTCTAAATCTTTTAATAACTCTAACTTATATTTCTGATCTAACTTTTTAAATAAGATTTTTGCTTCTTTTAAAGAGATTTCCTTTTTTACAAAGGGAATTTTTTCTTTAATCAGTTTTCTCATTTCTTCCTCTATTTTTCCTAAATCGCTATCTGACAAAGTTTTATTTTTTATCTCAACATCATAATAAAAACCATTTTCAGTTGTCGGTCCGATGCCATATAAAACCTCCCCATAAATTCTTTTTAAAGCTAAAGCCATTAAATGGGAAAGGGAATGACGCAAAGTATCCAAAGAATAACTTTTTTTCTTTTTGGCCATAAATTTCCTTATTTAATTATTTAACTACAAAATCACTTGAAAATCAAGTTTAGGCTGGAATAGTAGCTTTTAGATAATTAAACGATTAATGAGTTAACGAATTAATATCTTAAAATTCTAAATTCTAAATTCTAGATTCTAAATTCTAGATTCTAGATTCTAATGCTACGCTTCCAGTGGCTTAATCTCTTCTATTTTATCTCCAATAATTTGAAATCCCCCATTTCTTTTATCCATTTTCCCTTCAATAATAACAACTTTATCTTCTTCTAATAAAAATTGATTTTGTTTTAAAATCTTTGGGAAAAGAACAACTTCAATTATTCTTTCTCTATCTGCTAATTTCAAAAAAACCATATTTTCCCCTGTTTTTGTTCTAATTTTTTGGATACCAGAAATAAAACCGCCTATTTTTATTTTCTTTCCTAAAAGGGAGAAATTAATTTTAGAAGGAAGAAAACTATGTTTTAATAACACTTTTTCATAGCCTTCCAAAGGATGGCTAGTTAAATAAAGTCCTAAATATTCTCTTTCCCAATTTATTCTTCTTAATCTATCGATAGGCGGTTCTCCTTTTTCTCTTTTTAATCTCTCTAAAATATCTTCATTTTCTCCTCCAAATAAATCTAATTGATAATGATTATTTTTATTAGAGTTATGATTTGCCCAATTTAAAATTTCATCTAAATTATCAACCATTAGCTCTCTTGAGCCAAAACAATCTAAAGCGCCGGCTTTCATTAAGCTTTCGAGCGTTTTCCGATTTAAAAATTGTCTTTCTACTCTCTTTAGAAAATCGGATAAATTTGAATAAGGACCGTTTTTTTGTCTTTCTTCAACAATTTGAGTTGCTGCTGCCACTCCCACATTTTTAATGGCTGCTAGACTAAAATAAATATCTTTTGTCTCTTTATCAATCCCAAACTCAACAAAAGAACTATTAACTGATGGTGGCAAAACTTTAATTTTTAATCTTTCACATTCGCTAATTTCTATTGCTACCCTATCTAAATCACCAAAATCTGAGGTTAAAAGAGCAGCCATAAAAGCATTAGGATAATAAGTCTTAAGCCAGGCTGTTTGATAGGTAATTCTGGCATAAGAAGCGCTATGCCCTTTATTAAAGCCATAGCGAGCAAAAGGTTCTACCCATTCCCAAATTTTTAAAGCAATTTCTTTTTTAACTCCTCTTTCTGTCATTCCTTTAATCATTTTTTCTTTCTGGGCGTCAAGTAGTGTCTTAATTTTTTTACCAACTGCTTTTCTTAAAACATCTGCTTCTGCCATTGAAAAACCAGCTAAATCATGGGCAATTCTCATTAATTGCTCCTGATAAACGCAATTGTGAGAAATAACATTGTTTACTATATAATTATGAGTTCCTTCAACTTCTATCTCATAAACTCTTTCTTTGCCTGCATATTCAATTTTTATAATATCTTCCCATCTAAATACATTTTTCCTATTACAAATTTTTAGTAATAAGGGGTCTTTAAGATACCTGGCTATTTTTCTGGCTACATCTATATCTAGCCGATTTTTTTGCTTATTTTTGTTTTTAAAGAAAGCACTTCTATTAATTTTAGCTAAACGGCAAAAAGCGCGTTGAGAAAGTTTATAATTCCTTAAATAATTGAGTGTTTTCTCTAAAAATATCTTACGCGGAACAAACTCTTTACAATATATATTTTTAGATAAATGTTTTAAAGCTTTCTTTTTATTAGTCAACATTAAGTCCCCTATTGTCTTTTTAAAAGCAGCTCGGTCATAAACCCATAATCTATAAACTTTTTGTATTTTTTTATGTCTACCTTTATATTCCTCTGAGAGATAAAGATAGCTATTAATTCCTAATTTCAATAATAGCGTTTGAATATCAAAAGCTAATCTTTTTGAAATAGTAGTGAGATAAGCACCTTTTTTAGTAATTCCCCCATCACAATCCCAATAAGCAGCTAAAAAATTAGCTATGAGATTGACTTTTAGCCCGAAAATAAAAGAAGGTATAAATTTATCCTCTGAGCTGACTCCGCCATCTTTAGTTTTTAAACCTAGTTCTCTCAGCCATCTTAAAATAGAATTTGGCTGGTGATAAGAAGAACCAGTCGCATCTTTTTTAATGGGTATAGCTCTTTTTACATTTCTTAGATGACTAGAAAAATGAATGACTATATCTTTAAATGCTGATTCGGCCCTTTTCTTAAAATCATTTAATAAAATCTGCTTTTTATTTACAAAATAACAACTTGCGCCACTTGTTAATGAACCATCGGCTATAAGATAAGCCAAAATTTTTATTTTATTTACATCAAAATTTTTATTCCCAATAAATAATTTTTTTGGCGTTGCTAGAAAATCTCCAACTTTCAGTTCTTTAACAGATTTCCAGCCAAAGGGTGTCCAAAACCGATGTTCGGCCGTAGCCCTTATCTCTTTACCTGTACGGAGGGTAATTTTATAAACATCCTTGACGCCGTTGTCATATTTTCCAATAATCCCTTTTTTAATAAACTTATTCTTTTCAAAATCTAAGCTTTGAATATCTACTGAAGAAGAATTTGCCACTACTGTATCCATGCGCATTAGCCCTCCTGGATTAGCAGTCTGAATCATTGCATCCCCTGTCACACAAATGCCGTAAGTTTTCTCTAAAATTGGTTTTAATTGAGGGTGAAGATAGGTAATTGGTTCTTGATGGTGTTTTCTTTTTATAAATTGAGGAATTAATTCCATTGGCCCTGGCCTAAATAAAGCAAGCATTGCCGCTAAATCTTCGATGTTTGTCGGTTTTAATTCTTTTAAATAACGCCTCATGCCTTCTGATTCTACTTGGAAAACCCCAATTGTTTCTCCTTTTGCTAAAAGTTCGTAAACTTTTTTATCATCAAAACCAATCTTGTCCAAATCAATTTCTTTATCATAAACTTTCTTAATAATTCTTAAACTATTTTTAATAACTGTTAAATTTTTTAATCCTAAAATATCTATTTTGATTAAACCGATATTTTCTAAATCATACATATCATATTGGGTAATAATTTCCTCTTCGTTTCTTGAAGAATGTTGTAAAGGAAGATAATTTACTAATGGTTCTGGAGAAATTACTACGCCAGCTGCATGAGTTGAGGCATGGCGAGCCACTCCTTCTAATTTTTGAGAAATATCTAATACTTCTTTTGCTTTTTCATCGGTCTCATAAAGTTCTTTTAGCTCTGGAATCTTCTCTAATGCCTCTTTTATTGTCATATTAAAAGGAATAAGCTTAGCAATTTTGTCTCCAAAAGAATAAGAATAGCCCAAAGCGCGATTAACATCTCTTACTGCCATTCGCGATTTCATATATCCAAAAGTAATAATTTGAGCAACATGATCTTTGCCATACTTTGAAACTATATAGTCAATTAAAATATTTCTTTTATCATCAGCCACATCAACATCTATATCAGGCGGCTGGATTCTTTCTGGATTTAAAAACCTTTCAAAATAAAGCTCAAATTTTAAAGGATCAACTTTAGTAATTCCTAAGACATAAGCAACAAGGGAGCCAGCGGCTGAGCCACGAGTATTGGTTAAAATTCCGTTTTCTTCAGCAAATTTGATAAAATCATAAATAATCAAAAAATAATCAGCAAAATTTGTTTGTTTTATAACATCTAACTCATACTCTAATCTTTCTTTTGCTTTAATATTATCTTTATACAATTTTTCAAATCCTTCATAAGCCAATTTTTTCAAATATTCAAAATGATCCTCGCCAGTTGAAACCTCAAAACGGGGAAAAGTTATTTTATTTAACTCTAATTCTAAATTGCAATCATCAACTATTTTTTTAATGTTTTCAAAAACTTCTGGATAGGACTCAAAATTTTTAATTACTTCTTGAGGAGATTTAAAATGAAGATCAGCCTTTTTCATGGTAAATCTTTCTTCATCTTCAACATCAGTTCCTGTCTGAACTGCTAGTAATACTTCGTGAGTTCTTTTATCTTCTAAATTTAAATAATGACTATCACAAGTAACCACAAAAGGAGCCCCTTCTTCTTTTGCCAATTTTATTAATAATTCATTTGCTTTTCTTTGTTCTTCAAGTTCTGAATGATCTTGCAGTTCTAAATAAAAATTTTCTTTTGAAAAAATACTTTGATATTCTTTTAAAAGTTCTTTTGCTTTTTGATAATTTCCTTGAAGAAGCGCCTGCGGAATTTCTCCCCTTAAACAACCAGATAAAGCAATTAGTCCTTCAGAATATTTTTTTAATACTTCTTTATCAATTCTTGGTTTATAATAAAAACCTTCCAGTTGGCCAATCGTTACTAGTTTTAAAAGATTTTTATAACCAGTAAGATTTTTAACTAAAACTGGAAGGTGGTAAAATTTAGTATCGATTTTTGGAGTTTTGTCGTATAATGTTCGGGGTGCAAGATAGAGTTCGCAGCCGATTATTGGTTTTATCCCCAATTTTTTAGCTTCAGTATAAAATTCAATTGCTCCATATAATGCCCCATGATCAGTCAAAGCCAAAGCATCAAGCCCCATCTCCTTTGCTTTTTTAAGGATATCCTCGACTTTTGACAAGCCATCTAGCAAAGAATAGTGACTATGAAGATGGAGATGGGTAAAATACATAAATTTAACTTACAACTTACAACTTATAACTTATAATTTACAACTTATAACTTACAATTTAAAACCATTTTAGCATAGGGTAAATAAAAAGCAAAAAATTAAAAACATTTTCTAAAAATTTTGTCAATAAAGATAAATTTATGGATTTAAAATCAGAAAAATTTTATTTAAAAAAGGGATTTAGAAATATTTTTGGAGTAGATGAAGCCGGTCGCGGACCATTAGCAGGCCCAGTGGTAGCAGCAGCGGTGATAGTAAATTTTAAAATCCTCTCTGTAAAGACAGATAAAAAGAAGGGGGTTAAAGAAATTTTAAAAATTACAAAAGATTCTAAAAAACTCTCTTTTAAAAAAAGAGAAGAAATTTTTAAATTAATTCAAAAAATACCAGAAATAAAATTTGCTTATACTTTTATAAATGAAAAAATAATTGATAAGATTAATATCGAGAAGGCGTCATTTTTGGCAATGAAAAAAAGTATTTTAAAATTAAAAAATAAATTAAAAATTACTCCTGATTTAATTTTGGTTGATGGCAATCGAAAAATTCCTAATTTAAATTATCCTCAAAAAACAATTATTAAAGGCGATAATAAAATTTTTTCCATTGCTTTAGCTTCTATTATTTCAAAAGTTGTAAGAGATAAAAAAATGATAGAACTTAATAAAAAATATCCTCAGTATCATTTCGAGATTCATAAAGGATATCCTACTAAATTACATCTTCAGTTATTAAAAAAATATGGCCCATCAGAAATCCATCGAAAAAGTTTTCAACCAGTACAATTAACGATTAAAAATTCAAAAAAATAACAGTATTAATAACTGTTTTATAAAATCCTAAATCTCAAATTCCAAATTCCAATAAAATCTCAAATTCTAAATTCTAATTAATTGAAAGTCAAAAGTCAAAAACGGAATCTAGAATCTGGAATCTGGAATTTAGAATTGAAAATTAAATAATTGAAAAATTGATTGAAAATTTTACCCCCACACCAAACAAGCTTTTGAATTATGTACTAGGTATACATTCTTAAAAGTATTAAGGACAAACAATTACTATCTCTAATCATAATTTAATACAAAGAATCAAATAACATAATTCAAAATTAGATACTTCTACTAAATCTCTTTCACCTTTAAAACTTATTTATTATGAAGCTTATTATGATAGACAAGACGCCATTAAACGTGAATCAAATCTTAAACTTCACGCTAAAGCTTTAACTCAATTACTTAGAAGAATTCGAAATTCAATGGAGGGTTAAGCTTGTTTGGTGTGGGGGTGAAAATTGAGTCATTGAAAATTGATTGAAAATTGAAAATTGAAAATTGAAAATTTATTGATTCTTGGTTCTTGGAATTTGGTCTTTTTTAATTGGTTCTTTTTAATTCGAAATTTGAATTAATATTTTAAAAGAGGTAAATATTAAGTATGCTAAAAAATAACCACAAATCTAATAAATTGTTAGTCATAGTAGGGCCAACTGCTTCGGGAAAATCTGACTTAGCAATTAAAATTGCTAAACTTTTTAATGGCGAGGTTGTTTCTGCTGATTCGCGCCAAGTTTACAAAGGGATGGATATAGGAACTGGGAAGGTACCCAAAGATCAAGGTGCAAAAATAAATTCCAGATTCCAGATTCCAAATTCCAGATTCTATTATTCAGAGGGTATTCGTCATCATCTCCTTGATGTTGCTGATCCCAAAAAAGACAATTTTTCTGTTGTTCAATATCAAAAATTAGCCTTAAAAGCTATTAAAGATATTCAAAAAAGAGGAAAACTTCCAATTTTATGTGGCGGAACCGGACTTTATATTTCTTCGGTAATCGAAGGCTGGATTTTTCCTAAGGGAAAACCAAATTTAAAATTAAGAAAAAAATTAGAAAAAGAAAGTGTTGAAAAACTTTTTAAAAAGCTTCAGAAACTTGATCCAGAAAGAGCAAAAACTATCGACCCTTTTAATAAAAGAAGATTAATTAGAGCATTAGAAATTTTAATTGAAAACAAAAAAATTCCTCCTTTAAAAAAGAAACCTTTAAAAATGAAGATTTTAATTTTAGGAATAAAAAAAGATAAAGAGGAATTAAAAAAATTAATTAAAAAAAGATTAGAAAAAAGATTAAAAGAAGGAATGATAAAAGAGGTTGAAAAATTAAAAAAAGAAGGGGTTTCTTCTTCTCGTTTAGAGAGCTTTGGCTTGGAATATCGTTTTATTAATCGCTATTTGGAAAATAAAATCTCTTTTAAAGAACTTAAAGAGCAGCTTTTTAAAGCAATTTGCCAATATGCAAAAAGACAGATGACCTGGTTTAGAAATAAAATAAAAAATATAATTTGGATTGAAAATCCAAAACAGGCGATAAAATTAACTGGAGAGTTTATTTCTAATTAGTTCTTCTAATTTTTTAGGATCAGCAGCTCCTTTTAATTTTGCCATTGCTTTTCCCACTAAAAATTGCAAAGCCGTCGTTTTTCCCTTTTTGTAATCTTCAATTGCTTTTTGATTTTCATTTATCACCTCTTCTATTACTTGATTAATTAAAGATGAATCTTCTACTTTTTCTAATTTTCTCTCTTTAATAATTTTTAAAGGATCCTCCCCTGTTGTTACAATTTCCATTAGAATATCTTTTGCCACCCGAGAAGAAATTTTATCTTCTAAAAGATAGTTGATAATCTTAAAAAAGTTAAGGGGATTAATTTTGATATCTTTCCAACTTAAACCTTCTTTTTCTTTTATCCCTAAAATATCAGTTAAAAGATAGTTTTTAACCAAATTCACTGCTTTTTTAAGGTCTTTGTTTTCTTTTTTAAACAAATCAATTGTTTCTTCAAGAAATTTTAGAGCCTCGAAATCATAAAGAAAAATATTTGCTTCTTTTGAACTAATCTCAAATTCTTTTTTAATTCTTTCTTTTTTTTGCCAGGGCAGTTCTTTTAACTCTTCCTTTAATTTTTTAAAATCAAAAATTTCATAGACATTTAAAGGAGGTAAATCTGGCTCTGGAAAATATCGATAATCTTGGGCTTCTTCTTTTGTCCTTTGAGAATAAGTAATTTCTTTTTGAGGATCCCAACCTCTTGTTTCCTGAATAATCTTTTCTCCTTTTTCTAAAATTTCTTTTTGTCTTTTTATTTCATATTCTATTGCTCTTTCAACTGCTCTAAAAGAATTTAAATTCTTAACTTCAACTTTAGTCCCTAACTTTTGAGAAGAGCGCTCTGTTTTAGGAATTAAAGAGATGTTCACTTCGCAACGCATTTGACCTTTTTCCATATCTGCCTCAGAAACATCTAAATGTTTTAAAAGAAGTTGCAAACTTTGACAAAAAAGTTTTGCTTCAATTGAAGATTTAATTACTGGTTCTGTCACTAATTCCATTAAAGGAACGCCAGCCCGATTAAAATCTATTAAAGTTACATTTCTTTCTTGTTGATGAATCAGTTTTCCAGTATCTTCTTCTAAATGGATTCTAGTAATTTTTATTTTCTTTTTTTCCAATTCCTCGTCATCGGCCAAATATAAACTTAATTCTCCTCCTTTGCACAAAGGTTCATCATATTGGGAAATCTGATAGCCTTTTGGCAAATCTGGATAAAAATAATTTTTTCTATCGAATTTTGAATGATGAGGAATTTCTGAATTTAAAACTAAACCAACAAGTAACACTTTTCTTACTGCTTCTTTATTTATTGTCGGTAAAACTCCTGGGTGCCCTAAACAAATGGGACAGATATTTTTATTGGGAATCTTTTCCAACGAATCATTCAAACAATCACAAAACATTTTTGTTTTGGTTTTTAATTCAGCATGAATTTCTAAACCAATGACTGGTTCGTATTCCATATGCTTTTATTATACTATGAAATTTGTCTTTTTTCTAATTTTGATAATCATCTTAAAAATAGTATAATAGAAAAAACATTTTGAAATCAAGAATAAAGTGTTAAAATAATAACTAAAATTAAGGAGGTGAATTATGAACAAGGGATTTTTTATTGTTTTAGAGGGGGGTGAGGGTACTGGCAAAAGCACAGTCGCCCATTTTTTAGAAGAAGAACTCAAAAAAGAGGGTTATCTAACATTTTTTACCCGCGAACCAGGGGGCAATGGCAGTCTAGTAGCAGAAAAAATCAGAAGCATTATCTTGGATAAATCAAATAATGTCCTACCCCTAACAGAAGCTTATTTATTTGCTGCTTCCAGAGCCCAACATGTATTAGAAATAATTCTTCCCCATTTAAAGAATAATGAGATTGTAATCTGTGACCGTTTCGTTTATTCTTCTTATGCTTATCAAGGTGGTGGTAGAAATTTAGGAATAGATAGAATTAAAACTATTAACTCCTTTGCTATCGAAAAAGTTAAACCTGATTTAGTATTACTTTTTGACCTTGACCCCAAAATCGGGCTTCAAAGAAAAAGACAAAATCGACAAGATTTCGACCGTTTAGATAATGAAAATTTAGAATTCCATTACCGAGTGAGAAATGCTTATTTAAAATTAGCTGAAGAAGAGCCAAAATTAATTAAAATTATTGATGTTAATAAACCTCTTAAAGAAATCAAAAAAGAAGTATTATTAGTAGTAAAAAATAAATTAAAGGAGACAAATTATGACAAAAATTAAAATCATTAAACCAAGTTTTGTTTTTGAGGAAGAATTTGATGGAATAAAGCTTCTTAAAAATATCGAACGCTATGGCAGGGTTTCTCATAAAAGCGAAGAGAGAATTACTGAAAATTCTTATAGAGAGTTTCTTAAAAAATTACTTTCTTGGGGCCATGAAAGTGTTTTCGAACATGAAAAAGTAACTGTAAGAATAATCTGCGATCGAGGAGTCACGCATGAATTAGTCAGACACCGAATTGCTGCTTATACTCAGGAATCAACTCGTTATTGTAATTATTCAGGAAAAATTAAGTTTATTAAACCTTACTTTTTTAAAAAAGGTTCAAAAGAATATAAAATCTGGGATGAACTTTGTAAAAAATCAGCTGAAAGTTATTCTAAATTAATAAAATTAGGTATTCCGCCAGAACAAGCGCGTTCGGTTTTGCCCAATTCTTTAAAAACAGAAATTATCGTAACCTATAATTTAAGGCAGTGGCGCCATGTCTTTGAAATGCGCTGTCAAAAAGCCGCCCATCCACAAATGCGAGAGATTATGATTCCCCTTTTAAAAGAATTCCAAAAAAGAATTCCAATTCTTTTTGATGATTTTGAAATTAAAAAAGATTCTAATTTATCTTATCCCTTCTATGCCATTAAACAACAAATCCCCTGATTTCTCAGGGGATTTTTATTTTAAAATTTTATTTCTAACTCATTAACTCACTAATTCGTTAACTTCTTAATTGTAAGATTGCTTCGCTCCGCTCGCAATGACAGCGATATTGATCCTTAATTCATAATTCATATTTTTGAGTTATAAGTTACAGGTTATAAGTTATGGGTTATTTTTCTACTTCAATTCCCATACTTTTAGCTGTTCCTTCTACCATTTTTATTGCCGCCTCTAAATCTTTGGTATTTAAATCAGGCATTTTTCTTTTAGCAATTTCTTCAACTTGTTTTCTTGTAACTTTTGCCACTTTATCTTTTAAAGGATTAGAAGAACCTTTTTCAATTCCCGCTGCCTTTTTTAAAAGCGAAGAAATAGGGGGCTGTTTAAAAACCAAATCAAAACTTCTATCTTGATAAATTGTAATTTCTACTGGAATAATATCTCCCATTAAATTTTTTGTTTGTTCGTTAAAGCGAGTACAAAATTCCTGAATATTAACGCCGTGCTGGCCTAAGGCAGGACCAACAGGCGGTGCTGGATTTGCCTGACCAGCAGGAATTTGCAGACTAATTTTTGCTTTGATAATTTTTGCCATATTAATAAAAAATTAAATCTTTTTAACTTGAATAAAATCTAAATCAACTGGCGTATCTCTTCCAAAAAGCGGTACCATTACTATCACTCTCCCTTTTTCTTGATTTATTTCTTTTACTTTACCTTCGCTATCTTTAAAAGGACCATCAATTATTTTTACTAAATCTCCTTCTTTAAAATCAATTTTATATTTTGGCTCTGCCTCTCCTAATTTTTCTAAAATCTCTCTCATCTCTTTATCCTCAACAGGTCTCGGGGTGGTCCCTGCGCCAACAAAACCAGTCACCATTGGGGTATTTCTTACCACATACCATGAATCATCAGTAACAATCATATCAACAAAAACATATCCTGGATAAATTTTTTCTTCAACTACTACTCTTTTTCCGTGTTTTATTTTTATTTCCTTTTTCTTAGGAACTAAAACATTAAAAATTTTGTCTTGCATTCCCAAACTTTCAATTCGCTGTTTTAAACTCCTACAAACAGCATCTTCATATCCTGAATAAGTATGGATTACATACCAATTACGGCCTAAATTTATTTGTTGTTTTGGCATAATCTAAAATTATTATTCTTATAATTCTACTTTATAATCAGCCTCATAAATTGAAGTAAGCCATAGTCAATCAATCCTAAAATTAAAGCGACTAAAAAAGAAAGTCCTAAAACTTCCATTGTGTATTTTAAAACCTCTTTTCTTGTCGGCCAATTAACCTGTTTTAATTCTTTATAAGAACTCTTAAAATATTCTTTAATTTTCTTAAACATTTTAATTTTAATTAATTTTCCTTTTTTAAAATGCCCTTTCGGGCACTTTATTATTTTAGCAAATTTAAATCTAATTTGTCAAATAGTATTTGACTTTTTAAATTATTTGATTTATACTCATTTAAGAGTTTTTTATGATAAGAAAGTTAGTTTTGGGTTTTATTGTAAATTGTTTAGCCCTCTACGCCTCAGAGAAAGTTTTTCAATATCTTTTAAATGACTTTTATTTTAAGGGAACTCTAAAACAATTTTTTATCCTTGCCTTTGTTTTAACTCTTTTAAATTTAATCTTAAAACCAATCCTTAAATTTTTCTTTGCCCCTTTGATATTTTTAACTTTAGGAATTTTTTCTTTAATTGTTAATTTAATTATCTTAAAAGTTGCGGTTTATTTTGTTCCAGCTTTAGAAATTAAATCATCGCTTACTTGGCTAGGGGCTTCAATTTTAATTAGTCTTTTTAATTCCTGGCTTTTAAGTACAAAATAATTGAATTTTAATTTATTGGCTAAAATGACTATTAATTTAATAGGCGCTTTACAAATTATTGTTGGACTTATTTTAATTGTTTTGATTCTTTTGCAACAACGCGGTGGCGGCTTGGGAGCAGTTGGCGGTTTAAATACCCCTTTTTATGGCAGCCGACGCGGATTAGAAAAAACTATTTTTATTTCAACTATTATTCTAGTTTGTCTTTTTATTTTTTTAGCAATCCTCTCTTTTGTTATTTAATTCATTAATGAATAGATTGGCTCTCTTTTTTAAAAAAACTTGGCCAAATTTTTCTCTTTTAGAGAGGATATTTTGTTTTCTTTTTTTATTTTCTTTAATTGTTGGCTTAATTTTTCTTTTTAATTTTTTTTTAAATAAAATTACAGTTGAGGTTCCAAAAAATGGTGGTTCTTTAAAATTAGGATTAATTTGCCATCCTTCTTTAATTAATCCTATTTTTCTTTCAATAAATGACTGTGATAGAGATTTAACTGAAGTAATCTTTGATGGTCTTTTTGAAATAGATGGCAAAGGAGGAATTGTGCCAAGATTGGCAGAAAAAGTTGAGATATCGCCTGATGGAAAAACCTATACTGTTATTTTAAAAAACAATATTTTTTGGCATGATGGAATGCCAATTACCAGTGAGGATGTTGCCTTTACTGTTGAAACCATTCAAAATCCAAAAATTAAAAGTCCTTTAAGGTTAAACTGGGAAGGAATTGTCGTTGAGCCCCTTTCTTCCTCAGTTGTACGTTTTTATTTAAGAAATCCTTACGGCTCTTTTTTAGAGCATTTAACTTTAAAAATCATTCCTAAACATATTTGGCAAAATATTGAACCTGAAAATTTTGCTTTAGCCGAATATAATTTAAAACCAGTTGGCAGTGGCCCTTATCTTTTTGAATCTTTAGAAAAAGATAAAAATGGAAAAATTTTAGGCTATTCTCTTTTAGCAAACCAAGATTATTATTTAACTCCTCCAAAAATTAATAATTTAGTCTTCCATTTTTATAACTCTTATAAAGAAGCAAAAGAAGCTTTATTGAAAAAAGAAATTGAAGGGTTTTCGCCAGTTTCTTTAGAAGACATTAAATTTTTTAAAGAAAAAAAAGGTATTGAACTTAAAAATCTAGTTTTAACAGGTTATTATGCTGTTTTTTACAACTTAAAAAATTCCATTTTTACTTTAGAAATAAGAAAGGCTTTAGAATTAGCAATTGATAAAAATCAATTAGTTTCTGAAGTTTTTAAAAACCAAGTATTGCCTTTAGATAATATTTTTCTTCCGCCTTTTTCTTTAAAAAAAATCAATAACTCAACTTCTTCCTTAAAAGAAGCAGAAGAAATTCTTTCAAAATTAGGTTACTCAAAAGATAAACCTTTAAAATTTAAACTTTATTTACCAGATGACGAAATTGCCTTAAATGTTTCTAACTTTTTAATCAATTCTTGGAAAAAAATAGGAGTAGAGATAGAACCAGTGGTTTTGCCCCCTCAACAATTAACTCAAGAAGTTATTGAGACTCGCACTTATGATGCTTTGTTTTTTGGAGAAATCATTGGCGAAGCCGCTGATCTTTATTCTTTTTGGCATTCCTCACAAATAAATTCTCCTGGCTTAAACTTATCTTTATACAAGAATAAAAATTTAGACGCTTTAATTGAGGAAAATAGAATTATTTTAGATAGTAAAAAAAGAGAAGAAAATTTTGAAAAAATTTCCCAGATTTTCAAAGAAGAAAAACCAGCTCTTTTCCTTTATAACTCATACTATTTATATCTTCTGCCCCAAAAAGTAAAAGGAAATAATATTTCTTTAGCTAATCTTCCTTCGGAAAGATTTGCCGACATTTCTAATTGGTATCTTTATACCCAAAAGAAACTAAAATTAAAATAAAGGGCAGGTGGCGAAATTGGCAGACGCATAGGCTTCAGGAGCCTATAACCTTTTTGGTTGTGAGGGTTCGAATCCCTCCCTGCCCACATTTAAATTATTTTTAATAATTCAAAAATATGATGAAAAAACAACAAAAATCTTTTAAATTAAAAGATTCTTCTCTTCCTGTAAGAATTATTCCCTTGGGAGGATTGGAAGAAATTGGCAGAAATATGACTTTGATTGAATATCAGAATCAACTCATTATCATTGATATTGGTTTACAGTTTCCTGACGAGAATACTCCAGGAATTGATTTTATTATTCCCAATATTGAATATTTAAAAAATCATCCAGAAAAACAAATTTTAGGAGTTTTAATTACCCATGCTCATTATGACCATATTGGCGCTATCCCCTATATTATTCCCCAATTAAACTATCCAACAATTTATGCTACCCCTTTAGCAAAAGCAATAATTTTAAAAAGACAGGAAGATTTTCCTTATCTTAAAAAACTAAACATTGAAAATCTAGAGGTTGATCAAGATAAACCTTTGGTTTTAGGTCCTTTTAAAATAAGAACTTTCCATTTAAACCATAATATCCCAGAAACTATCGGCTTTGTCATTGAAACTCCAGTCGGATTAATCGTTTATGCTACTGATTTTAAATTTGATTTTCAGCCAATCGCCGATATTCCTGCTGATTTAAATCGCATTGCGGAAATTTCTTCAAATGGCACCACTCTTCTTTTATCTGACTCTACTAATATTGAGATGACAGGACACTCCCTTTCTGAAACTACTATTATGGAAAATCTTGATAATGTCTTTAATAAAGCAAAAGGAAGAATTATTATGGCAACTTTTGCTTCCTTAATTTCAAGATTGCAGCAGGCAATTACTTTATCAGAAAAATATAAAAGAAAAGTGATTGTTGAAGGATTTACAATGAGAACTAACCTTAGTATTGCTCAAAGATTAGGCTATATTAAAGCCAATAAAGATACTTTCACAAGTATCAAAGAATTACACCGCCTAAATCCAAATCAAATCACTATTTTATGTACTGGCGCCCAAGGAGAAAGTGAGGCAACTTTAATGAAAATTGCAAACAAAGAACATAAAAACATTAAAATCCAAAAAGGAGATACTATTATTTTCTCTTCTTCAATTGTTCCAGGAAACGAAATTACTGTTCAGGCTTTAAAAGATTCGCTGGCAAAACAAGGGGCAATTATTTATCATTATAAAATGCTAGATATTCACGCTTCTGGTCATGGTTATCAAGAAGATGCAAAAATGATGATTAGTTTAACAAAACCAACTTTCTTTATGCCAATCCACGGTCATTTCTCAAAATTAAAAACCCATGCTCAGCTGGCTGAATCTTTAGGAATTCCTCCAGAACATATTGTCACCCCTACTAACGGTCAAATCGTAGAACTTTACAAAAATAAAATTATTGCTACTGAAAAATTTGTTCCAACAAACTATGTAATGGTTGATGGTTTGGGCGTTGGCGATATTTCAGAAATTGTTTTAAGAGATAGACAAATTTTAGCCCAAGATGGGATTTTTATTATCATTACACCAGTTGATAAAAGAACCGGTCTTCTTTTGAAAGATCCAGAAGTAGTGTCTCGGGGTTTTGTTTATATGAAAGAATCAAAAGATTTAATAAATGAAACTAAAAAACAAATTCAATCAATTATTTATCATTTGGCAAAAGAACAAGTATTTAATGAGTCTTATTTAAGAAATACTTTAAAAGAAGAGATTGGAATGTATTTATTTAAAAAAACCAAACGCCGACCAATGGTTTTACCGGTAGTGATTCAGGTATAGAAAAAAAATCAAGCTATCTTAAACAACCTTTTAGTATTCTCAAAAGTTACTTTTGAGACTTCTTCTAATGAAAGATTTTTAATTAAAGCTATTCTTCTTGAAACTTCTATCACATAAGCTGGCTCATTTCTTCTCCCTCTGTAAGGATAGGGGGCAACATAGGGAGCATCGGTTTCAATTAAAATTCTTTCTAAAGGAGTATTTTTAATAACTTCAGCTAATTTATCGCTATAAGTAATGACTCCGGAAAAACCTAAATAATATCCCTTTTCTAAAATTTTTTGGGCTTCACTTAATGAGCCAGTGAAAAAATGGAATACTCCCCCATTTTGAAATTTTTCCTCTTCTAAAATTTCTAAGGCTTTAAGATATAAATCACGAATATGTAAAATTAAAGGTAGATTATACTCTTTAGCTACTTTGATTTGTTTTCTAAATTCTTCTTCCTGAATTTTTTTATATTCTTCTTTTTTAGCTAAAGGAAAATCTTTTAAATAACTATAATCAAGTCCACACTCACCAATAGCGATCACTTTTTCTTTATCTAATAACTTAATAAAGTCTTCGTTAAAAGTCTCTGGTTTAACATCTTTTGATTTTGTCTCTAAAGGATCGTTTTGAGTATAACCAAGATGACTAGGGTGTAAGCCAACGCTTGCCCAACAATTCTCATATTTTGAAGCTAATTCTACTGCTTTTTTTGAAGTTTCATAAAAAGTACCTACATTAATTAAAAAAATACCTTCTTTGAGGTATTTTAAAATTAAATTCTCTCTATCAATATCAAAAGCTGCCAAATTTAAATGAGTATGGGAATCAAAAAGCATCTTCTTTTAAATAAGCCTTCTTTGAGGTAAATAACTTTCTAATCTGCCAGAGCGTAAATCTTTTAGAAATTCAACAAAAGTGGCAGCTAAAGGCAAAACGATAATGATTCCAATAGCGCCAGCAATTTTTGCGCCTATAAGAAGAGACAAAATTACCACAATTGGATTCATTTTTAAAGCTTTTGCTCTTAAACTCGGAGCAACTAAACCTTCAATAATTTGAATTACAAGAAAAGAAATTAAAGCAATTAGTCCCAAAAAGAGATTCTGGGTTAAAGTTATTAATGCTAAAATTATAAAAGCAATAAAAGGACCAAGATAAGGAATAAAGTCTAAAACGCCAGCTAAAAGTCCTAAAAACTCTGCTTTTGAAAAGCCTAGAATGCTTAAGACAATATAAACTAGGATTCCCACAAATAAACTCAAAATTATCTGTGAGAAAAACCAATCGCCGACTTTTCTTCTTGCTTTTCCCCAGAGATAAATAACATAATCTTCGTATTGCCAAGGAATTAAAAATCTTAATCCTTTTTCAATTCCATTTTTTTCAGTATTAATAAAGAAAGACAAAAGAATAACAAGAAAAGTAGTAAAAGTTCCTCCTAAAATTTTAGAAAAAATACCAAAACTACTTTCTAAAATATTAATGATTTGAGTTGATAAATTTTTTAAATTATTAAAATCTAAATTAAAGGCACTAAATTGTCCTAATTTTGAAAAAGTATTTTCAATTTCTTCGGCTTTTAAAAAGTTTGGAAAAAGATTAATTATCTCGTCCAAATTTTTAATTAAAATAACTGTTCCTAAATAAATTAAAATTGAAAAAATGGCTAAAAGAACTAAATAAACAGCAAAAGATGCCAACCAGCGATTTTTCCATTTCAAAGAAAGGTAATCAATCGGCCTTTCAAAAAGAGAGGCTAAAATAAATGATAAAATAGCAATAAGAATAATGCTTCTAAAATAAAAAATTAAAAAGACTAAGGCTATTGGCAAATAAAGGCGGAAAATGCTTTGCCAGGACAAATTGATGGTATTTGGTTTTTCTTCTAACATAATTTAAAAGTTATTTGAATTTATTATATCAAATTTTTAAAAGTTTTAATAGTTTTTCTTTGTTTTTATGAGGGCCGATAATCGCTAAATTTAATTTTTCTGGTTTTAATAACTGATGGCTAACTTTTTCTAAATCTCTTAAAGTGACTTTATTAATTTTCTCTAAATATTCTTTATGAGTTTCGATTTTGTTTTTAAAGAGCAAATCATAGGCATAATCTGAAGCAACCGAGTGAACATTTTCTACTGCTAAAGCAATTTTCCCTTTTAAATAATCTTTTGCTTTTTTAAGATTAGCTAAGGTTAGATATTCTTTTTTTAATTTTGACCATTCTTTAAGAATCTCTTCTAAAACTAACTCAACCCTTTCATTATCAATTCCTCCTTTTATTCCCCAGTATCCACGATCAGTATAAGAAGTCCCGATTGTTGAAATATAGTAAGCTGCTCCTAATTTTTCTCTTACTAATTGCCACAAATAACCAGACATCCCGCCATCGAAAATCGTATCTAAAACAGCTAAAGCATATCTTCTTTTGTCAAACATATTAAAAGTTCTTACTCCTAAAATTAAATGAGTCTGGTCAGTTTTTTTATATTCTAAAAGAATTTGAGGTTTTGTCTGTTTTTCTTTTACTATAACCTTCTTTTGTCTTTTTCCTTTACGGATATCTTTGAAATATTTTTTAAGAGAGTTAAGAGTTTGATTTTTAGAAAAGTTACCGCTAATCGCAATTAGGGTTGATTGGCTGCGATATTGAGATTGAGAGTAATTTAAAAAGTCTTCTCTTTTAAGTTTTTTTATCACTTCCTCTCTGCCTAAAATAGACCAACCAGCCACTTGATCACCATAAAGCAACTTATACCATAAATCCCAAATATATCTTGGCGGCAAATCTTTTTCCATACTCATCTCTTCTAAAATTACCCCTCTTTCTTTCTCTATTTCTTCTTGGGGAAAAATAGAATTTAAATAAATATCAGAAACAATATCCATTGCTAAATCTTTATGGTCTTTAAATGTCTCAGCATAATAAGAAGTTACCTCGCGAGAAGTATAAGCATTATAAGAGGCACCTACTGAATCAAGGAGTTTTGTAATTTCTAAATTAGATGGTCTTTTTTTTGTTCCTTTAAAACAAAGATGTTCTAAAAAATGAGAAATACCGTTAATTCTTTTAGTTTCAAAATCACTGCCAGTATTAACAAAAACTTTTATCTCAAAAGAAAGTGACTCTTTTGAGGGAACAAGTAATACCCTTAAACCATTAAAGAATTTGTGAACTGAATATTTGTACATAAATTTAACTAACAACTAATAACTAATAACTAACAACTAATAACTAAAAGCGTTATTTTAATTTTTCATTTAAAAATACTTCTATCTCTTTTATTTTTACTCTTTCTTGTTTAGTAGTATCTCTATCTCTTATTGTGACAGTTTTATCTTTTAAAGACTCAAAGTCAACTGTCACACAAAAAGGAGTACCTATTTCGTCTTGGCTATAATATCTTTTTCCAATATTTCCTCGACTATCAAAATCAGCAGGAAATTTAAATTTTAAATCATTATAGATTTCTTTTGCTAAATTAACTAATTCCTTTCTATTTGCTAAAAGCGGGAAAATGGCAACTTTAAAAGGAGCAATTTTTGGATTTAATTTCAAAACAGTCCTATCTTTATCTTCAAAATAAGCATCAAGCATAATTGCCAGAAAAGTTCTTTCTACCCCTGCTGAAGGTTCAATTACATAAGGAAGATATTTTTCTTTAGTATCTTCATCTAAATAAGCTAAATCTTTTTTAGAATAATTCTCATGATTTCTTAAATCATAATCAGTCCGATTGGCAAGTCCTTCTAATTCTGAAAAACCAAAAGGAAAATTATATTCAATATCTAAAGCCTGTTTTGCATAATGAGCAAGCTCATTTTTTAAATGTTCTCGAAATCTTAAATTCTCTTTTTTAATTCCTAAACTTAAATACCAATTCATTCTTTCTTTTTTCCAATAAGAAAACCACTTTTTATCTTCAGTTGGTTTTATAAAATATTCGAGTTCCATTTGCTCAAATTCCCTTGTTCTAAAAATAAAATTTGAGGGCGTAATTTCATTTCGAAATGCTTTTCCAATTTGAGCAATCCCAAAAGGAATTTTTTTTCTAGTAGTATTTAAAATATTTTTAAAATTTAAAAAGATTCCTTGAGCAGTTTCTGGCCTCAAATAAGTGATATTAGCAGTTTCTTCTGCCGGCCCAAAATAGGTTTTAAACATTAAATTGAATTTCTTTTCCTCAGTTAACTCTCCGCCACATAAAGGACACTGGGGATAGCCATCTTCTACTTTCACTTCTCCATATTTTCCTTCTTTTAAATAATCGAAGCGAAAACGAGCATGGCATTTTTTACATTCAACCAAAGGATCAGAAAAACTTGATAAATGGCCAGAGGCTTCCCAAGTTTTTGGATTTAAAATAATAGCAGAATCTAATCCAACAACATCATCTCTTTCAATTACCATCTTTTTCCACCAATAATTTTTAATGTTATTTTTTAACTCAACTCCTAAAGGCCCAAAATCCCAAGTATTAGCCAAGCCGCCATAAATTTCTGAAGAAGGAAAAACAAAACCTCTTCTTTTACACAAAGAAACTACTTTATCCATTAAGTTATTTTTCTTTTCTTCTGTTTTTATTCTTTTTGTCATTAATTTAAAAATTAAGGCTGAACAATCCCCTGTTGAGGAAAAACAGTTTTATCGGTTAGTTTGTTGGTATAAACTGGTGGATAAGTTTTCTGGATTTCTTCTAAAGTAAAGGCGTCAACTGCTGTCATTGTTGTTTCATCAATTAAGGTGACTGGTTGGTTAGTCTGGCTAAATTGAGGAGTGACTCTTACTTGAAATATCAATTCTGGCGCCTTGATTAAATAACCACTGCCACTACTCACATTAGGCACTTCCCAAACAAACTGCCGAGTATTCTTATCATATTGGGGAAGATTTTCTCCATAATTTCCCGCGATTTGAGAAGTAAATTCAACTCCTAAAGGTAAACTCGTTCTTATTTTAACATTATTTACATTGTTATAATTATTTAAAATTTTAAAATGAATGGTAAAATCAGTTGGTTCATCAACTTTTAAAGGTAATTTTCCTTGATTGGCAATTCCGGAGGAAGCGTCTCGAAAATAACTGGTGATTTCTAACTCGCATTGGGTATTTACTTTAATAGAATTTATAGAGACAGCGCGAGGTAATTCAGCAACTGGCGCCCCTTCAGGAACATTAGAACTTTCGAGAGTAGTTTTAATCTCGATTATCGGATTTTTTTGAGCAAAACTTACCATTGGCCAACTATTTAATAATTTAACAGTAAAAGAAAGTTCACTTGTTTCATCTGGGCTTAAAGAATATAACTCTTGAACCTTTAAGCCATCCCAAATTAAAGTTCTTTCTCTTAAAGAAAATAAGGCTTTTGGCGCTTTTAAGCTAGAAAAATCTATCAGCTCTCCATTTAAAATAGTTTTTAGAACTAGATTTCTTAAAGGAGTGCTGTAATTATTTTTGAAACGAATCGTTACTTTTAGCGTGTCCCCTAAACTTGCAATATAATCTTTTTCTCCATTAATTAGAGTACTAATCTCTAAAGGATTAGAAGTTAAAGTTAGAAAGCCTTCAGCTTTTCCTATTGGCAAAAATTCGTCACCTTTTTTAAAGCCAATTATAAAAGCAATTTTTTTAGTTTGACCGCTTTCGCCTTGCTGTAATCCGCTAATTTTAATTTTACCTGAAGCATGACCAGTAACTGTTCCTAATGACCAATTGCTTTTTTCGCCAGAAATCGAAGGAGAGGGGTTAGCTTCAATAAAATTAAAACCTTCTGGCCAAACTGCCTGAATCTCTACATTGTCAAAATTATTGTCTGTTAAGTTCTCCCAGCTTAGTTCTAGTGGAAAACTTTGATCAACAAAAATTTCTTTTGGTAAATTTACCTCTAAATTAAAATTAGAGCCGAAAATTAAGATATTAATACCTTTTGAAATTTCAAAGGTTGAAGTTAAGGATTTTGGTTTGTAGCGGAAAACCGCCTGAATGCTTTTTGTAGACTTCGGCTCGCCAGTAACTAAAAGTTTTACAATTTTATCTTGAGAATCCCTTGCTGGAATCTCGCCTAAATAAAAATTTAAAATTTCTTTTTCTGGCTCTTCAATAGAAATTACTCCTTGAGGAAGCCGTATTTCTATTTCTCCTGACTCAAAAACAATCCTTGAATTGTTTGCGTAAACTAAATGAAGATCAATAATTTCCCCTGATTTAGCAGTATCTGGCCCCTGAATAAGAAAATTTATTCCTTTATTTGTTAAAAAATTATAAAGGAAATAAATCAATCCTATTATTAATAAAACAATTACCACGCCGCCCCAAAATGTTTGAAAAAAATTTTTTGTTTTTGGTATCTCCATATTGATAGTTTTATTTAAGTTATTTACATTATAACTGATTTTATTTTAAAAGTAAATTGCTCAAAAAACTGCTCTAAAAACTTTTTTTCTTTTAATATCTCTAAAATTACCATTGGTTTTTTAAATTTTTCTAAAGGCAAATTAAAAAGCGCTTTTAGAATCCTGATTTTTTTACTGTCTATCCTAAAATCACTATTTTTTTTATGTTTTAAACAGACTAATCCTTTTTCTTCAAAACTAAAAAAATGAATATTTATTTGAGAGCCGCAAATGACGCAGCCATCTAAAAAAGGACTAACTCCTAAAATATTTAAAAGCTGGGCATTAAAATAAAAGGTGATAAAATCGCTAACTTCTTCTAGTTTTTTAACATTTTCTTCTAAAAAATATAAAGAGTTTAAAAGAAGTTCCCACAAATTAGAATCTTTTTGGTTTAAAAGAGTAAATTCATCAACTAATTCAGTGATAAAAAAAGCTGCTTTTAGGGGTTTAATTTTACTTTTAATGTTTAAAAAACTCTCTTTAGCTAAAGCAGTAATCAGGCGGTTTTTAAAAGTAGTTGAAAAAACAATCTCTACTAAATTTGGTTTTTCTAAATGACCACTAAGCTTTGCTTGAATTTTTCTGGTTGATTGCGCAATTAAAGAAATTTTCCCGTATTTTTCTGTATAAAAAGTGTAGATTCTATCTGTTTCACCAATTGGTTCTGATTTTAAAACAATTGCTAAAGTTTTTAATTGATTCATTTTTTCTTTATATTATGCTTCAAATTTCCTTTTCTTTCAAGTAAAAAACTGATATAATAGTACTGAAAAAAATATAAATCTTTTATATAAAATTAATAAATTCACCCGCCAAAATTTTTGAAAAAAATTTAGGCGGGTTAAGGAATTAACGAGTTAACGAGTTATTTTAAAATTCCAAATCTCAAGTTCCAAATTCCAATAAACAAAATAGAATTTGGAATCTGGAATTTGGAATCTGGAATTAAAAGTTTTACTGTCATTGCGACCCCATCTTTTTAAAAAAGATAGAGGAATGAAGGAAGGGTGGATGAATTAAAATTCTAATAATTTTCAATTATCCAATGATCAATTTTCAAACAATTATTTTCACCTACCCAAATTTTATGAAATAAAACTTGGGCAGGTAAATTA
>Ga0078972_1007213_pt1 | contig 25041 bp, 22 predicted proteins | sample YelNatPaOPGAMG01_FD_67568 | JGI IMG/M metagenome (GOLD analysis project Ga0078972, IMG submission 67568) | Hot spring thermophilic microbial communities from Obsidian Pool, Yellowstone National Park, USA - OP-RAMG-01 (SPADES assembly) (version 2) | ecosystem: Environmental > Aquatic > Thermal...
AGGGCCTCGACGCCACCCGCCAGGCCGATGTCGACCAGGCCATGCTCAAGCTGGACGGCACGCCTAACAAGAGCAAGCTGGGCGCCAATGCCATCCTGGGGGTCAGCCTGGCCGTAGCGCGCGCCGCTGCGGCCGCGTCTGACCTGCCACTCTACCGCTATCTCGGCGGCGTGCCGGCCACGCTGTTGCCTGTACCCATGTTCAACATCCTCAATGGCGGCGTGCATGCCAACTGGCAGGGCACCGACCTGCAGGAGTTTATGATTGCACCGGTGGGCGCGTCGAGCTTCCGCGAGGCGCTGCGCTGGGGCAGCGAGACCTATCAGGCGCTCAAGGGCGTGGTCAAGGATCGAGGTTACTCCACCGGCGTGGGCGATGAGGGTGGTTTCGCGCCAGCACTCAAGGCCAACGTCCAGGCTATCGAGCTCATCCTGGAGGCTATCGCCAAGGCCGGCTACCGGCCCGGCGAGCAGATTGCCATCGCGATCGACCCGGCCGCCAGCGGCTTCTACGAGGACGGTCTGTACAACCTGCGCACCGAGAACCGCAGGGTCACGTCGGACCAGATGACCGAGATATACGCCAGCTGGGTGAGCCAGTACCCCATCGTCTCGCTGGAGGACGGGCTTGCGGAAGACGACTGGGAGGGCTGGAAACACCTCAACCAGGTGCTTGGGGGCAAGATCGAGATCGTCGGCGACGACCTGTTCGTGACCAACGTGCAGCGCATTGCGCGAGGCATCCGCGAGAACGTGGCCAACGCCGTGCTGATCAAGCTCAACCAGATCGGCACCCTGACCGAGACGATCGCGGCCATCGAGCTGGCACGAGGCGCATGTTGGGGCGCCGAAGTATCGCACCGCAGCGGAGAGACGGCCGATACCTTTATCGCCGACCTGACGGTGGCGATGAGGACGGGCCACCTGAAGACCGGAGCGCCCTGCCGCGGGGAGCGCGTCGAGAAGTACAACCAGCTCTTGCGCATCGAGGAAGAGTTGGGAGACGCGGCCGTGTACGCGGGGCGCCACGCTTTCGTGCGCTAGACAATCGCGCCTGTTCACACTCGCGTTGCGAGCCCTTGGAGGAACGACGGACAGGCCTGCTCACAAGGGCTCGCCACAGAAGGGGCACATGCACCTCGCGGGGGGACCCTCACGGCACGGGGATCAGGAGTTGCTCCCCGGCACGCACGGTGGTGCCCTGCATGCCATTCGCGGCCATGATGGCCTCGACGCTCGTGCCATAGCGGCGGGCGATGGAAAAGAGGGTGTCTCCGCTGCGCACGGTATAGACAGTCGGCTGGGGGGGTGGCGTAGCGGTGGCCGTGGGCAGGGCAGTCGCCGTGGGCGAGGGCCCAGGCCGGGGCGCCGGGCTCACTACCGGCAGCGGGGTCGGTGCCCCGTCGGCGCCGGCTGCCGGCGTGCCGCCAACGTAGGGTGAGATGTAGAGGGTGACGCTCATGCTCAGGCTGTGGCGGCTGTCATCCTTCTTGGCGATGTTCACGTTCGAGATGACGAACCCCTTGTAGTGGGCCTCGCCGATCCGCGACACAAAGTCGACCAGCCGGGGCAGTGGCCCCAGGGCCTGCAGATCGAACGACCGGGTGCTATACAGGGCCTTGTCGGCCCCACTCTGTGCCGCCTGGCTCTGCAGGCTGAGAATCTCTACGCCGCTCTCACCGGCATACTGGTAGAGCCGGGTGGGCAGCTCCGACGCCAGCCCCTCACTGACGAACATGCTCGCCGCCTCGCTGCAGCGGGCTTTTGCCGCCGCGACCTTTTGCCGCAGCGTCTCGGGGGCTTGGGCCTGCGCGCTCTGGGCATCGGCCAGCGCCCTGTGCGCCGCTTCGACCTTGGCCGACAGCTCCTGCCAGGCACGCACCCCCGGAACCAGCGACGAGGCCGTGACAATGCCATAGCCCATCACGACCACGGCGATCATGGCGATCGCCAGAAAAGCGTAGAGCCGGTCGCCACTGGGCAGCCTGGCCTTGAGATTGCTCAGGTTGCCTTTCATTGCGGCCCCGCCCTGACCGTCAACACGATCACAAACTCGACCGCACCCGCCTCCGTGGCGCGGCCCGCAGCCCGAGCGCTCAGAGCCAGCCCCGGCACTCTGGGCCACGGAGCGGCCCCCGCGTCACTCGTGCCCGTCACCGAGCCTGTTGGTGATGGGGTGGCCGACGCCGTCGCCGTCGGGGTGGGCTGCGGGGTGTGCGTCGGAGTGGCGCTAGGCTGCGGGCTCGGTGTGGCGGTGGGCTGCGGGGGAGGAGTCGGAATGTACTCTTCGGCCGTGATGCGGTACGACATCTCCGGGCCATAGCTGCCCCGATTCTGCACCTCGACAAGGGCCACAGCATCGGCGCCGCCCACCTGAAAGGTCACCTCCGACCTCAGGGTGCCCGGCTTGACATCATCGTTGCTGTAGGTCAGGTCGCCCAGCTTTACCGAAAGTAGGGTGTCGACCCCCGGCGCCAGGTCGGAGGTATAGACCCGATAGAAGCGCCCCGCCTTGGCCAGGAACCTGACCCGATCCACGTCATCGGCAGGGAAGAAGGTATGCAGTTGGGGCTGGCCGAGAAAGATGTCCTTCGCCTGAGCATCATCGGGCTCGTAGGCATCCTGCGGGCCGGGCGTTGGGGTGGCCGTGGCCGTCGGTGTGACGGTCAACGGCGCAAAGGGCGTGGCCACCGTCTTGAGCGACTGGATGGCCACACGCTCAAAGAGCGCCGAACCCTCCAGGGCGCGCGCATAGGTCGCCACGGCCGGGTCGCTGGCCGCCCTGCCCTTCACGGTGATCTCGCGGTCCTTCTGGGTCACCGAAAGGAGGGTGATCTGCGTGGGGTCGTAATTGCCGATGGCCACGATGGCCGCCGGCCAATCCACACGGCCCGCCAGCAGAGTCGGCTTGAGCGCGTTCAGCTTGGCGGTCGAGGCCTCAAGCTGGGCCAGCGCGTCCATGGTCTGCACCAACCGGGGCTCCGGAGTGTTCAGCTTCGCCAGAGTGGCCTGCACCGGCTTGAGCTCGGCCTGCAGCGTGGCCGCCTGGCCTCGCAGGTGGCCCGAGACCAGTGAGAGCGTCACCAGGAACACCCCCAGCCCCGCTGCAAGCAGCCACAGGGCCGCAGTTCTCAGGGAGACTCCCTCAGCCTGCCCCATAGAGTCCTGCCAGTCTGCCGAAGTGGGCGCACCCATGGTCAGTTCGCCTGGAAGCTGCCCAACTGGGCGAGCACCCGCTGCGCCTGCGCTGCCAGCCCGTCGATGGGCACATCGTCGATCATCGCACTCAGCACCTCCAGGCGATGGTCCAGGGCTTCGTCGCCGCCGAGGAGGTCGGCCAGCAGCCCCTTGGTCTCATCCTGCTGCTCTTGCTCCTCCTTCTGCTCTTGGACGGCCGGGGCCTTCTCGGCGTTGAGGAACACGCGCTCCACGGGGCGGCCGCCGGGCTTCTCCCCGTCCTTGGGCTGCTCCCCTCCCCCCTCATCCTGCGCCTCGGACCCCTCGGCCTCCGCCGAGGCCTCTTCGGCCGCCTCCTCGAAAGCCTCCAGCCAGGGCTCCAGCGGCCCTCGCCCCGGCCCCAGCGCCCGCGACTGGGCGTCGCCCTCCGCCGCCAGGCCAACCCCGTGCAAGCGCGGTGCCCAACGGGGCGGCACGATGGCCAGCGCCAGCGCCGCCGTCAACAACACGACCGCCAGGGCAGCGCTCCAATACACGGTGGTCTGCCGCAAGAGAGCGAGCCACAGGGGCGGCTCGGCCGCATCCTGCAGGGCCAGGGTCTTCTGCAACGCCGCCAACTGCCGGCGCGCCTCGGCGTCGGGGGCCTCTTTCTCCATCGCGGAAAGCAGCGCTGCCAGTGCCTCGGGCCGCCAGCCGGCCAGGTCTCGCTTGGCCTGGAGGGCATCCCCACCGCGGTCAAGGTTGGCAGCGACCAGGGCCACGTAGCGCTCCTGGTAGGGCGCCGCCAGTTCCCACGGCCCCGAGTTGGCCCACTGCACGGGCCACAGCCACCAGCCGATGACCAGCCAGCCCAGCATCAGGCCACAGACAAAGGTGAGGCCAGCCGCGCGCCGCTTGATCAGGTCCACGAGCAAGCGCAAGGGCGGTGTCGCTGGCTCGCCGTCGAGATCGGACAGCGCCTCAGCATCCAGGTCGCCATCTGCCACCGGATCTGCACCCGCTGAGGTTCCCATATCAACCCACCTTCAGGATCATCCCAACCAGGGGCGGCGTCAGCACAAAGCTGAGCCCCGAAAGCACGAGCAGGATCGACAGGTAGAACGACGCTTTGACGATGTGCCCGCCATCGGCGGCGATGATGGCATAGGCGTTGATCAGGGCCAGCACCACGACCATGGCGTAGGTGAGCGTGCTCAGCACCCCCAGGATGGGGCTCCCAAAACTGAGCATCGGCAATTGCATCGAACGCATAGCGTCCTGCCCTTCGAGGTTGGCCGCCGCCGCGGAGACCATCTGCGAGAACCTGCGGATGACCTCCAGGATGATGATCATCAGCACGCTGATGGCCCCGTGCATCACAATGGTGAGGCCCGAAAAGGTCGAGGCCACCACCTTGCGCCGTGCTCTGAGCATGACCTCCGTAGTGGCAAACTGGCTACAGAGCGAACCCACCATGTCGGCTTCGCCGCCCAGGTCGATCGCATCGTAAAAGATGGTGATCGTCTCTCCGATCAGCCTGCTGCCCGTCTCCCGCGCAAACTTGGACCAGCAGAGGGCGGGCGAGATGGCCGCCTTGAAGCGCCACCCCAGCCTCTTCAGGTCTCCCTGCAGGTTGGGAAAAGAGCTGAGGTCGATCATCGTCAGCGCCTCGGAGAGCGTCGTGCTCGCCGATGAGGCGACCGCGCCAAAGGAGCGCAGGAACGGACCGATCTCCTTATCCTTCTTGTCGATCTCTTGGGTCGCCTTCATGCTCACGACGCCCAGGGGAAGCAGGAGTACGCCCGCCACGATCAGGATCCAGCCCATCCCAACGTGGGCCAGGCCCAGGAGAAGCGTGGCCACAACGATGGCGGCGGGCACCGCTTTCATGAATGTCAGCAGCAGGCGCTGAGACTGCGGGCCATCGCTCGTGAAGACGGCCTCCGCCTCGCAGGGCGCTGCGCGGGAGATGATCCAGGCGCCGCTGGCACTGACCAGCACCGCGGTGAGCACCAGCGCTGCCGTCATGCCCGCTCCCAGGTCGTAGATCATGGTCGAGGTCAGGTTGACGATGATGATCAACGCCGAGGAGACGACGATAGCGCCGTAGGCATCGGTCCATTTGGTCAACGAGGCCAGGTTGCGGTCGTATTCCTTCTCATAGGCCTCGCGCTGCACCTCCGCTTCCTCGGTGAGGAAGCTGACTTCGGGGTGCCCTGACGAAAGGGCGTCCGACAGGCGCAAGAGCAGGGCCTTCATCGCCTCCGACTTGGCGCGCTGCCCCACCACATTGCACGCCGACGGGTAGTTGTAGCCCAGCTTCTCGCAGAGCAGGTGGATGCGCTTAAAGTACTCGGCAGGGGGCCGCAGCAGGCGCGCCGCAAGCTGGAACAGACGGCTGCGCGCCACCCCTGCCGAAGCCACCGCCGACATGTAGATCAACTGATAGAAAAGGTCAAAGCCGGAGGGCTCCTTAAACGAGACCTTGCTTGCGCGCCTCGGTAATGACCTTGAAGAGCTGATGGAAGCCATCAATGCCCCCCTTCTTGTGCAACTTTTCCAGGGCGCGGGCCCTCTTCAGCAGCTCCTGGTAGATCTCCCTCTTGCGGTTCTCCGGCAGGTTACGCTTCCTGGCCAGCTTTTCCTCCAGGACGTAGCTGTTCTTGTTCCCGGGGAACTCGAAGGTGTCGTCATCGGGCCGCCAGCGAAAGGTCGTGATGAAGGAAAAGCTGTCGGTAGAGGCATCATAGTCCACAATCTCGTTGATGCTCAGCACCCGGCGCACCGTCTTGCCGTCAGGTCCGCGGACGGCCGACTGGATGACGACGACGTCCAGGTTATCGATGTAGGTCTTGGGCACGTTGATCGGGTTCCCGGTCAGGCGCTGGATGAGCTTTTGCACCGAAGCCGCATGGAAGGTAGCCATCACGCCATGGCCGGTCTGCATGGCCTGGAAGGCGATGTTCCCCTCAATGCCGCGGATCTCGCCGATCATGATGCGGTCGGGCCGCTGGCGCAGGGCAGCCTTGAGCAGGGCAAACATATCGACCGATGAGCTCTTCTCCGCATTGCCCGTGTCGCGCACCACCTCGCGGAGCCAGTTGGCCTGCGGCACCTGCAGCTCCGGAGTGTCCTCGATGCTGACTACCTTGGCGTCGGGCAGGATGAACGTGGTCAGGGCGTTGAGCAGGGTGGTCTTGCCCGAGGCCGTCTCGCCGCAGACAAAGACGTTCAGCCCCTCCTCGATGACCATCCACAAGTAGGCGGCCATCGTGTAGGTCAGGCTGCCAAAGCTGATCAACTGCACGATGCTGAGAGGCTCCTCCGCGAACTTGCGGATGGTGAAATTGCTGCCCCGTTTGGCGATGTCGCGCCCATAGACGATGTTGATGCGCGAGCCATCGGGCAACACGGCATCGACAATCGGCGTGCGCAGCGTCACCGGCCGCTTGATGCGCTCGCCCAGCCACACCACGAACTCGTCCAGGTCGTCGAGCGAAGAGAAGATGATCGACGTCTTGGTGCTCTGAAAGATCTTGTGCTCCACAAAGATGCTGCCCATGCCGCTGCAGCTAATATCCTCGATGTAGGGGTCGAGGATCAGCGGCTCCAGGACGCCCAGCCCCACCTTGTCGCGCAGGGTCAGGTAGCGGATGGCCTCCAGTTGCGCCTCCGAGACGTGAATCACCCCATCATTCTCGCCGGGCCGCGTGGTGCAGAGCCGATCCAGGCACCGGAGGAACACCTGGGCGCGCTCGCCCTCTTCGGCCTTGCCAATCTCCTCCGCCCAGTCGAGCAGCCTCAGGTCCACCTCTTCCAGCAGCCTGCCAAGGTCCACCGGCAACTCGGGCGTGATAGGGATATAGTAGTCCCGGTCGCCCATCGTGTCGGGGTAGATGTGCACGAACAGGCCCTGCTTGATCGGGTAGATCAGGTTGCGCACCGGCAGGCTCTGCAGCGACCGCGACAGTTCGGGGTAGTACTGGGGCACGCCAATATCCTCGATGGGCAGGCCCTGCAGGTACGCCTTCAAATACGGCTTCTCCTCGGCGGCGCGGCGCAGCGCCTCGGGGAACCTGGAGAGAGGATTGGCGCCAGCACCGCGGGCAGCGTCGATGACGCGGCTCCTGGGAAAGGGCAATCCAACCTCGGCCATGGCGGGTCTACCCCTGAGCCTTGCTGATCGGGATGATCCTCATGCCCAGCCCGGGCTCGATCTCAAAGCTGACGATGTTGCCGGTGTTGCGGCTCGCCCCCCTCACCTTGGCGACTTCCAGCACCTTGATCAGGCGCGCCCCCACCTCCTCGGTGCGCAGGCTCAGATGCGCATCGCAGAGCGACGTGATGCGTACGAGCAGCTCCTTGGCTACCGCATGGGAGTGGATGATGTGGATGATCGTTGTGCCTGCCGAGCAGAGTTGTTTGCACTCCTCGAAGAAGCCGATCACGTCGGCGGCAGGCGTCGAAAGGATGAAGGGGGTGAGCGCATCGACCATGACGATGTCGCAGCCGCGGGCCCGCTCGCTGCGGATCGCCGTGGCCAGCGCCCTCAGATCGCCCCCGGCCGAGCGGGCCACCTCCATCGGGATCACTCTGAGCCGCCGCAGCAGGATAAAGTCCAGGATGTCGATGTTCAGGCTCTGCATCTGCCGCACCAGGCTTCTGATCGTGTTCTCGGTGGTAAAGAAGGAGAGGCGGAACCCCTCGTACACCGAGCCCCAGAGCATCTGCTGAGAGAGCACCGACTTGCCCGCGTGTGAGTCGCCATCGATCAGGGTCAGCGAGCCCAGGGGAATGCCGCCCCCGATCTTGTCGTCGATCTCGGGGTTCCCCGTGGAAACGACCCTTTGCATCTGCTGGTTGTCGTTCACGCCAGCCCTCCCTCACACGTGCCTTCCCCTGCAACTGAGCGATCGGAGGTGCGGTTCATCCTGTGGGCCATGCGGCGGCCGCCGCCCTGGGCCGCGCCCCTGCCAAGCCAACGAGGCCCGCAGCCCGCCTTTCACCCCAGGGGGCAGCGAGGCCGCAGCTCCGCCGCAGCCGGGGTCAAGGCGCAAAGGCCAGCAAGGCCCGGACCCCGTTGGGCGTAGAGAGCGCCGCCAGGGCCGTGCTGCCTGCCATAAGGGGCGGCGATACCCGCACAGTGAGCACCAATTCCTCTCCAGGATCCAGAATCCCCGGGTCGTACGCCTCGGCGACGGCACCGGCCGCATCCTGGTAGATGCCCTGCACGCCCCATTGGTTCGCTCCCGGCACAGCGCTCCCTGCATAGGGGTACCAGCGGGCCACGGGGCCGGTGGCTGCGCTGTACTCCAGGAGCACATCCCATGCGGAGAAATCGGCCAACTTGACGCTGCCCACATTGCGCACGGTCACCTGCACCTCGTCGCCTGTGCTCGAAGCGCCGACCGCGGTGAGCACCAGGTTCGTGCGCGCCCGCTCGCCCGCCTGCGCCTCCATCGCCCGCCAGGATTGCATCATCCCCTCCTGGGCCGACAGGTACCCCTGGCCCAGGGTCAGCACGCCGAACAGAATGACCGTGATGATGATCAGCGCCGCGACCGCAGTCTCCATGGGCCCACCTACCTGCTCGGGCTGAAATAGTCATCGGCAGAAATGCCGTTGGGCGTAGCGATCTTGAAGTAGTACCTTTCCCCGGGGGCAAGGGGATAGTCCAGGTCCACCACCACCTTGAGGGTAGTGGCAGGCCCCCAATACTGGCCGTTCTCCACGGTGTATTCCCAGTGTGGGTCGCCGCTGCCATAGGGGATGCGCTGGAACGCCCCCTCAGGGCCGAAGAAGACGTCGCAGCGATCGACCGCCTTGATCGTCGCAGAGCCGATGTTCTTGACCCAGGCCAGCGCCACGTCGGCATAGTCGGGCGACTTGGCGATGTGGATGACTTCGATCTCGCTGCGCAGACGCTCGTCGATGCGTGCCTGCATGCTCGCCATATCGCTGTTGCTCTGGACGACGGCAGGGTAGGCGGCATTGAACACGAGCACAGCGGCGATCACGCCGGCCACGATGAGAAAGACCGTAATGATCGCCTTATCCAAGGCGCACCTCCTGCAGGAAGCGCTGCTCGGTGGCCTGGTCGGCCTCACGTCCGAGGGCCCGACCCAGCCCCTGCAGCACCTCGCCGATCGCCTTCAGGCTCACCCGCGCTGCCGCTGGCTCGCCATCGCTCAGCGCCACCAGCCGCACCAGCATGTCCCTGGCCTGGCGGTCGAGGTAGCCCGTCTCCACTGCGATCTCGATGGCTTTGACCGTGCGCTCCTTGCCAATCCGCGCGACGCTGGCGCTCGCCCATTCCATCAGCCGCGCGACCTCCGCCCAGCCCTCTGCGGCGGCGGGGGCGCCTCCGGCCGGCCGGCCCAGGGCCGGCAACGCACCCTGGGCAGCCTCAGCCTCGGCACCAGCGCTCGCTGCCGCAGCCTCATCGGTCGCCTGCTCCTCCGCAAGCTCGGCAGCCGAGAAGCGTTGCACGCCGGAGAACGTCGCTGCCGCCCGTCGCGCCTCCGCCGCCCTGGCCACCATCAGCGCCTCCTCAGGGGGTGCAGCATCCCTGGCGCGGAGCTCGGGGTAATAGTGCATCAACACCTGCTCCTGGATCTCGAGCAGGGTGTTGCGGATTTCGTCCTTGAGGATGCTGACTTCTTCTTCCAGCGCCTTGACACGATCTTCCAGCACCGTGGGCATCCTTCATTCTCCTGACAGTCACACCGCGGCACGGACCTGGCCGGCGAAAGGAGCGCCTGCAGGGCACACCTGCTGCCACACACCCACAACGCGGCGGCCAGCCCATGATCTCGACGCCCGCCTGCCGGGCCTCGCTAGCACGGCGGTGGGGCCACCCCGACTCTGCTGGGCAGCCCCCCGGCTCTCTGTCGGTAAGCCGGGCGGTTCAGCCGTACCCCGCGGGGCCCGGCTGAACCGCCCGGCTGAGACCCTGGGGAGAGGGAATCTCCTATTTGAAGTCGATGACCTGGTCGATGAACGACGGTGTGGTCTTTTCGATGAGCAGGACCCCACCGCGCGGTGGCTTGACTTCGATGGCGAAGGTCGTGTCAGGGCCCAGGTCGATGTTGTTGTCGGCGTCGGTGAGGTCGATGCTGATCTGGGCCAGCTCGCCATCCTCCAGAAGGTCGTCGGTGTCGTGGCGCACGGGCCAGGTCACCGTCCACTTGAGGCCGGGGTGCGAGGTGACCGGGTCGCGGTAGTCGATGACCACCTTGTTGTTGCCCGCGGAGGTGTCGGTCAGATCGAGGGCCGAGCCACCGGCGACGTTGCCGACGGTGAAGGCGATGGTCTTGACCTTGCCGGTGCCCACGGTGCCCGTGACGTTGTCGGTCGCCAGGACGCTGCCCCTGAGCTCCAGCGACGAGCTCACCTCTTCCAGGCCCGAGAAGATGGCAGCCTTGCCCTTCTCCGTCGATACGGTGCCGGCCGACAGGATGGTGAAGGCGAACACAGCCGCCACCACGACGAAGGCGATGAGGATGATGGCGGTCTCCAGCGCGGTGATGCCGCTTTCATCCTGCATCCGTTTCTTCAGCCAATCCAACATGTAGCTCTCCTTTCCCATGCGAGCATGTGCGCGCAGCGACGCGCCTTTGGAACTCCAAGGCCAAACGGCTGGGGACAGATTCTGCTGCCATCTCACGCGCCCCTCACGGCAGCAACGGTCACCGAGCCAACTCCCGCATGTCGCGGTGCAGATCGGCGGCAGCAGGTGCCATGTGCCGGTGCCTCCTCCCTGGCGCCAGCCCCACGACACCACGATTTTGGGCACCCTTCATAATCTCCGTCGGGCGGCAGCACCAATGCCCTCTGTTGAACGTAAACTCTAGGTAAAGCGGGAGGGGCCTCCTTCCTCCGGCGCCCCGTGCCCGGCGCGGCCGCAGAATCAAAAAGGGGGCCACTTCCGTGACCCCCGTCTGCAGGAGATGCAGCGGCACCTGCCGCCTGGCTCGGCCTATGCGCCCAGCCCCGACGTCAGCGCCCACATGCCCAGTTGGCGCCTGATGGTATCGAGCTCGCCCGACGAGTTGCGCGCCGCCCATCCGACTACCAGGCAGCAGACGAGCAACAGCGCCAGCACCGCCACAACGATCACAACGATGAGGCAACTCCGGTTCTTCCTGGCGGGCGCCGCCGCGGGCACTGCCGGCCCCGCCGCGGTGGCCAGGGTTGGCTGATAGGCCGGAGGCGGAGGTGGAGGTGGCACCGGAGGCAGGCCCGAGGCTACAGCACCTACCGGAGCACCGCAGGAACCGCAGAAACGCGCGTCGAGGGCGATCGGAGCGCCGCAGGTGGCGCAGGTGCGCCCCCCAGCGGGCTCGGGCGCCGCCTGGATAGGTGCGCCGCAGGCACCACAGAAGCGCGCCCCGGCCATCACCGGCGCCCCGCAGGCGGGGCAAGTCGAAGTACCATCGGACATCTGTCATCCTCCACTGGTTTCGAGCAAAACCTGTAATGCCTGCAGTTTACCCCACGACGGCCGGCAGGTCAATTGCAAAGCGCGCCGCGGCGAGAGCACAGCGCTACCCTCGGCGGGCCAGCACCAGCGCCTCGCGGGCCGGCACCACGGCCTGAAGCTGCCCCCCGCCCAGCGTCCAGCCCGGCTTCGCATTCTCGGGCCAGGCCTGCTCCCAGCCCTCGCTGCCCAACGAGCCCAAGTCGAGCTGCACCAGCGCCCGCCGACTGCCCGAATTGAAGATGGCCACCGCTGCCTCGCGGCCCAGTTGGCGCGCAAAGGCGTAGACGTCGTCGGCCGCAAAGAGGGGCCTGAAGGCACCGGTGCGCAGGGCGGGGAGGCGGTGGCGCAGGGCCGTAGCCCGGCGGTAGAAAGCCAGCAGTTCCCGATCCCACGTGTCCTCCCGATGCCAGGGGAAGGCCGCCCGGCAGTAGGGGTCGCCGTCGCTCGACATGCCGATCTCATCACCGTAGTAGATGCACGGGGCGCCCGGCATGGTCATCTGCAGGAGCACACACAGCCGGAGGGCGCTCTTGTCGTCGCCCATGATCCACAGGGCGCGGGCCATGTCATGGCTGTCGAGCAGGTTCAGTTGCACCTGGTTGACCGCCCAGTCGTAGAGCCCATACATGTGGTCGACCACACGGGCAAAGCCCGGCCCATCCAGCCGCTGCAGGTGGAGGTGCTCGTGGCGATAACCGGGGCGCAGGGTGCGCCCCCCGCAAAAGCTCATCGCCGCCCAGGCAAAAATATAGTTCATCGTGGCGTCGAACTGGTCGCCCTGCAGCCAGCGCTGTGCCTCCTCCCAGATCTCGCCGACGATGTAGGCCTCGGGGTTCGCCCCCTTGACCACACGGCGGAACTCTTGCCAGAAGGAGTCGTCGTCGATCTCCATCGGCACATCGAGGCGCCAGCCATCGATGCCAAACTCCACCCAGTGGCGCGCCACGCCCATGAGATAGTCGCGCACGCCGGGGTTGCGGGTATTGAGCTTGGGCAGCGCCGGCAGGTTCCACCAGGCCTCATAGTTGAGCGGCGCGCCGCCGCGGTCGCAGCCCTCACAGTAGGGATGAAGTGGCCAGCCCTTGATGATGAACCAGTCGAGGTAGGGCGAGTCGCCGCGGTTCTCGAGGATGTGATGGAAGGGCCAGAAGCCGCGGCTGGCATGGTTGAACACTCCATCGAGCACCACCCGCATGCCCCGCGCATGGGCAGCATCGAGCAACTCGCGCAGCGCCGCATTGCCGCCCAGGAGAGGGTCCACCTGCATATAGTCATAGGTGTGGTAGCGATGGTTGGCCGCCGAGGCGAAAATGGGGTTCAGATAGAGGGCACTCACGCCCAGCTCCTGCAGGTAGTCGAGCTTGTCGACGATCCCCAGCAGATCGCCGCCCTGGAACCCCTGCTCCTCCGGCGGGCTGCCCCAAGGCTTAAAGGCGATGCCCCGTGGGTGCTCGAGGCGCGGGCTGCGTGCAAAACGGTCGGGGAAGATCTGGTAGAACACAGCGTGTTTGACCCATTCGGGGGTGGATAGCGGCATGAGTTCCTCCTCAGCAACTTGGCGCCCCATTGTACGGCCACCCCCCAAGGGCGTCAACAATCCGCAATCTTCAGCCAGGGCGGCCTCAGCCCCCATTACGACAACCGTACCTGCCCATCGGGGCGTGAACCCCATCCCAGGTCAGTGCCGGGCAGGCGCGGAGCGGGTTGCCGGCTGTTGCCGGGTGTGGGTTGGGCCAGGTACGGTTGTAGTAGCTTCGGCCTCCGACCTGCCGCAGCCGGCCTTCCAGGCGCGAGTTGGGGATTTGACACGGGCTGCAGACATCGTATCATATGCTCAGAAATTGAGTCCATGCTCATTCTCTGAGCCGAGAGTACAGAAAGGAAGCACGGATGGGCCTGGAAGAGCGGAGGCGACGTCGCATCGCCCGCCGGCAGAGCGAGATTCTCGCGGCAGCCGCCCGTGTGTTCGCCGAGAAGAGCTATGCCAACGCGACGACCAGGGATATCGCTGCCGAGGCCGACGTGGCCGAGGGCACACTCTACAACTATTTCGGCTCCAAGCGCGATATCCTGCTCGCCATCGCCAGCGAGGCCGATGCACCCATGGAGGCGGCCGTAGGCCAGGCCATGGCCATGGAGACGCGCCAGGCCATGGTCTACATGTTCGAGCAGGCCCTCGACCTCTCGGCGGCCAGGCTGGATTTTGCGCGCACGCTGGTGGGCGAAGCCTGGCTCGATGACCACATCCTGCAGCAGTTCCTCATGGCGCGGCTGCAGGCCATTCACGCGCGACTCACCGAGTTCATCCGCGCGCGCATCGCCGCCGGCGCCTTCCGGCCCATCGAGCCCGACCTGGGGGCGCGGGTGGCTATGAGCATCTTCGGCGGCCTCATGCTGCCCGTCCTTCGCGGGGTGGCGCCCATCCCTTCGGCCGAGGAGCGCCGCGCTCTGGCCGAGGGCATCGTCGATGTGCTGCTGGATGGCGTCCGCGCACGGCCCCTTCAGCCGTGATTCTGCTCGCAGGCTGGGCACGGGCGGCTGCCATGGAAATCGGTGCGCTGGCCAGGGGCCAGGGGCCTCACGGCCAAGGGCGAGGCGCGAGTCCTCGCCGACCTGGGGTGTAGAGAGCGATGCTCCAACGAATCTGGGCCATCATGCAGAAAGAGTTCATCCACATACTGCGCGACCCGCGCACGCTCTTGATCATGTTGGGTCTGCCCCTGATGCAGCTCGTCATCTACGGCTACGCCATCAACGTCACCGTGGACCACATCCCCACCATCGTGGCCGACCAGAGCCTCGACTCGGCCAGCCATGCCTACGTCGAAGCCCTGGTCGCCTCGGGCTTTTTCGACGTCGTGGCCTATGTGCCGAGCCAGGCCGAGGTGGTGCGCGCCATCGATCGGGGCGAGGTCCAAGTCGGCCTCGTCATCCCTCCCGACTTTGCCGCCCACGTGCAGCGAGGCGACGCCCAGGCCCTCATCTTGATCGACGGCGCCGATCTCTTCAGCTCGCAGTCGGCCTACAGCGCGGCGACCACCATTTCCCAGGCCCACGCCACGGATGTGATGCTGGAGCAGGTCACGCGCACGGGCCGCATCGCCGACCCGGCGCGCCTGCTGCCCCTCGATGCTCGTATCCGCATCCTTTTTAACCCAAACCTGAAGAGCATCTGGTTCGTGATCCCGGGCATGCTGGCGATGCTCATGCAGACCCAGAGCATCTCGATGAGCGCGGCGGCCGTAGTGCGCGAGCGCGAGCTGGGAACCATCGAGCAGCTCCTCGTCACGCCGATCCGTCCGGGTGAACTGTTGCTGGGCAAGATCGCACCCAACCTGCTATTGGCCCTCATCAACATGCTGACCATCGTCGCTGTGGGCTATTTCTGGTTTGGCGTGCCCTTCCGGGGCAGCCTCTGGCTGTTTCTGGGGCTTTCATTCATGTACGTCTTCTGCGGGCTGGGGCTGGGCCTCTTGATCTCCACCATCTCACAGACCCAGACCCAGGCGCAGCAGCTCGTGGGGCTCTCGATGCTCTTGGGGATGATCCTGGGTGGCTTTATCTTTCCGCGCAGCGCCATGCCCCTCATCCCGCGGCTGATCGGCAACCTCTTCCCGCTCACCTACTTTATCGCCATCTCGCGGGGCATCATCCTCAAGGGGGTGGGCCTAAGCGCCGTGGGCGGTGAGGTCTTTGCCCTGTTCGTATACATGGTGGTCATCATCGCCTTTGCCTCCCGTGCCTTCCGGCAGAGGCTCGAGTAGCGGGCAGCAACCCGGCCGCAGCCCTGGCTGCCGCTCGCTGCCTGAGCGTGTAGGTGTCGTATGCGAAGGTCCCTGGAACGTATCGACGCCCTGATCCGCAAAGAAATGATCCGTCTGCTGCGCGATTGGCGCACGATGGCCATCGTGCTCTCTACGCCGCTCTTGACGTTGTTCCTGCTGGGCTATGCCATGCACCTGAACGTGGACCACATCCCCACAGCGGTGGCCGACATGACCCTCGACGCCCGAGGGCGCGAGCTGGTCGACGCCCTGGCCACCTCGGGGTGCTTTGACATCACGATGCATGTGGCCGACGAAGCCGCCATCCTCAAGGCCATCGATGAAGGGCGTGTGAGGGCTGGCATCCTCATGCCCCCGGGCCTCGCGGCCGATGTCGAGCGCGGCCAGGCGCAGGTGTTGGTCATCCTGGATGGCTCGGATGCGCTCACCGTCCAATCGGGGTACAGCGCTGCGGTGGCCATCGCCCAGGCACAGTCGATGCGCCTCCTGGTCGACAAGGTCAGCCGGCTCGGCCTGCGCAGCGAGGCGCTGCCGATCCAGGCATCGGTCCGGGTGCTCTACAACCCAGATATGAAGGACCTGGTGTTCCTCATCCCGGGGCTGGCGGCGATCCTGATGCAGTTCATGTCGCTCAACCTGACGGCGATGAGCGTGGTGCGCGAGCGCGAGGCCGGCACGATGGAGCAGCTCCTGGCCACGCCGATGCGCCCGGCGGAGCTCATCATCGGCAAGTTGGTGCCCAACATCCTGCTGACGACCGCCGGCATGGTGGTGGTCATCGCCATCGGAGTCTTCTGGTTCGGCGTGCCCTTCCGCGGCGACCCGTGGCTGTTCGTGTGGCTCTCGCTGCTCTTCATCATCTCGGGGCTGGGTTTGGGGCTCGTTGTCTCCACCATCGCCCAAACGCAGCGCCAGGCCCAGCAGATCACGTCGATGTTGCTGATGCTGGCCACGCTGGTCACCGGCTTCGTGTACCCACGCTCGGCCATGCCGCCCGTGGTGCAGTTCATCGGCGGGCTGATCCCGCTCACCTACTTTACCCGTATCGCCCGGGGCATCTTTAGCAAGGGCATCGGCCTCGCCTTCCTGTGGAGCGACGTGGCGGCACTCGCCATTTACATCGTCCTCTCGATGGCGTTGGCCGCAGCGACGTTCAAGAAGAGGTTGGATGGATAGGGAGCCGGAGAAACTGGGGCAACTGACGGGGAGCCCTGCCGCTCAAGCGCTCACTACAAAGGCTCTGCCCCCTCAGTTCCCCCAGTTCCCTCAGTTCCCTCGGGAGTGCGCAACGATGACCGCTGACATTGCCATCTTGGCCCAGGGCCTTGCCAAGCACTTTCGCACCCGCACTGGCCCGGTGCGCGCGGTCGATGGCGTGGACCTGGAGGTGGAGCGCGGCGAGACTTTTGGCCTGATCGGCCCCGACGGCGCGGGCAAGACGACCGCCACTCGCGTCATCCTGGGCCTGCTCACCCGGACGGCCGGGCGAAGCGCCATCCTGGGCTACGACTCGATGCGCGACACCTACGCCATCCGCGAGCGGGTGGGGTACATCGCTCAGCAGTTCGCGCTGCCGCCCGACCTGACCGTGCTGGAGAACCTGCGCTTCTTTGCCCGCATATACGGAGTGAGCCCCGAGGACCAGCGCCGCCGCATCCCCGAGCTGCTCGAGTTCGCCGGCCTGAGCCGCTTCGGTGGGCGGGTCGCCAGCCGCCTCTCGGGCGGCATGAAGAAAAAGTTGGCCCTGGCCTGCAGCCTGGTCCACGAGCCGGAGGTGGTCATGCTCGACGAGCCCACCCTGGGGGTCGATCCGGTGAGCCGGCGCGAGTTCTGGAACCTGCTGGGCAACCTGCGCGCCGAAAAGGGCCTCACCATCTTTGTCTGCACGCCCTACATGGATGAGGCCGAGCGCTGCAACCATGTGGGCCTGATGTACGCGGGCCACCTTGTGGCCCACGATACGCCCGCAGCCATCAAACGCAGGGTGCCCGGGCGCCTGCTCGAGTTCACCCCATCGGACCTCGCGGGCGCCCGCGCCCTTGTGGAGTGCCTGCCGGGGGTCCTGGAGGTGCAGACTCACGGCCTGCTGCTCCATGTGTTTGTCGATGATCCCGCCGCCCGCCGGCCCGAGATCGAACGTGCCCTCGCCGCTGCCGGCATCACCTGCGAGGGCATGCGCGAGATCGAGCCGCGCATGGAGGAGGCCTTTATCAGCCTGATGCAGCGCATGCAGTCAGGGCCTGCGACCGGCTCCTGCGCTGCGCACAGGCCCGGTTCCGAACCCTGAGGGGGTTCCGGTGATGAGCGAAACATCGATCCCAGATGGTTTGCGCTTGTCGGCAAGCGCAGCCATCGCACCGTGGCGTTCAAGGCGTCGGATCCTATGGAGAAAAGCGACACGAGTACTCCCATTGTAGTCGAGAACCTGACCAAGCGGTTTGGCGACTTTGTCGCCGTGGACCACATCAGCTTTGCCGTGCGCGCGGGCGAGGTCTACGGCTGGTTGGGGCCCAACGGCGCCGGCAAGACGACGACCATCCGCATGCTCCTGGGCCTGCTCAAGCCAACCGATGGCCGCTGCCGCGTGCTGGGCTACGACCCGGCCACCCAGGCCAAGGCGATGCAGGCCCATGTGGGCTACATGTCGCAGCTCTTCACCCTGTACAAGGACCTGACGGCCCGGGAGAACATCCGCTTCTACGGCCAGGTCTACGGCCTCTCGCGGGCCGACCTGCGCCAACGCGAGGCCGAGATCCTGCGCATGGCCGGGCTGGTGGGCCGCGAGGGCCAACTCACGGCCAACCTCTCCGGCGGTTGGCGCCAGCGGCTGGCATTGGGCTGCGCCATCGTGCACCGGCCGCAGGTGCTCTTTCTCGATGAGCCCACTGCCGGGGTCGACCCGATCAGCCGGCGCGAGTTCTGGGAGTTGATCTACAGCATGGCCCGGCAAGGCGTGACCATCCTGGTGACCACCCACTATATGGACGAGGCCGAGCTCTGCCAGCGGGTGGGCTTTATCAGCCAGGGCAAATTGCTGGCCCTCGACACCCCGGCCCGCCTGAAAGAGACGCAGATGCGCGGCCAGGTGCTCGAGATCGACTGCGCCGACAGCGATGCGGCAGTGCGCGCCTTGCAGGCGGCACGGGCCAGGGGAGAGATCCCCTGCGAGGAGATTGCGCTCTACGGCGCCCAGATCCACGCGGTCGTGCCCGACGCCCGCGCCTCTCGCGAACCGATCCGCTCGCTCTTGCAAGCCCAGGGCATCGCCGTGCGCGCGATCGACTGGATCGCGCCAAGCCTGGAGGATGTGTTCATCTCGGCCGTTACCGCGCCATCCATACAACAGTAGGCGCGGCACGTGGCACGAGCACACGATCAGTGAGGTGTAGGTATGAAGTTCCGGCGTTTGACCCCGCTCACCCATCGCCGGGCCCTCATGGCGGGCCTGGCCGTCATCGGCCTTGCAGCGTTGGCCGTCGCCGTCGGCCGCAGCCGCGCCGCGGCCCCCTGGCGCGCTGCCGACGCATCGCTGCGCACGTCGGGCATCATCCGCGCCGATGAAATCGCCGTCGCGAGCGAGTTCGGCGGGCGCGTGGCCGCCATGCCGGTGGCCGAGGGCGATACGGTGCAGGCCGGCCAGGTCCTCGTGCAGATCGACACCGCCCTCCTCGACGCTCAGATCGAGGCCGCCCAGGCCCAGGTAGAGACTGCCCAGGCGGCGCTGGCGCTGGCTCGCGCCGGCAGCCGCCCCGGCCAGATCGCCGTGGCTCAGGCGCAACTGAGCCAGGCCCAGGCCGCCCGCAGCGCCGCAGCCCAGGCTGTGAGCGACCTGGAGGCCCTGGTGGCCAACCCCCAGGATATCAACCTCCAGATCGCTGTCAAAGAGGCGCAGCTCGCGGCAGCCCAGCACAAACTGGCCTCGGCCGCAGCCCAGAAGGACGCCGCCGAACGGGCCATGCACGACAGCAGCTACTACAGCGGCCAACTGGATGCCGACGCCGCCCACCTCGCGCAGATCGGGCAGGGGCTGGCGCAGGTGCCCCAGATCCCCGGCGCCGGCCTGCCCATCGGCCCCGTGCAGCAACTGCTCGGCCAGACCTCCCAGGCTCTCGACCTGGCGAAGCAACTGGCCGACCTGTCGTACATCCCCTACTGGCAAGGCTGGATCGGGGTCAACGCCCAGTCGGACAGCATTGAGGGCCTGCAGGCCTCGCTGGCCAACCTCTACGAGCAGCGCAAGAACCCGCAGGAGCTGCTGGCCAAGCTGAGCCAGGCGAAGGCCACCCTGGCGCAGGCCGAGGCCCAAGTGGCAGCGGCCCAGGCTCAGCTCGATGGCCTGCGGGCCGGCGCGTCGGCCGAGCAAATCGGCAGCCTCGAGGCGCGGGTCGGCCAGGCCCAGGCAGCCCTCGAAGCGCTGCAGAAGCAGCGCGCCATGAGGGAGATCGTGGCGCCGGCCGGCGGGGTGGTCCTCAGCGTCGTCACCCGGCCGGGCGAGGTCGCGGCCGCAGGGGCGACCCTGCTCACCCTGGCCGATACCCGCACCCTCTCCCTCACCGTCTACGTCCCGGAGACCGAAACCGCGCGGGTGAGGCTGGGCCAGAGGGTGCAGGTAACCGTTGACAGCTTCCCCGGCCGCACCTTCGAGGGGGAGGTCAGCCACATTGCCGACCAGGCCGAGTTCACGCCGCGCAACATCTCAACGAAGGAAGAGCGGGTCAACCTGGTCTTTGCCGTCGAAATCCGTATCGCCAACCCGGATGGCGCCCTCAAGCCCGGCATGCCGGCCGACGTGGCCTTTGTGGGCTAGAGAAGAGTGGAGGCGAGTTCCCATGGTGAAACGAATTGCATTGCTGGTCGCTCTGGTGCTGCTCGGCAGCGCTTCCGGGGGCGTAGCCCTGCGCGCCCAGGCCGGCGAAGTCGAACCCCTCCACGCCTCGGGCACGGTAACAGCCCGCGAGGTGCGCCTGGCCAGCGAGCTGGGCGGGCGCATCGCAGCCGTACACGTGCGGTCGGGCAGCGCGGTGCACGCCGGCGACGTACTGGTGGAGATGGACCGCACCCCCTGGGAGCTACAGCTCGCCCAGGCCCAGGCAGCCCTCGCCACCGCCCGCGCCGACCTGGCCGCCGCCCAGGCCGGCCCGCGCCCCGAGGAGGTGGCCGCCGCCAAGGCAGCCTTGGCGCTGGCCCAGGCGCAGGCCGATGGCGCCCGCTCGGCCTGGCAGAGCGCAGAGGATGTGCTCCAGCACCCGTACCAGCTCGACGCCCAGATCGCCGATGCGCGCACCCAACTGGCCCTGGCCGGCCAAGCCGTGCAAAAGGCCGATTCGGAGATGCGCGGCATCCACCGCCTGCGCGATGCCAGCGACCCCAACGGCCCCGGCTTTGCCGTGAAGGCGGCCGATGAGGCCTACGCCGCCGCCCAGGCCGACGAGAAGACGGCTCAGGTCTATCTCGAACAGCTCGAGGCCATCCGTCAACAGCCCCTGGGCTACATCGCCCAGGCCCATGCAGCCGAAGGGCAGTACCAGGTCGCCCAGGCCGGCGTGGCGGTGGCCCAGGCCCGGCTCGACGACCTGCTGGCCGGGCCAACCCCGCAGAAGGTGGCCGTGGCCCAGGCTGCCGTGCACCAGGCCGAGGCCCAGGTGCACGTGCTCGAAGTGCAGCTCGCCAAGGCCAGCCTCAAGAGCCCGCTCACCGGCGTCGTCTTGCACCAGGACCTGCAGGCAGGCGAAGTGGCTGCGCCCGCGGCCACCATCCTGACCCTGGCCGACCTGAGCGAGGTGACCCTGCGGGTATACGTGCCGGAGAACCGCATCGGCCAGGTGCAACTGGGGCAGGCCGTGCAGGTGGCCGTCGACAGCTACCCCGGCCGCAGCTTCGCCGGCCGTGTGGCCCACATCGGCGACGAGCCCCAATACACGCCTCGCAACGTCGCCACCGCCGAGGGCCGCCTGAACACCTTCTACATCGTCGAGATTCACCTGCCCAACCCGGAGGGCTTGCTCAAACCGGGCATGCCTGCCGATGCCACCTTTGCGCAGTGAGCGCGCACACCGCTCCAGTTGTGGCGCTAGCGCGCGCTGCGCACAGAGCTCGCGCCGTCCAACTCCCTGGCCAGGCGGCGGCTGCTATGCCAACGCACCCATCCGCTCAGCGCAAAGCCGGGGATCGAGAGGATCACATAGCCCAGAAAGACGAGAGCGGCGCGGCGGCTCTGGTCGAGCGGCAGAAGGAACGCCAGCGGTGCACCCACGAGGAACGCCAACGACGACAGTTGCCGCACGGCGCAGTCCAGGTCGAGCGTACCATCGCCGCGCGGGTTGCCGCAGAGCCAGTTGACGAGAGGAGGCGCCTTGACAACAAGGCCGCAGTAGTGGCCCTGCCGCTGCACACTGCGCTCGACCAACCAGCCGCCGGCCCCCATCAGCAGAAAGAGCAACAGCAACCATAGACCTTCGGGCATCACACCTCCCATACCACAGCCCCCGGCCCAGCACGCTGCGGTGCCAAGGGCCGGGGGGCGGGTGGCCATGCGTTCTTGTCCTGAGATTATAGGCGGGGCAGGCGGCACGGCAAATTGCCCTATTCCCATCCTGTCAACTCGGCTCTTTTTGAGCCTGCTCCCCGTCAGTGCTATAATCCCTGAAACTGCATATGCTGCCTGCATTCACACACCGGCGAGCCCGCAGCGAGGAGGACCATGGCCACGCAACTGGTGGAGATTCGACCGGGCAAGTGGGTCAAGGTAGTTGACGGCCACATTGTCGGCCGGGCAACGCCCGAAGAGGTCGCTGCCTGGCAGCAAGCTGGCCGTGCCCAAGCGCAGGCTGCGCCCGACCTGGAGCTCGACATCGATCTCGCACCCAAACCGGCCGCCGGCCCTGCGCATGTGCTCGACATCTCGCCGCGCCCGGCCTTCGAGCGCCGCAGCCGGCCCGCTACGCCGGCCCCAGAGGCGGCAGGCAGCGCCGGGGTAGCACCGGCCCGGGCCGCAGCACCCTCGCCCAAGGGCCAGGCAGCGAGCAAGGGTAAGGATGCGGGCGCGACCGCACCCACAGGGAGAGCCACCCCGCCGGCGCAGACGACCGAGCCCGCGCGCAGGCCCAGGGCTGCAACTCCCCCCTCCCAGCCGGCTCCCGCGGCCAGGCGCAGCGAGGGCGCCCCGGCTCGCGGCCGCATGCAGGAGCAGGCTCTCGCCACCCCCGCCGCAACGAAGGGCGCTGCCCGGCCACCTGAGGCGCCTCCAGCCCCTGCAGCGAGCGAGCCCGAGCCAACCCCTGGCCGTGCCGTGCAGGGGCCCAGCTACTGGTGGATCTGGAACGCGCGGAGCCAGCCGGTCGCCGAATTCCTCGCCGAGTGGACCGCCCGTTACCGCCACAAGTTCGGGCGCCAGGCGACGCTCATCCTCTGCCACGCCGATGACCTGGCGGCCGTCGAGGCCTGCGGGTACAACGCCGAGGTCAGCCCGCTGCTGCAGCCCGGGCATTTCTACCTCAGCCACGGCGAGGGACAGTGAGCAGGCTGCTCGCTCACTTTGCGGTTGACCCACCCATCCCTTTCAGCTAGACTTGGCCATCGCGTTGGAGCTCCGGAGGAACCATGCCCATCAAATTCGGTACCGATGGTTGGCGCGCGGTGATCAGCGACGAGTTCACCTTCGCCAACCTGCGCCATGTGGCCCAGGCCGTTGCCGACATGCTTGGCCAGGAGGTGCAGGGGCGGCGCCCGTCGGTCGTGATTGGCTACGACACGCGCTTTCTCTCCGATCGTTACGCTGCCGAAGTGGCCCGCGTGCTGGCGGCCAACGGTGTCGACGTCGCCCTGTCGCGGGGCGATTGCCCCACCCCCGCGCTGGCCTACGCGGTGGGAGCGCATCGGGCAGATGCCGGCGTGATGATCACCGCCAGCCACAACCCGCCGCGCTACAACGGTTTCAAGCTCAAAGGCCCCACGGGCGGCCCGGCCATGCCCGCGGTCACCGACAAGGTGGAGGCTTGCCTGGCCCGCAACCTCAGAGAGGGCCGCGAGCCCAAGCTCGCATCGTGGCACATGGAGGATGGCGACCTGCCCGGCCTCGGCGGCCAGGGCTCGATCACCCGCTTCGAGCCCCTGCCGGGCTACCTGGCCCACCTGCGCACCCTGGTGCGCTTTGATACCATCGCCCGCAGCCGGCCGCGCGTGGTGGTTGATCCGATGTACGGCGCGGGGCGCGGCTACCTGGCCACCTTCCTGCGCGAGATGGGCTGCGAAGTGCGCGAGATTCGCGGCGAACTGAACCCCGGCTTTGGCGGCATACACCCCGAGCCCATCGAGCACAACCTGGGCGCCCTGATCGACGCCGTTCTGGCCGGGCACTATGACCTGGGCCTGGCCACCGACGGCGATGCCGACCGTATCGGCGCCGTCGATGCCCGGGGCAACTTTGTGGACCCGCACCGCATCTTCGCGCTGGCGCTGCAGTACCTGGTAGAGGCGCGCGGCCTGCGCGGCAGCGTGGTCAAGACCGTCTCGACCACACAGCACATCGACCGCCTGTGCGAGCGCTACGGCCTGCCGTTGCGCGAGGTCCCGGTAGGGTTCAACCACATCTGCGACTGGATGGAACGGGAGCAAGTGCTCATCGGCGGCGAGGAGTCGGGCGGCATCTCCATCCTCGGCCACATCCCAGAGGGGGATGGCCTGCTGATGGGGCTGCTTCTCCTGGAGATCGTCGCCGCGCGCGGCCAGGCGCTCCACGAGCTGATCGCCGGCATGATGGCCCAGCTCGGGCCGGTGCACTATGGGCGGGATGACCGCCAGACGCAGCCGTTCGACAAGAGGGAGCTGGTGCAGCGCCTGGTGGCCCGGGTGCCCGAACGCATCGCCGGGCTGCCGGTCAGCCGCGTGGACAATTCGGACGGCGTGAAATACCGCTTCGGGGACCAGGGCTGGCTGCTCATCCGCCCTTCGGGGACGGAGCCGGTGCTGCGCGTCTACGCCGAAGCCCGCGACAAGGCGACCGTGCACGCCCTCCTGGAAGCCGGCGCCGCGCTTGCCGAGCAGTAGGCAGCCCGAGAATCAAGAAGCGGCCGGTGATCGACATTCAGCGTGTAGCTGAACACCGATCACCGGCCGCTTTTCGAATCAAAAACAGGTTCTCCTGGCGGTGACCTACTCTCCCGGGGGCCTGCGCCCCAAGTACCATCGGCGCTGGAGGGCTTAACTGCCGGGTTCGGGATGGGACCGGGTGTGTCCCCTCCGCTCCAACCACCAAGAGAACCTGTCTTTGGCTGATGGCGTATTGCGTATTGCGTACTACGTACTGCGTGCCGCGCGCGTCGCGCACCTTGCGACCTTACGCAGTACGCAATACGCAGTACTCAGGTAGTACCCTAACAACTGAACAGAATGCGCCCTCTCAAAACCCATCACGTATGAAGTAGATTAAGCCCTCGGCCATTAGTACGGCTTAGCTCAAGGCCTTGCAGCCCTTACACTCGCCGCCTATCAACCTGGTGATCTCCCAGGGGCCTTACCCGGTTGCCCCGGTGGGTGACATCATCTTGGGGCAGGCTTCCCACTTAGATGCTTTCAGCGGTTATCCTTGCCAGACGTCGGCTACCCAGCAATGCACCTGGCG
>Ga0078972_1007214_pt1 | contig 25038 bp, 22 predicted proteins | sample YelNatPaOPGAMG01_FD_67568 | JGI IMG/M metagenome (GOLD analysis project Ga0078972, IMG submission 67568) | Hot spring thermophilic microbial communities from Obsidian Pool, Yellowstone National Park, USA - OP-RAMG-01 (SPADES assembly) (version 2) | ecosystem: Environmental > Aquatic > Thermal...
AGCCCCCTGTAGCTCCACATGTTCGTGTTCCCTTTACCAGGCTTATCGTGAGCGATCCCACGCAAGCCGCCGATGAACACGGTGTCCACGCCGCACGTGCGCGCTCTACGCGCCAAGTCCGCTGCTAGATTGCAGAACAGCTGCTCCCTCCGCCTCCTCACCTTATCGTAGAGCCTCCTCCGTTCTTCCTTCAACACGCACCTGTCCACATCCTCGAGCTTGAGATCGGACAGCATTCTGTCGATCTCCGCGATCTTCTTCTCGAAGTAGTTGTCCGCCTTCAAAGGTCCACCGCGGTAGAGCAGCGCCACGCCCTCGCCGCTGCTGTCCACCGGCTCCGTAACGAACGCAATCAAACGCTCCCTACCCAAATCGATGCCAGCCTTCAGGTTTCCGCTACGCTTCCGCTCCAACACTACCTCTATGCTCACGCGAGCGTACCAACGTCTCTTCACGGGATCATACTGGATGATCAGCCGTTCCAGCTTCGCCCCCTGCTTGGTGAGCCAGCGCGGCTTCCCCTTAAAGGGGATATCCACGTTCCAGTAGCCGAGGTGCAGCGCTTTCCTCTCCAGATCGATCTTGTAGTTGTCGAACCTTACAATGATAATCGGCACGCGCTGCCCATCCTTCTTCCTATAGCCCGGCGGTCTCGGCTTCTGCCACGGCTCCAGCCTACCCTCCTTAGCAGCCTCCAGAAGCCCGAGGAAGCTCTTCCACTGATCGCTGATCAAACGGCAAGCTTCGTGGAAGTTCTTCGAACCTAACAGCTTGTAGATCTCAAAGTACTCCGTTTTTCTCCGCCTCCACGCGCTCTTCCAGCTACAGTCGACACCCTTCCCTCTCGAAGAACAGCTTCCTCCGCCTAAAGTTCTCCACATTGATCAATTTGGCGGTAGCGTCGCCGACGCGCCGCAATAGCTCCTCCTGCTCGCTCGACGGAAGCAAACGCAGGGTATCCGTCCGCTGCACGCATACCTTTTGCGCTTGGGCTCCACTCCCCCCGCTGGTGCGGGGGTCACCACAAGCTCCAACTGGAGCCGAGCCCAAGCGTTCAAAGGGGCAAACCCTCTTGCAACGTACTCCTGATCGCACACCGCGCTCCCCAAAACGCGGCTCACAAGCCTCCAAGCGAAACCGAGGTTTAAAAAGCTGATGTAGAAAAGGCTGAAAGTAAAAAATTTTAACCAGAAAGTTAAAGAAAAGAATAGAGAATCAGCTTATAAGGCTAGGTTAGCGAGAGAATGGAGCACATTAAAGAACATAGCGGGAGCGCTCGCGAGAATGGCGCGCGAGCGGCTCGTTGAAGGATAGCGCGTGTGACCTTGCAGGGCAGCGGCTCCTCCATCGGCGAGGTCGCGAGGATCTGCGGCGCGAAGCTGGAGAGAGGCTTCTGGCTCCCGCGGCGGCTCCCCCGTGCGCACGTAAGCGAGAGTAAAAACCGCGCGGCTAGAGCGCAAGTGTGCTTACCGCAGCGGTGCAAGCTTTATATTGCTGGGGCACAAGCTGCGCACGTGGCTGAGGCGCGCGCGGAGGTTCCAGCTTCGGCTAGGGAGGTTTCTTTCGTTCACCTCGGGGGGGCGTGCGTGATTGTGCAGACGCAGGGTTACACTCTCGTTTTCGACCCGGCCGACCACCTGTCGGACAGCGACATAGCCGCTCTCGGCGGCGTCGTTGTAACGCTCTTCTCCAACCACTTGGACGACCACTTCCACGGGAGGACCGCGATGAAGCTGATCGACATGAAGGGCTCCCTTGTCGTGGGGACGGAGGATGTTTGCAAGGCGCTCGCGAGCTTCGCCCCTTCGACGAAGCTTCTGGAGCTGAAACCAAGGAGGGGCTTCAGGGCCGGCCCTCTGCGCATCTTCGCGGTGGAGGGGAGGCACGAGGTGCCCACGAACCTCTACTACGTGACCTGGGGGCCCTCGCTGCTCTTCGCTGGCGACACCGGCTACGTCGAGCTGGCGAAGCTCAAAGCTGAGCTCGCCTTCCTGCCGGCCGGCGGCTCGCAGTACTCGAAACCGGAGGATTCGGCCAGGATGGCCGTCGAGCTGGGCGCTAGGTACGTCGTTCCCGTGCACTGCGACGAGAGCGAAGCGAAGCGGCTCGCCGCGCTGCTCGAGGGCAAGGCCAGCGTCCTCGTGCCGGCACCCCGCACGCCCTACAAGCTGACCCTGTAGCCGAGGGCGCTGCCCGATGCGCGCTAGGAGGCTGGCTCAGAAGCTGGCGCTTGCAGCGGCTTTAGCGGCGCTCCTAGCTGTAATCGCGCTCGTCGCCTTCGTCGTTGTTACACCCCCTCCACCCGGCGCCGGGAAGAGGGCTCTGATCATCGACTCCCTCTACGAGTGGACCCCCAACGAGGGGCTCCTCTCGTACCTCGAGGAAGCGTTGGGGAAAGCCGGCTACAGCGTGGACGTGATCAAGGGGTCTGCGGCCACCGTGGACGCGTTCAGGAACCTGACCTTCTACGACCTGGTCGTGATCAGGTGCCACGGAGGCTACCTGAAGCCCGGGGAGAGCTTGGGGGGCCGCTCTCTCTCCGACTACGCACCGGTCGTCTTCACCGGGGAGGTGTACAGCGAGTGCCTCCCCCTCTCCTGCAAGTACTACCTCGAGAGGTTGAGCGAAGAGGTTGTGCGGGGCGACTTTCGGATGGGCAACACCACGGTGTCCGTTTTCGCGCTCACGCCGCTCTTCTTCGAGAGGCTGCGCGGCGAGTTCAAGAAGGGTGCTGTGGTCGTCGTGGCGTCATGCTACGGCCTCTCGGGCCGAGCGCTGGCGGACGCTTTCCTCGGCAAGGGCGCCTCCTACTTCATATCCTGGGATTGGAAGGTGACGACGCAAGTAATGGACGAGGGCCTCAGGATGCTGGTTGAGGAAGCGGTAGTAAAAGGCAGGGGGTGGAGCGAGGCGGTTAAAGACGTCTCGCAGGCGCTGGGGGCCGATCCCGCAGGGGGAGGCAAGCTTAACATCGTTGAGAAGAGGGGTTGAGGCGTGGGCGCGGCGGGCAGGGAGAGTAGGGTGGCCGTGTACGGCATGGGCTACGTCGGCAAGGCTGTAGCGGCGGTCATGCTGAGAGCCGGTTTCGAGGTCGTGGGGGTGGACGTTTCCCGGGAGAAGGTTGAGGAGCTGAACAGGGGTTCGGTGAGGTACGCGGAAGCGGAGGTGCGGGAAGCGATCGCGAGGGGGTTGAGGGAGGGCGCGTTCAAGGCAACGGTAAACGGGGTCGAAGCCTCGCGAGAGTGCAAGGTTAAGATCGTCACGGTCCCCGTGTACCTTGATCGCGACTTTCAACCGGACTTTTCCAGCTTTGAAGCGGCTGTCAAGGCGGTCGGCAGGGGCTCGGAGGAGGGCGACCTCGTGGTTGTCGAATCCTCGGTCCCCCCTGGGACGACGCTCGGGCTCGTGAAGCCCGCGCTGGAGGAGGCGAGCGGGTTGAAGGTTGAGGAGCAGCTGCTGCTGGCTTACAGCCCGGAGAGGGTGTACGTGGGGAGGGCTGTGAAGGACATCGAGGAGAGGTACCCTAAGGTGGTGGCGGGCGTCGGACCCCGCAGCGCGGAGGCCGCGGCCGCGCTCTACTCCAAGGTCGCGAAGCGCGGCGTCGTGGTCCTAAGCAGCCCGACGGCGGCCGAGCTGGAGAAGCTGGCTGAGGGCGTGTACAGGGACGTGAACATCGCGCTCGCGAACGAGCTGGCGAAGCTCGCGGCGGCGCTCGGCGTCGACTACATCGAGGTGAGGGAGGCGGCGAACACGCAGCCCTACTGCCACCTCCACATGCCGGGCGTGGGGGTTGGGGGCTACTGCATACCCATCTACCCCCGCTTCCTCGCGCACGCGGCGGCGAAGCTGGGCCTCGAGCTCCCGCTCGTCGAGCTAGCCCGCCGGGTCAACCTGTCGATGCCCGGCTACACCGCCGACCTTGTGGACGCCGTGGCGAGGAGGCTGCAGGCCGCGGAGCCGAAGGTGGCTATCCTGGGCTTGGCTTTCAGGGGCGGCGTAGACGACACCAGGCTCTCTCCGACCTACGACCTCCTCGACGCTCTGCTCAAGAAGGGCTACGGGGACGTCGTCGTGCACGATCCCCACGTCGAGCGCGACGCGCAGCTGGAGGCTCTGGGAGTCCGTCTCGAGAGGAACCTGGAAGCGGCTTTGAAAGGAAGGGATATCGCCGTTGTGGCGACCGACCACCCCGAGTACGCGGAGCTCACGCTCGGCCGGTTGAAGGGCGCTATGGGGAGGGAGCGGGTGGGCGTTGTCGACGGCAGGCTTGTGGTCGAGGATTGGAGGACCCCTCCTCCAGGGGTGGTGTACGCCGCGATCGGCAGGCCGATCGTCGCGAACCTCTAACGCTACCCCTCCCTCGGAACCCATCCTTTGAAGTCCACGATGAGGAGCGCTCTCGCGGCTTCAAGGGCCCACCCCGCTAGGATCTCGGCGATCCTCCACCTCGCTTCATCCGGCGTTAAGCGGACACCGAGGCTCTCGAAAGCCTCCCTCGCCGCTTCGGGATCGACCCGGGGTAGAAGCCTCTCCGCAACCTCGTTGCGGAGCTGGAGCAGGTTGACCCTCCCGGTCTCCCTAACCCTCCTCTCGATGAACTCGAGCTCCTCGCTGCCTATCGCCACCTCCTCCACCCCCCTCCTCCTCGCTGCCTCCCAGTACCTGAAAAGGGGTTCGTAGCTCCCCACAACGCTCCCATCCGCCAGCAGGGGCTTGCGCTCGCCCATCGGCTTCTCTACGGCGTTGCGCGCTAAAAGCTTGCTCCGTACCGCGAGCTAGCCGCGCCGAGAAGCACCGATTTTTTGCGGCTTGGGCCCGCACAACGCTTAATACGCTCGCTTTTTCCGGGTTTCAGTGGCGAAGCTTAGCAGCAGAGCTAGCTACGCGGTAGCGCTGGCTGCCGGCTTGCTCATAGTCGCGCTGGTGCTCGCGCTCAGCGACCCCGCTGCCGTGGCCGCCAGGATCGCCGGCACGAAGCCGTGGCTCGTAGCGCTCGCGTGCCTCCTCGACTTCGTCTCGATCCTCTTTTTCGCGCTCGCGTGGACCGTTACGGCGATGGCGCTGCGCGTCCCCGTCGGGGTTGTGGACGGCTTTGTGGCTTCCGTGCTCGGGCTCGTGGCTGACAAGCTCGTCGCGTCCGCTTCTGTCTCCGGCGAGCTGGTTAGGCTCGCTTACGTGAAGTCGAGGAGGAGCGACGCGAGCTACGCGGAGCTCTTAGCGACGCTCATGGTCCACCGCTTCCTCTACAACGTCGCTTTCATCGCGCTCCTCGTAGCCGCCATCTTCGACCTGGCTTCGTCCGGCGGGCTCCCCCACGCGCTCGCCTTCATCTCTGCGCTCGCGGCGCTCAGCACGCTCGCCGCCTCCTACCTGCTCGTCAGGCCGGAGAGCCTGAGGGGGGTGGCTAGGGTGGTGGCCCGCTACGCCGAATCGCTCCTCCGCAGGTTCTACGGTAGCGGTGGGCTCGACCTCGCATCCAAGGCTGAGGACTTCATCGACAGCGTAGCCCGCTCGGTGAGGAGAGCCTGGAGGAGGAAGAGCTTGATGGCGCTAGCGGCCGCCTTCATGGTGCTCCAGTGGGTTGCCGGAGCCTTCGAGCTAGGGGCTCTGTTCTCCTCGATAGGCTACAGCGTCAGCGCATGGGTCCTCCTGGTTACCTTCCCGCTCCACTGCTACCTGACGGCGCTGCCGGTCGGCATCCCGGCCGCGCTCGGCGTCACCGAAGCCGGCACAGTAGCGCTCCTCGCCGCGTTCGGCGTAGAGAGGTCGGCCGCGATGGCTGTCACGCTCCTCGTGCGGTTCGTGGAGGTGTGGTTCGAGCTGGCTTTGGGCGCGGTTGTGGCCGTTTTGGCCGGCGTGCGGCAGCGGGAGCGGTTGATCGAGCTTGTGCGCAGCTGGCGCGCCGAAGCTGAGGTGCTGGTTTATGGCGGAAGAGGTGGAAGTGAAAGCTAGGGCGGAGCCGGAGGAGGTCAGGAGGAGGCTAGCGGAGCTGGGCGCTCGGCCTGTCGGCGTGGAGGAGCAGGAGGATGTGTACTTCGAGCACCCGTGCAGGAGCCTCCTCGCAGGCGACGAGGCCCTCAGGCTCCGAGTAGCGGGCGAGAGGGCGGAGCTTACGTACAAGGGGCCGCGCAAGCCCGGTTGCGCGAAATCGAGGCTCGAGGTGACCGTGCCGGTGGGCGACGCTGCCGCCGCCAAAGCCCTGTTGGAGCTGCTCGGCTTCAGGGAGGCAGTGAGGGTGAGGAAGAGGCGCGAGCTCTACATGCTCGGCGATGTCGAGGTGGCGCTCGACACCGTGGAGGGGTTGGGGGCTTTCGTCGAGCTGGAATCGAGAGGTGCGCCGGTAGAGCGCCTGCTCGAGATCCTGAAGCTGCTGGGAGCTGGCGAGATCGTGAGCGAGACTTACGCCGAGCTGGCGGCTAGAGCTGCGAGCCCCCCCGCTCGCTCCGGGCGCGCTTGAGCTCCTCGACCACTTCGATCGCCTTATCGAGCAACCCTTCCTCCCGCATCCTGTTGCATATATCGCAGAGGGAAATCTCCTCTCCTCTCTCGAGCTTAGCGACAGCGTCTTCGAGTATGCCCCGCAAGCCGGGGACCTGCTCGACGAGCTTCCTGTACAAGCCTCTCTCCATGTTTATGTAGCGGCTGACCGCGCTCTGGCTAACTCCCATGAGCTTTGCTATGTCCATCTGCTTCATCTTCCTCTCCGTGTACATGTAGGTTACGAGCGCCCCTCTAAGCGCGGGCAGCACGTACCGCACTAGCTCCTCGCACGGTGCTTTGAGCATCGAGTAACCCTATGACGCCTCAATAAAAACTTAGCGATCGAGGCTAGCAAAGCCGTTCTCAAAGCACTGCGGTCGCCGGCGCCGAGCAGCCGCTCAGCGCGCGCGCCTCCTGAGGAGGATCTTCAGGAGCTCTCTACCCCCCACCTTCACCTTCGAGGTCCTCACGAACCCCATCTCGTTGAGGCGCCTCGCTATGCGCCAGGCGGAGGTGTGGGGCAGGCCGAGCGCGCGCCTGATCTCGGAAAGGTACGCGCTGCCCCCTCTCGAAGCTAAGTAACTTATGAAGCGGCGCTCCTCCTCGTTAAGCCGCATCGAGACATAGTACTACCACCACCCAGTTAAAAGCGTTTCCCGACGGCCTATGCGCGGAGAGCCTCGGTAAAACCCGGCAGCGGAGCTTAACCTTCTCGGGCGGGGGCTGCTAGGCGGAAAGAAGCTCGTGCACGATCTGCAGCGCCTCCGCGGACTCTATTCTCGATGCTTCGTCGAGAGCTTTCGCGACGTGCGCTTTCAAGACGCTTTCAACAACGAACCCCATTTTCGCGTACCTTTTCGCCTGCAGCACGATAGCGAGCTCGTGCGCTACCCTAGCCAGCACTGCTTCGCGGCTTGCAGCCGAGCGGTACTCCTCCGCGAACGCTCTGAGCTCCTCCACTTCGCCCCCCAGCTCGCCGCCCAGAGCGGTTAAGACCGCCCTACCGGGGTCCAGCTTCGAGGCGGTAGCGAGCTTAGCGGCGATAACCGCTTCCGCCAGAATGTGGCCAGCTCGCACCTCTAGCAAGCTGGGCGGAACCCCTTGATCCAGCCAGAGGGGGGTAGCTTCCGATTCCAACCGCTCCAGCAGCTTCACGAGAGCTCGCGCCTCCACGCCCAGCTCTGCAAGGTCTCTCTATAAAAGGAGTACCGTGCATTCGGCTATTGCCGCCGAGAATGGTGCGGGGGCCGGGATTCGAACCCGGGCAGGCCTACGCCAGCGGATAGCTTAGCTCGCCCGTTCAGCCCTTAAGTTTAGGCCCCGGCGTGGCCGGACCGCCCCCTTTGTCCCAGCTCGGGCACCCCCGCCCGAGCTTCGCACCTTTTAACAGCCTAAAAACGTTTCTCGCTGCACCTCAACCGTCCGCCTACCGGTCAGCCGGTGAGCTCGTAGTAGATCTGCCGAGCATCCCTGAGGTTCACAACCTTCCTCACCAGGTTCCTGCGCAGCAGCTCGGCGAGCGCGTACCTGACCGTTCTCTCCGGGAGCCTTGTCTCCTCGGCGAGCTCGCGAGCGCTCATGGGCCCTTTCAGCTCCAGCATCTTCAGCACGAACTTCGCGCTCGGCGGCATGTCGGAAGCGCCGATCACCTTGTCCCTTAGGACCTCCCTGACCGAAGGTTTCGACCTCAGCTTGATTATGCGCACGGGGGTCTCGGCTTTCGCGACAGCGACGCTCTGCCTCACCCTTACGCGCCAACCGCCGTCGGCTACGGCTTCGCAGGGGTACCGGCTCGTCACGCTCCTCACCTCCACCACCGCGGTGTCCGGTACTATCAGGGGGCGTTTCGAAGGGTCCACGCTGTTGACCGGCACGATCTCCAGCACGCGCGCCCCCTCGAACACCACGGCGCCGCCGGCTGAGAGCGCGTACGCGGTCGAGCCCAAGGGTGTGGCCACGAGCACCCCGTCGGCCCTGTCCGACCAGACGAAATCGCCGTCCACTAGCAGCTCGTAGCCCATCAGCGCGGCGCTGCGAGAGGGGAATACCGCGATCTCGTTCAGCGCGTAGAGCGCGGTCGCTCCGTCGACGATGCCCTTGAGCTTCGTGTACTCCTCCTGCTCGTGCTCTCCCCGCTCGAAAGCCTCGAGCGCGGCTCCGAGCTCGTCCGAGCTCACCGATGTCAGGTAGCCGGTGCCCCCCGCGCTGACGCCCAGTATGGGGGTTTCGCTCTCGCCCAGCAGGCGGACAGCGTCGAGCACAGCCCTGTCGTCCCCCAGCGCCAGCACCACATCGGCAGAAGCTGGGTCTCCCACCTCGAGCAAGCCGTGGGCTGCGAGAAGCCTCCTAACCTCGGCTACCTCAATAGCCGAGTTACCGGCCACGATGCAGACCTTCAGCGGCATCTGCTGCCGTCACCGGGCGGGGAGCCCTGCTGCTTTTGCCGGGAAAAACCCCCTTAATAAGCCGGTTGCTCGGGGGTCGCTGGTATGCCGACCGCGCAGGAGGTTCGGAAGCTGCTCGAAGAGAGGGGGGCGGTGCTCCTAGCCCACAACTACCAGAGGCCGGAGGTCCAGGACGCAGCCCACTTCGTGGGCGACAGCTTGGAGCTCTCGCTGAAGGCTGTGGAGGTAGACGCCAAGCTAGTGGTGTTCGCCGGCGTCGACTTCATGGCGGAGCAGGCGGCGTTCCTCAACCCCGGGAAAGTGGTGCTGCACCCCGAGCCTTTATCGAGGTGCCCGATGGCGGCGATGCTGACGCCCGAGGTCGTCAGAAAATACAGGGAAGAGCACCCTAAGGCGCCGCTCGTCGTCTACGTGAACAGCCTCGCTGAGGTGAAAGCGCTTTCCGACTACGTGGTCACGAGCGCGAACGCTGCGGCGCTCGTGGCGAAGCTGGACGCGGACACCGTCCTCTTCGGCCCCGACAGGCACCTGGCCGAGTACGTGGCCGAGAAGACGGGTAAGACGGTGATCCCGGTACCTGGGTTCGGCCATTGCCCTGTCCACCTGGCGATCGCGCGCGAAGACTTGGAGAGGGCTAAGCGGGAGCACCCGGCCGCTAAGGTGCTCGCGCACCCCGAGTGCCCGCGCGAGGTTAGGGCGCTAGCCGACTTCGTCGGGAGCACGAGCCAGATGGTGAAAGCCGCCCGCGAGCTGGGAGCTCGCGAGTACGTAGTGGCGACCGAGGTAGGCCTCCTCTACAGGCTCTCGAAGCTGGGGGTTGAAGCGCACCCGGCGAGCCCCTACGCGGTCTGCCCCGACATGAAGAAGATCACGCTCGAGAGCGTCGCCCGCGCAGTGCTCGAGGGCAGGGAGGTGGTGCGGGTCGACCCGAGGGTGGCCGAGAGGGCTAGGAGAGCGGTCGAGAGGACGTTCGAGCTGCTAGGGGTGGTCGCGCCGTGGCAGAGGAGCTAGCTGTCGAGCGGATGCTGAGCTGGCTGTCGGAGGACATCCCATTCTGGGACGTGACGAGCGAGCTGATACCGGAAGGTTGCGGGTGCAGGGCGGTGATCATCGCGAAGGAGCCGGGCGTCGCCGCGTGCGTCGAGGAGGTCGCGCTCTTCCTGAGGAGGATGGGCTTCGAGGTGAAGCTGAACGTTCGCAGCGGAGACGAGTTCGAGAAGGGTAGCGAGCTGATGGAGGTTCGCGGCAGCCTGAGGAAGCTGCTGCAAGTCGAGCGGCTTGTGCTCAACCTGCTGACCCACGCTTGCGGGGTTGCAACGGCGACGAGGAGAGCCGTTGAGGCAGCGAGGGGGGCGAACCCGAGGGTGCGGGTCGCGGCTACGAGGAAGACGCTGCCCGGTCTCAGGTACTTCGAGAAGCGGGCGGTGGAAGCGGGGGGAGGGGATACGCACAGGATGTCGCTCTCCGACATGGTGCTGATTAAGGATAACCACCTGAGGTACTTCGGCTCGGTGAAGGCGGCGGTCGAAGCCGCGCGCAGGAAAGCCAGCTTCGCGGTGAAGATCGAGGTGGAGGTTTCGAGCCCCGAGCAGGCCGTGGAGGCGGCGGAGGCGGGAGCCGACATTGTGATGCTCGACAACTTCAGCGTCGAGGAGGTCAGGGCGGCGGTCGAAGCCCTCGAGCGGGCCGGTCTCCGCGATCGCGTGACTGTCGAGGTCTCCGGGGGAATAACGCTGGAGAACCTCGAGGAGTACGCTAGGGCCGGCCCCGACGTCGTGAGCATGGGCTGGCTCACCCACTCGGCGAAGGCCATCGACCTTTCGCTCGAAGTGGTGGAGGTGAGGGAGCCGTGAGGGGTGTAGCGCTGATCGGCTGCGGAGCGATAGGCGGCGTGATCGCTAAAGCCATCGACAGCGGCCTGATCGAGGCCGAGCTGCTCTACGTTATGGATGCCGACAGGGGTAGGGCCGAGCGCTTAGCTGGGAGCTTGAGGAGCCGGAAGCCCGCGGTGGCGGCTGGAGTTGAGGAGATCGCGCGCGACCAGCGCGTCGAGGTGGTCGTCGAAGCGGCGAGCCAAGAGGCTGTGCTGCAGTACGCGGAACCCCTGCTCGCGGCGGGGAAGGAGCTGGTGGTGCTGAGCGTTGGCGCGCTCCTAAGGCTCGAAGCGCGGCCGCTGCTGGCGAAGTACAGGGCTAGGATCCACGTGCCGTCGGGGGCGCTGGGCGGGCTGGACGCGCTGAAGGCGCTAGCGCTGGCTGGGGTCGAGAGCGTGGAGTTGGTGAGCCGCAAGCACCCATCGAAGCTCGCGGACGAGCCTTACGTCAAGCAGCGGGGGTTGAAGCTGGAAGGGTTGGAGGAGCCGCTAGTGGTGTTCGAGGGCTCGGCCGAAGAGGCGGTGAAGGCGTTCCCGCGCACGCTGAACGTCGCGGCGGCGCTCGCGCTGGCGTCGGGCGCGCCGGTGAAGGTAAAAGTCGTCGCGGACCCGACAGCCCACCGCAACGTGCACGAGTTCGTGGCTCGCTCGAAGGCGGGCGCTCTGCACGTGAGGGTGGAGAACGTCCCGCACCCGGAGAACCCGAAGACCAGCTACCTCGCCGCGCTCAGCGCGGTGGAGCTGCTGAGGGAGCTGTGCTCGGCGCGCTAGCCCTTCCGCAGCGAGCGCAGCAGCTCGCGCCTCCCCTTGAACGCGCTCTCGTACACCGCCCTGATCTCCTCCTCGCTCGGCACGACGACCCCGTTCTCCACGTTCCGCCTGTAGAACGCGGCCTCCCGGACCATCTCGTCGATCTCGCTCTCCGGAACCCCTACCGACGCCACGCTCTCGGGGATCTCAACCTCGTCTGCCAGCTCGCAGATCCTGGACACGAGGTCCGCCCAGCCCCGGAGGCCGAGCGCTTCTGCCAGCCTATCCACCCTCTCGGTGCGCTGCGCGTAGTAGGCGAGAACGTGGGGGAGGAGGAGGGCGTTAGCCACACCGTGGTGCACGTCGTGGCGCGCCGTCAGGTAGTAGCCGAGGCCGTGCACGAGCGCGCTCCCAGCTTGGTTTATCGCGACGCCCGCCAGCGTGCTGGCGTACAGCATCACCTCCCTCGCCTCCCCGGACCGCCTCGCGGCTTTAGCCAGGTTGCCGAGTATGAGCCGCGCGGCCTCGACCGCGAAGAGGTCGGAGAGCGGGGACGCCCTCCTGCTCAGGAAGGCTTCGAGGGCGTGGGAGAGCGCGTCGAAGCCTGTGCCGGCGACGAGGCGGCCGGGCATGTAGTCCGTCACGTCGGGGTCGAGGATGGCGACCTTCGGCACGAGCGCCGGCCCCTGCATCACCACCTTCCTCCCGGCTTCGGGGTCGGTCAGGACGGAGTACCGGGTGACTTCGCTGCCCGTGCCGGTCGTCGTGGGGGCGGCGATCACCGGGAGAGCCGCTTCGACGCTTTTCGGGTACAGGTGGTCGGCGGGCGAGCCGCCGAGCTTTGCGAGAGCTGCCACCGCTTTCGCAGCGTCCAGCGCGCTACCTCCCCCGAAGCCCACTACGACCTCGACGCCCCTGCCGACCGCCAGCCGCGCCCCCCTTTCCACGGTCCTGAAGGAGGGGTTCGGCTCGACCTCGCTGAACACGTGCACCTCCAAGCCCGCTTCTCTGAGCGACTCCACGAGCTTGCCCAGGTAGCCGCTGCCCGCCGCGAAGCTCCTACCGGTGACCAGCAGAGCCTTAGCCCCGTAGGCGGCGGCAGCGCGCCCGATCTCGCCGAGCGAACCCCTACCGAACACGATCCTACCGCTCTGCTCGAAGGTGAACGCTTGCACAGAAGCTCTCTGCGCTCCCGCTTTTTAACTTGAGCGCCCCCCAGAGCCGCAACGTAATTAAGCAGCCCGTAGGTATTGGGCTCGGATGGAGCTGCGGGAGCGCGTCGTCAAGCTGGTGAAGGAGTACTACGCGGAGAGGGGGTCTCTGCCCAGCATGCGGTACCTGGCGAGAGCGCTGGGCGTATCCACGAAGACCCTCTACAAGGCGTTCCCTGGAGGCATCGAGGAGGTTTACGAAGCGGCGGGGATCAAGCAGGGGAGGGTCGAGCAGGCCGGCACCCTGCCCAGCGAGTGCGCGGAGTTCTTCCTCCTCTACAGCGAGTACTTGAAGCTGAACGGGCTGAGGGAGTCCGCGGAGTCGATCTGCGCTTTCATCGCGGATGTGCGGGAGTACGTGAGGAGCAGGCTAGGCCAGGCGGCCGCCGCGAAGCTTGCGGAAGCCCCTCTCTCCACATTCAACAAGATCGCCCGCATGTACCTCGAGCGCGCGCGCGCGGGTTAGGCCCGCGCTTTTCTGCCCCCTCTGGCCCGCCTGTCACCGCTCCGGCGGGCCCACGGGGGTGCAACCCTCATCGCCCGAGGCCCAGCGCTGGGCCCCTAGGCTCAGCCCCCAGCCTCATCCTCGCGTCCGCCGGGTGCGCCCGGCGCGCGCACGGGCAGCGGGGCAGCGCGCTGAGCGCGACCCCGCCAACTCGCAGCCCGACCCTCATCCAGGGCTTCCGGGTCGTTCGCTGTTAATTAACAGCTTCAGCTCATCCGGAAGCTGCAGCTTCCGCAGAGGCTACTTCGGCAGCGGCAAGCCCAGCGCTTTGAGCCAGTGGTAGAAGGGCACGAAATCACGATCCTCAAAGAAGCCGCACCTTGTGCAGAAAGCGATACGCGTCCGCTTGGTATACACAATCTTCAGCTTCGAGCCGCAGAAGGGGCACTTCGTCGATGGGTAACATTCGAAGGTGGCGTAAGTTCCGAACCAGTATGCGAGATTTTTAGCAACCTTCTCTAAAGAAAGCAGAGTCTTCTGCAGGTAAGATCCCTTGATTGACTCTGGATCTGGTATGTCGAAGTTCATTATCACGCTCCTTCCGTTCGCTCTCTTGAACGCTTTCTTGAATATTCGAGCGGCGGCGGACTTCACCCAGCCTTTCGCTCTGAACCTCTCCGATAAGCGTGCGAGCGCGTAGTTCACGTTCGGCTTGCGGCTTTCCGCCGCGGCGCGCCTCCTTCTAGCAGCCTCCCTCAATCGCCTGCTTCTGTTCGGCGGTCGCAGCTTCGGAGTCTCCAGCACCTTCGTCTCAGTCCCGTTGGAAAGCGCGAGTACGCACGCGATCCCGTAATCCGAGTTCGCATCCACGTAGCAGAGCAGCGCGCCTCTGGGATCTGGCATCCTCGGCTCGGGCCGCTCCACGCGGAGGACGATCTGCACCTTGAGGTGCACCGGCTTATCCTCGCGCCACTGTACGCGCACCGTTTTCGTAACCTTCAAAGGAGCCACCTCAGCCTCCTTCTCCTGAAGCCACTCTAAGGCGCGCTCTGGAAGAGGCAGCTCCAGCCTCTCGCCGTTACCTAGCCTCACGACCAGCTTGCCGTCTTTGATGTAGCAGCCGTGGTTGGGGTGCAGCGCATCGGCGAGCGGCAGCTGCAATATCATCTTCCTCGGCCTCTTCATTCTTTCAACTTCGCTGAACTGGTAAACCCGCGACTCCTCGTCGAAAGCCTTCCTGTAGTAGTACGGCAGCAGCTGGCAAGCTCGCTCGAGCGCTAGCTCAACACCATTCTCGATGTTCAACCGCTTCGACCACCAGTAGAGCGCCGCGGCAGCTCGGTAGACCCTGAACAGCTCCACCAAGCGCTGGAAGGCGCCGGCTGGAAGCTCGTCAACACGGTATAGCAACGTCAAGACCCGGAAGCCCTCAACAACCTCCTTCTTCCTGTTCCTACCCCCCACAGGATCCGCCCCTCGCCCGGGGCGGGGGATCTCCAGCTCGGGAGCTCGGGGCTCCAGCCCCATCACAGCGTGCGCCATTACCGCGTTTTCCCCGCGGCTCACGTGTAGAAAAGCAAGGTAGGAATTTTTAAAGATTTCCATGAGTAGACCGAAAGTAAAATTTTCTAATCGAAAAGTTAAAGAAAAAGATAAAGGATCTCTCGCACAGCTAGGCTAGCGAAGGTATGGGAGGCAATAAAGAATATAGCGGGAGGACAGTGGAACTAGCGCTAGGTAGCGCACGCTAAGAATTTAAGCATGCGCTGAGGTGAGGAGGAGTGAGGCTGAACCCTCTTAGGTTATCAGCCTTCGCTCTCGCGCTCTTTTCTCTTGTAGCACCCTGGTTCAAAGCCGGCGAGGCTTGGCTCCCGGTTACCGGCATACCGCCGCTTTTCCTAGCCCCCTACTACGCGGGCCTCGCGGTGGCCGGTGTGTCGGTCGCTAAGAGTGAAAGATACGCTTCCCTAGCGGCAGCTTGCATGCTTTCGACGTCCCCCGCTTACGCGTACTTCGCGTTGAAGCTCACCAGCCCCGCCGACCCCTCGCCGGCGCTTGGGGTTTTCCTGTGCCTTCTCTCCGGGTCGCTTTTCGCTGCGGACTGGCTGAAAGGGCTGCGAAGCGGCAGCGCTGCCGGCCTGGAGGATCAGGTAGCGGAGGGCGAGCTGGCACGCTAGCGGCGAGCGCGCGGTTTAAGAGGAGGGAACCCGAGCTACGATTGGGATGGTTGCGAGGCTTTCAACGGGGATTGCCAAGCTGGACGAGCTGCTAGCGGGCGGTGTGCCCGAGGGCTTCCTCGTGGCGCTAGTGGGCATGCCGGGCACCGGCAAAACGGTGGCGTGCCTCCACTTCACGTGGGCTGGCTTGAAGTCGGGGGAGAGCTGCATCTACGTGACCACCGAGGAGAGCAGGGAGAGCATCGTCAGGCAGGCGCAGCAGTTCAAGATGGACTTCCAGCCTGCGGTGAAAGAGGGAAGGCTGATCGTGATCGACGCGCTGATGCGGGAGAAGGAGGACGAGTGGAGCCTGCGCGACGTGACGGTGGAGGAGATGCTCGACAAGGTGATCGCGGCGAAGAAGGCGCTGGGCAGGAGCTGCAAGCGGCTGGTCATCGACTCCATGAGCGCCTTCTGGCTCAAGGCGCCGGTGAGGGCGAGGGAGCAGAGCTACACGGTGAAGAGGGTGCTGAACCGGTGGGGTTTCACGATATACGCCACCAGCCAGTACGCCATCACCACCGGCTCCGCCTTCGGCTGGGGGATCGAGCACGTGGCCGACGGGATCATCCACTTCAAGAGGAGCGTGGCCAACGGGGTGCTAAGGAGGTACTTGATAGTCGAGAAGATGCGGCAAACTCCCCACGACCTGAGAGCTTGGGAGATCGACATCGTGGACGGGCAGGGCCTGACGCTCCGCAGGCCCCTCGCGCGCCGCATGGAGGACGAAGCCCTCCCGCCCGAGGTCATGGAGCGCATACGCAGGATCGCGAGCAAGGAGGGCTAAACGTTAAGACCCCCTAACCCACGGCGGCTCGGTTGATGAAGCCTCGCATCGCCGAGCCGTGACGAGGAACCCGAAGCTGACGCGCAAGCCCGTCCACCGAAATCGATCCGGCCCGCTATCGAGCTCCTGGAGCGTTTCCATCGGCGTACGCTAGCAGCTCGATGGCTGGGAACCTCCCGCTCGCGCTTCGCGTTTTCGCGACCTGATTTACGCGCTAAGCGCCGAGCCCCAACGCGTTAACCGCTTTTCGGACTTTCTTCCACCCCTTCACTTTGCGCTCCCTCATCTCCTCCGCGTAGCTGCGCAGCTTTCCTTCGTCCACCAGCTCCAGCAGCCCCGGGAGCATCTCTGGGAGAAGGGGGTAGTCGAAGTAGATCGCGTCTATCAGGGTCTTCTCCGGGTCGCTAACTCTCACGTACTCGTTTATCTCCTCTACGAACATGTACTCGTAGCCGAAGTACATTTTCTCCGATATCTTCCTCACCACAACCTTTTGGCCGGCGATGACCCTGACCCCAGGCTTGACGAACCTCGACGCCCACGGCGTTAGGACGGTCAACGCGGTTACCTGGTTTAGCGCCCCGTGCAGGAAGGCTGCGGAACCCAACCCCACGTAGCTGAGGGGGATCGCCTTCAGCAGCATGTAGGGGGATCTCTTCGGGGAGTAAACCCCCCTCAGCAGCTCCATGATCAAACCTTTCCTCTTGAGCCTGTAGACGAGCTGCTTCGCGTAGCCCTCCCCGCACTTGGACGCCACCACGCTGAACGAGAAGAGGCTGGCGTTGAGGAGCCTGCTCACGAACTCGTCATACCTTCGCCGCGGCATACTTTTCCACCTTCCTCCGGAACGCCGGAAAGCTCGGGGGGAGACCTACGAGGACCAGCTCCCTCAAAGCGTCCATATCGCTCGGCTCGCAAAGCCTTTCGAGGAGCATCCTAGAGACTTCAGCCGAGAACTCCGACCTGCAGAGGTCGAGCAGATAGTAAACGTCGTAGAGGTCCCTCGCTTTGCACCTCTCCACGTACGCTCTAGCCTTCTCGAGCAGGAGGGCTTCGGGAGCCAGCGTCCACACAACGATCGTGCCGCCGTCGACCAGCCTGTAGTCCCCCTCTACCTTCTCCAAAGCTGAGAGGAGGGGCGTCACGTCGACTTCTACGCGCTCGTTCCCGAGGACCCTCGCGTAGACGACGCCGGCAGGCGTAACTCTAGCCTTTTCAACGCGGAAGTTCTCTTTTAGAACGTCAACGACCCCCATCGGGTTCTCGGCGTAAACGTCGATGTCGATCGAAACCCTCTTTCCACCGTAAATTCGCCAAACAGCCGTGCCGCCGTGGAGGACGAACTCTACACCCCTGCTGACCAGGTAAGTGATCACGGCGTCCTGCGTTTCGGCGATCCTCAGCAACTTACCCTTCAGCAGCCTGCTAAGCGGGAAGCCGCTCACGTTTTACCGCTTACCTAGGTTATATAAGAAGATAACTACGGTCAACAAAGCCTCGAAAACCAGCACTGCGCGATTGCGCGAGGAAGGGGTCGCAGTTTGCTAGCACAGAGTCGCGAAATCTTGCTATGCGCTCTCGAGTGGAGGGGCGCTCTGAAGGGATTGAGAGAGAGTTTGACTGCGGAACCGGCCGCTAGAGAAGCCGCCTGAGCTCGCGAGGTCTTCGCCCATCCCGCGCTCGCGCCTGCGAAAACCTTCGAAATCCCCCAGTTCCGAAGTGCGGCGCAACCATTTAACAGCGTCGCTTGCTAGACGCCAGCGCTGTGCGCAAAACTTTTAACTGACCATCCAAGGAAAGCGCAGCCCGGTGGTGTAGCGGTAAGCATAGCGCTGAACGCGCGCTGAAGCGGGGCTCTGGCCCCCGAGGACCGGGGTTCGAATCCCCGCCGGGCTACCACTTCCGCTTCTCGGCAAAGTCTCCTCCGACTCGCACTGCATGTTCTGGGGCTTCTGCACATGTCGGGGAGGGTTAACTTTTCCGGTTTTCCGAACGGCAGCTTTCACGCGTGCTGCAGGCTTTCATCTCGGGTCTTTTAGCCGGTAACGTTCACGTTTACGATGCCGGAAAACTTGAGATGTTTATTCTGAGCTTCTTCGTGCGCGCTTGGAAGCGGGAAAGACGCGCTCCGCTAGCGGGTTGCAGGCTTTTCCCTTTTGTTCGTCATTAACCGAATCTATATCAGTCCATTGCCTGCTTTCGGACTTTTGGAATAAAGACGCCGATAAATACCCCCTATTACATAGGCTAGAGCGACCCCAGATGAAAGGGGTAGTAAAGGAGAGCAAGAAGGTGTTAGCGCTGGCCCTCGGGGCCGCGCTGCTGCTAGCCATACTCGCGGCAGTTCCGACCGCGTATGCCGCGCCCGCTAAACCGATCAAGAGCTGGTGGATACAGTTAGTTGATCAAACGAACAGGCCTTTTGCTAACGAGGAGGTTCTCGTTGTCGTATGGAATGAAACTGGAAACTGTGCATTAGCCTACTTCAAAGGGACAACGGATGCAAACGGTAAACTAACAATGAACATAATTGTAGGCTACGCTCTTGATGCTGCTGCTACATACCCCACATCCACCTTCAACTTCACGGCCGCCATAAACAAGTACGGCAGGTGGCTGCTGCTTCGCAGCGAGAAGGGCCTGACCTGGACCACCCTAAATGCCACGTACATAAACCAGACAGTTACAGCTGACCACTGGTGGTCGCTAAAGTTCAACGCCATAACTGATCCAGACGGTGACGGCAGCTACGGGCCGCTTTACTTCAACACTGGCCTAGGCGAGGATCTGGCGAGCTTCAAGGTTTACTGGAACGACACGAGAACGCTGATAACGGAAATAGGGGCCGACTCGAATGGTTACGCTACACAACTATTCAACATTTCGGACACGATAGTCGAGTTCTCCGAGATCGGTACCGGCTGCTTCCTAGCGAATATGAAGCCCACCGAGCTGTACAAAGAAGTCGTTTGGAACCTGTTCGTAAACAAGGGCGAGTACACGCCTGTAACCGTCGGAGCCGAAACGTTAAAGTTCGATGGCACCGCTAAAACCGTCACGATCTACAACGCAACACCGATAGGCGGGAAGATAACTGCTATAACTGGCGGAACCATTACTTTGACGCCTGTTACCACAGTGCCCGACTACGCTTACACTAGGTATTTCAGGGTGAACATCCTCGACCCGTGCGGCAGCCCGATCGACACGGGCGCGCTCGACGTTTGGAAGGTCTTCTTCCAGGCTAAGCTCGACAACCGCAACGTGATCTTGAGGAGCGGTACACCGAAAGGGAGCACCGCCCCCTCCATCGGCGCTACTGCAGGGGACGGCCTCCCAGCCTTCTGGATACCCGATATCACGAAGATCTACGGTAAGAGCTACAACGTCACGCTGAACATCGAGTACTACCACGTGCAGGTGTTCACCGCCGTCTTCCCGACGAACGCGACGAGCCTAACGCTGAGGGACAAGTTATCCTCCTACTTGATGCTGACCACTAATGCTGCAGGCACAAGGATAATCGATGCCAACACGACCGTTGTTAAGACGAAGATCGTTGTGAAGGATTCGCAGCCTACTCCGCAGCCGCTGAAGGGCGCTAGGCTGATCATCGCCGCCCAGGTGGGCGACCCGATATACTCAGCGACGACGAGCGGCGGCGCAGCGTACCTGCCGCCCTTCAAGACCACTGCTGTAGCTGAAGGTGACGGGTTCTTCGGCAGGGTCTACGATTCCGTCTACTCCATCGCCGGAGAGCCCTACGGCTACCTACCCGTGCCCTTCACCTACAGGGCTAGGAAGGACCTCGTCACCACGTACACGGTGACGATCTTCTGGGTAATGCCGGGCGGCGAGAACTGGATCGACGTGACGCCTTACGGCGCGAACACGCTCACGCTGAACATCACCGACTCCATCACGAAGAGCTGCGCGATCGCCACCTTCACCTTCTACGCTAAAGTGTACGAGGTGAAGGTGCGTGCGATCGACCTCTGCGGTAACGCGATCACTCCCACGGCCTTCCCAGGCGCTTACCTGGTCGCCTACCTTGACGGCAAGAGAATCGGCGTGGTCGGCCTGGGCGCCGACGGCACAAAGGATATCGGCTTGATACCTGCCGGCAAGCTGAAGTTGAGGCTCTACTGGAAGGGTATGTTCCTGAGGGCGAACGTGACGCAGCCTGAAGAGCCTACGATCGACGTGACGAAGAACATCGCCACCGCGATCACGCTAGTCTACCCGATCGGCAACCTGAACGTCACGCTGACGATGTGGGACGTCAACTACCCGATCTACAACCTGAGCGTCAAGCTCCAGTACGTGAAGGATGGTAATGTAGTCTACGAGGAGGCTTCGCAGCTGACCGACTGCTACGGTAAAGTAACCTACACGCAGGTGCCGCTGAAGCCGCTGACCACCGACGAGGGTGCCGGCCACACCTACGAGATCAGAGTCGTCGCCTACACGTACTACGAGAGCGATAGAAAGAAGACGCCGTACATAAGGCCGCAGGACGGTGGCCTACTGGTCGCTAACTACACGATCAAGTGGGAGGAGCTGAGCATCTCCTGCTGGAACGAGATAACGGTGCCAACCTGGATCTACAGCTTCAAGGTCATCGCCGTCGACCACACGGGCAACGTGCTCAAAGGCCTCGCGACCGACATTGGCACCTACCCTGTCGCGATCCTGCTGAACGACACGACCTACACCACGGAGAGGACGTGCTGCCCGCTGATCTGCGCTCCACCGGGCTGCGCTTGCCCGGCGCCCGGAACGGTGACGGTGAGCTTCAAGATACTGAACGAGACGACGGACGAGGCTAGGTTCATCTACTACTCGCAGCAGTACCTCGACAGCGATCCCGACAAGGACACTATCGGCTTGAAACCGCACATGTTCGTAGCCGGCGCCACATACCACTTCATGGTGTTCCACGGCGGCGTGCTCGTCTACAACTACACGATCACCCTGCCCAAGCCGTACGAGACGAAGACCGTGCTGTTCAACGAGACTTCGCAGGAGATCGAGGAGGTTCCGGGCGAGAGCTACGCGTACACGTGGCTGGCGGACGGTAAGGGCAGCATCATGCACCCGATACTGGTCTTCACCGGCTCCAAGAGCTGGAAGGAGACCGGGAAGAGGGCTGACTCGACGCTGAAGCTCGTCACGTGGGTGCAGACGCTCGAGGTCAAGACCCTGACGAACGCCGGCAAGTTCACCGTACCCAACCTCAACCTGACCCTAATCAGGACCGACGCCCTCAACTGGACGATCGTCGGCGGCAACCACACTATCCTGAGCAAATCTGCTAAGTGGACCAACAAGTGGACCAGCTACGCTTGGAGCGCGGTCGGCGGCGCCGACGGCACCATCAGGATACAGGTGCCCGTCTGGGTGCCCAGCAGGACCGGCACCCCGTGGCTGCCCGGCCGCACAATTGTCCTCGCCGAAGGCGACGTGACTGTCACGCTGACGATGAGCGGCATCAAGTTCGGCGCTGGGATCGCTAACGTGTTCGTGCTCGCCGGCGCTAAGTGGAACAGCCCCGGCGTGCCCGACACGCCGAAAGCGTACACGGCCACGTTAGCGAACGCTACCGGCATCAACATCGCTCACACGATCTTCGGCTACATCGTGAACTGGAACCACACCGCTGAGAAGATCACCATCAACCCGAAGGAGTTCTTCCCAGAGTGGACCAAAGCTGGTATCACGTTCAGGGGCAACAACACATGGTTCCTCGGCGACTACTGGAACATGACCTACTGGAGCGGCGCCTCCAAGACCGTTAGAACAGTGGCGATGGACGGCTTCTGCGTAACCGTCACCGCTCCGCCACCGTGCCCAGGCGGCGAGTACACAGGCATGCCCAACCAGCCAGTATGGGTTAAGGCGATCGGCGAGACTGGCGCTACGCTCGACCTCGCGAGCGGCAGGACAGACGCCACCGGCACAGTGAAGTTCGCACCGCCCGCAGTCTTCGCCTACAAGTTCGATGTAGCCAACTTCACCGAGAAGAAGGGAGGGATACCCGAGATCGACTACGAGATTTCGACGAAGCAGAACTTCGAGGACGTGCTGAAGCCGTACGGGCTGGACGAGACCAAGGCTGGCCTTTGCCCGGAGACCCTGAGCACAACTGTCAAGTTCGGTGAGGAGCACAACGATTTCGCTACGTGCGTCGAGCTGAGGTGGGAGGGCATCTACCTGAAGATCGAGGACTGGAGCGGTAAGCCGCTGGCCAACATGATGGTTGCTGCCATCAAGATGTACCCGACTCCGAGCGGCGGCATCACGACGTTCGCTTTCAGCGGCGCGAGCGGTACTGAGCTAGGCTGGGCTAGGCTGCTGGTCACTAACGCTAGCGCCTACGAGGTGAAGGTGTTCTGGCGCGACAGCTACCTGCTGCAGATGGCCGGTGTGATACCGAGGTTCATCGACATCTACGACAGCTTCGCTGACGAGATGACGCCGAGGCTGTTCTCCAACATCATCTACACAGTGCCCGGAAACTTCGTGACATCGGCTGGCGGCACGATCAAGACGTTCGTGTACATCGGCCTGATCCAGCTGCTGAGCAAGGAGGGTAAGGCTTTGAGCCCGGAGGCCCTAGGCAAGATCACCGTCACCATCACGTGGCCCGACAACGTCGTGACCACGAGCAAGCCAGGCAGCGACGGCGTTGTGCCGATCATACTGAACAGCAACACTGTGAAGAGCTGGCCGCACGCGGCTAGCGCTGCGTACAACCCAGAGTCGCCGATGCCGCAGAGCCCGGCTGGCGACTACAAGATCGTAGTCGAGTGGGCCGGTGTCGGCAAGGTCGCAGAGAAGACGATGAGGATCCACAGGGCTAAGATGGACACGCCCGAGGTAAGGGAGACAGTGTACGTGGACGTGACGGACGTGACGATAACGCTCACCACGCCGTTCAACACGCCTATGGCCGGCGCCACCGCCACCGTGACCAAGGCGGACGGCACCACGCTGACCCTGACCGCCGACTCGCAGGGTAGGATCACCGTACCCGAAGCCCCGCTGAGCAAGGTCGACGTCACTATCACCTCGTGGAACGGCATGCCCGTCAACTACAAGGCCACCGGCGTCACAGCCGGCACAGTCACCGCCGCCAACATCGGCAAGCTCGTGGTGACAGTCGCCGGCGCGAGAGGCCAGGGCCTGGAGGGCGCTAGAGTGAGCATCAGCGGCGCCGGCGTCACGATCGTCGGCACCACCGACTCCGCCGGCAAGTTCGCAGCTGAGCTGCCCGCAGGCAGCTACACCGTGACCGCCGAGAAGGGCGGCAGAACCGCCAGCGCCAGCGTAAGCGTGAGCGGAGGCCAAACCGCCGAGCAGACGCTGAAAGTCGACATCTTCATGACAATCGCCGGATGGGAGATGAGCTTCAGCGAGTTCATCGGCCTGCTGCTGCTCATCGCCGTCATGACGATCGTGCTCTTCATAATCGCGCACGAGTATGCTGTCTGGCGCAGGAGGAGGCTGGCTAGAGCCATCGTACCTGCTAAGCCCGAGGGCGGCGCCTAAAATCTAAATCCGAAACTTTTTCTTTTTCCCTTTTATAATTATCTACCAGCCGCTTTTCTATCTGTCAGTTTAACTGCTAGAGCCTTGTTGAGGAGGGGCGGGCTTCCGCGGCGCCCAAGCGCTTCAATTCTTCTTCGTGTTTTACGCCCTTTTTTTCCGCTAGCTCGAGCGCGGCTTTCAGAGCTTCGGTGTCGCGCTGCGCGATCGCTTGTTAGGAAGCAGTGTGGGCGCTCAATTTCTAGTCAGGCTTATGAGTCTCGTTTCACCTCCTTCCTTGTGAGGGTTTACGTTAGTAGGGGGGTTAGGTCTAGGTTGCGGAGGCTGGGTGCGCGCTCTCCGCTGGACGCGGCGCTGCTCGATCCGGATCTCGCTTCTTTCGCGGGTTGGGTGCGTGTCGTTGTCGAACCTCGTTTTCGCTCGGGCTTGGAGGTTATGGCGAAGAGGGTTGCGGTCGAGCGGTTGAGCACAGGGTCTTTAGGTCTCGATAGGCTTCTGGGAGGGGGTTTGGAAGCCGGTTACGTGACGGAAGTGGCGGGCGAGTTCGGCGCCGGTAAGACGCAGCTTTGCCATCAGCTGGCTGTGATGGTTCAGCTTCCGAAAGAGAAGGATGGTTTGTCGGGTAAGGCTTTGTACATCGATACGGAAGGGACGTTTAGGCCTGAGCGTGTTTTGAGCATGGCCCGGTTCCGGGGTTTGGATCCCGAGCTAGCGTTGGAGAACGTGCTCGTCGTAGAAGCTCGCGGTGAGCTGGAGCTCCTCTCGGCTGTCGCGTCTGCGCGCTTCTCCGAGGCTAGGTTGGTGGTGGTGGACACGCTGGTGGCGCCGCTCGAGGTTGGGGAGGGTGTAGAGGGGTTGGCGAGGAGGCAGTACGTGCTGTCGAGGCTGCTGAGGATGCTGAGAGAAGCCGCGGCGGGCGGGAGGGTCGTGGTGGTGGCGAACCGCATGTCGATGGATAAGCCCGCTGGCGGTCTCGCTCTCTCCCTCGGCTGCCACTACGGCCTCTTGATGAGGAAGCTGAGCGGGAGCCGCAGGCTTGTCGAGCTAGTCCGCGCGCCGCACCTGCCCGCCGGCTCCGCGCCCGTTGTGATCGAGGAGGAGGGTGTTCTCGATGCTTAGCACCGGAGCCTCGAACCTCGACAGGCTGCTGGGTGGGGGCTTGCGGCCACCCCTCCTTCTCGAGCTCTCCGGCCCTCCAGCCTCCGGTAAGACGCAGCTTTGCCATCAGCTGGCTGTGATGGTTCAGCTTCCGAAAGAGAAGGATGGTTTGTCGGGTAAGGCTTTGTACATCGATACGGAAGGGACGTTTAGGCCTGAGCGTGT
>Ga0078972_1007215_pt1 | contig 25038 bp, 26 predicted proteins | sample YelNatPaOPGAMG01_FD_67568 | JGI IMG/M metagenome (GOLD analysis project Ga0078972, IMG submission 67568) | Hot spring thermophilic microbial communities from Obsidian Pool, Yellowstone National Park, USA - OP-RAMG-01 (SPADES assembly) (version 2) | ecosystem: Environmental > Aquatic > Thermal...
TACAGATACAAAGGTATTGACAGGGTTGATTTTCTCCTTAGAGATGGCACGATTGCAGAGGTAAATTTTGAAAATAACATTTGTGGAATAATAATCGAATATCCTGAAAAGGGAAGATTCTACCCATTTTTTATCAAGGAGTAAATCATGTTTGAATTTTTTGAACATCCATCAGATATAGGAATTAAGGGCGCTGGAAGTTCTTATGAAGAAGCCTTTATTGAGGCAGCAAAGGGGATGATGTCAATAATGGCAGATTTGAGATGCTTTACTACTGAATTTGGAGTTATCGACAACTTGCCTACAGGTGCCCAAGTGTCCAGTTAACTCGCCTTTGAGATAATGCGCATAAGCCACGAACATCTATAAATTAAGCCCGAAACAAGCTTTATAAGGCATGATTGCTTATAAAGTTTATAAATAGTATTTATAAAATTAATGCACCATGCCACTGATAGATAGGCAAAGAGATAAGCCAATAGTCAATATCGAGAATGTGGTAGCTTCGGCGATATTGCGCCAAAGCATGTCGCTGAATGACATTGTGAAAACATTCCCCAACGTAGAATACAAGCCAGTGGCCGCCAACTAGCGTGGCGGTCGGCTAGAACAGTTCCCGGGCCTCGTGTTTCGCCTGAAGAAACCGAGGACGGCTACGTTGATATTTAGCAGTGGAAAAATGGTCTGCACGGGCGCGAAGAGCGAAGATCAGGCAAAGAAGGCGGTTTTCAAGGTTGTTTCGGAGCTCAAGAAGGGCGGCATAGTAATACAGGGAAAGCCAGAAATCACGATCCAGAACATCGTTGCAAGCGCAGCTTTACCAGGGAGGGTTGACCTGGAGAAGTCCACATACATCTTGGGACGAACGATGTACGAGCCAGTGGCCGCCAAATAGCGTGGCGGTCGGCTAGAACAGTTCCCGGGATTGATATATAGGATGGACGAACCCAAGGTCGTTATACTGCTGTTTGCCAGCGGAAAGCTCGTATGCACAGGAGCGAAGAAGGAAGGGCAGGTTTTTGAAGCGGTCCACAAGCTGCACGAACAGTTAAAGCAGCAGGAGTTGCTATACTAGCCAGCGGCAATGGAGGATTCGCGGTTGTCGGGTGAAGAGAAAAAGGAGACAGCTTCGAGTTCTGAAGATTCCGCAACCCAAAGCAGTGATCAGGTTCTGGATTCCGAAGGGAGGAGAATCGAGAAATTCTGCCCAAAGTGCTACGTTTTTAGGACTCCAAAGGAGAACTTCTGCATAGTCTGTGGCACGAAGTTAAGAGAGATCAAGCTTAAGCCCAAGAAAAAATAGAAAGTTGCGAAGACAAGAGAGAAATCCCAAGGCTAACTACTATCATTAAGTTGACGCGGGACTGAGAATGGAAGTTTGGCGGCTCATAGATCTGGGAATGGCTGAGCCTTTATTGGCACAAACATTCTATGAGGCTGTCGCAAATGAAGTGGACAGAGGAGCATCGAAAAACACCATCATCCTTGTCCAGCCCTCTTCTCCATACGTCTGTATTGGATTCCACCAAGAGTTGGAAAAGGAGATAGATCTCGATTACTGCAAGAAGAAAAAACTAATGGTTATTAGAAGGTCCCAGGGCGGAGGCGCAACCTATCTTGACAGCGACCAAGTATTTTATCAGGTTGTGGCAAGAGGAGACAGCAAGACAATTCCAGTTGGAATTCACGAACTATTCGAAAAATTTCTCTCCGTAACGGTTTTTGTTTATCGAAAGCTTGGCTTGCCAGCTGAGTATAAAGCCATCAACGACGTTATCGTGAACGGAAGGAAGATCTCCGGCAATGGTGCTGGATCTTTTGGAAAAGATACAATCATCCTAGTCGGCAACATAATCCTAGATCTGGACTACAATTCCATGAGCAGGGTCCTTAAGGTCCCAAGCGAGAAGTTCAGGGATAAGATGGCAAAGAGCATGATGGAGTGGGTCACATCGATTACCAGAGAACTAGGATATACACCACCACCCGAAATTGTAAAGAAATTGCTTGCAGAAGGATACGAAACCATCTTGGGGATTAAGCTAGTACAAGATAAGCCAACCAACAGGGAGTGGGAAATTTGGGAAAGCGAGGTCAAGCAACGACATCTTTCCAATGAGTGGGTGAATATGCCCGAATTGAGACATAGGAATCTTGCCATAGCCAGAGAAGTCAAGATCGCAGAGGGAGTCAGGATCGTTGAGGTGACGCATAAGGCAAATAAATTGATAAGGTTGAGAGCTGAACTTGTAGGCAATAAATTAAGGGATCTCATGCTCTCAGGCGATTTCTTCATAGTGCCAGAGAATGCGCTTCCTGAGCTAGAATCGGCATTGAAAGATGCGAACTTAGAGCGCAGTTGCATTTCAAGGAGAGTTCTTGAATTTTACAAAACAAGTGGAATTCAGACGCCAGGAGTTAATCCTGAAGACTTTGTGGATGCTATCATGAGACTTGCCGATAATGGCGAGAAGGCTGGTTAGATCAGGACTAGGTAGAGCATATGAGCATAGTGGAAAGAGATATCAAAGTAATATGTTGTGGCAACATACTTGCATCTGATGATGGAGTAGGACCGAAAATAGCGGAAAAGCTTTGTACTTTAGACTTGCCCAAAAATGTAGAGGTCATCGATGCAGGTACGCCAGGTCTCTCGATAGTTGACATGATGCTTGGAGCTCGAAAGGTGGTATTGGTTGATGCCATGGTAACGGGAGCAGAACCTGGAACTATTCGCAAAATCGATCCTGATCAACTTCTAGTAAAAGGGAATGGGTTGAAGATATCTCTGCATGATATTTCTTTGGCAGAAGCATTGAGAATTGCTCATGAAGTTTATCCGGAAAGGATGCCTGTTGAGGTAGTGGTGATCGGCATTGAAGCTGGTTCTATTGAAAAACCAAGGATTGGGTTGACGCAGAACGTTGAAAAGGCCTTGCAAGAAGCTGTTGAGATGGTTCTGATCGAGATTAAAAATGGACTTTCCCATCGTTGATAGAATTCAGATATCCCATTCTCAACTAAACAATTCCCGATCTATTGAATTGGCTAGTAAAGGAGCGATATTGTGCCTTGCATTCTTTTTGAGACATGCTAAACCATGTATGTGATAGAGGAAAGGAGCTTAGCTACCCGCGCCTAGATGATGAGTATAGCTTATATATGAGCTGAAAGTAGAACTGCTTTCGCCGGAAGTAGTGTGGCCAATTGTCGCTTGGTAGATATTGTAAAGCGTTCTACGAAGCCTCTGTTTCTTTGACATCTTCCCTGAAGCTCCAAGATGTCCTTGGGGACCTTGTTAGAAATGCAGCAGAGGGGATGGGTGTCAAGGCTGCTTCGATCAGACTTCTGGATGAGTCGGGGAAAAGGCTCGAGCTTGCTGCTGCATACGGGTTGAGCCAGGAGTACTTGAGCAAGGGTCCGGTTGAGCTTGAAAAGAGCCTCATAGATAGGGAGGTCATTAGGAAAGCCGAATCCATATCGGTAGATGTTCTCAGAGATAAGAGGTGGCAGTATCCGGAGGAGGCAAAGAGGGAGGGCATAGCATATGTAGTATGTGTCCCATTGATGAGAATGGGAACGGTTATCGGAACTCTTAGAGTGTACTCGGAGAAAGTTGTGCAGTTCGACCGGGGAAATATGGAATTCCTACTAGCACTGGCAAACATGGCGGCTACCGCAATATATAATGCAAAGTTGTACAAGCTCGTTAGGACAAACTGGGAGAGACTCACTAGAGAGGTTTGGGAACTTCTTGGCAGGGATGTTGTCTGACTGTTTTGCAAGACTACCACTCCTTTTTCGATCCTTTATCGCAACAGCCCCACTTTTTGAAAGCTATGTGTTTGATTGCGATGATTTGAATGAGTCAAGACTTTAGATCTGTAGCAAGCGAGATAGTTTCAAAGCACGGTGGATCTAGGAGTTCGTTGATATTAGTGCTTCAGGAGATACAGTCTAGATTCAACCACATCCCACTTGAGAGCATGCTGGAGGTTTCTGAGAAAATGGGAATCCCTCTCAGCGATATCTATGGTGTCGCCACATTCTATCATCAATTCAGGTTGAAGCCGCAGGGAAGGCACCTCATTTCTGTATGCATGGGTACAGCTTGCCATGTGAAGGGATCCCAGGCAATTTATGACTTGTTGAGGCAGAGGCTCGGTATAAAGGGAGATGAGGAGACAAGTCCGGACGGAATGTTTACTGTGCAGAAAGTAAGGTGCATGGGCGCATGCAGCCTTTCTCCTGCCCTCAGAATTGATGGTGACATATATGGGAAAGTTAAACCTGAGATTCTAGATACGATTCTCCATAAGTATTCGCGAGTCTTGGGGTGATAAAGGTGGATAAAAATTTCGTACAATATTCGGGCTCCGGAGAGTTTAGGATAAGGGTTGGTATGGGGACTTGCGGGTTGGCAGCTGGTGCAGACCAGGTATTCGAGGCTTTAAAGGAAAACATCAAAAAGATGGAAATTAGAGGAACGATTGTACCAGTGGGATGTTCTGGTACGTGCTATCTAGAGCCACAGATCGAGATTTCAAGGGAAGGGTATCCATCAGCCATATATGGAAATGTCAACGCTGCCAACTTGCCATCGATTCTTAGATCCTACCTGTCAGGTTCGGTTGAAGGCGCTGTGGCTCTGAGGGAAAAGCTGGGAGTCATGAAAGGAGAGGAGAATGTTCCTCTTTTTGATGAACTCGATTTCAACAAACATCAGATCAAGAGGGTCACCATTAATTGTGGCAAGATAGATCCAGAGTCGATAGATGACTACATTGCCACTGGGGGGTTCACAGGTCTCAAGAAGGCACTGAGCATGAAACCGGAGGAGGTCATCGATGTTGTAAAGGCCTCAGGGCTCAGGGGAAGAGGAGGTGCAGGTTTTCCAACATATCTGAAGTGGCTCATATGCCGTCAAGCTGTATCTGAAAAGAAGTTTGTAGTGTGCAACGCTGACGAGGGCGATCCTGGAGCATTCATGAACAGAATGGAGGCTGAGAGCGACCCTTACAGGGTAGTGGAGGGATTGATCACGGCAGGATATGCCATAGGTGCGCATGAGGGGTTCTTCTTTGTGAGGGCTGAAAAACCGCTCATGGCATTAAGGCTTAGGAAGGCTGTTGAGGAGGCAAGAAAGCGTGGATTTTTGGGAGAAAATATCCTTGGCTCTGGATTTGCATTCGATGTCCAAGTGATACTGAGCGCGGGTGCGTTTGTCTGTGGCGAGGAAACAGCCATGATAGCTGCGATAGAAGGCAGAAGGGCGATGCCAAGGCAGAGGCCACCATTCCCAGCAACGAAGGGGCTCTGGGATTATCCTACAAACATAAACAATGTGGAGACGCTTGCCCAAGTGCCTGTAATCTTTCAACTTGGACCAAGTAAGTATTCGGAGGTCGGCTCGGAGAAAAGCAAGGGCACTAAGGTATTCTGCATCGCAGGCAAGGTGCGAAGAACAGGTGCTGCAGAGGTTCCTATAGGAACACCGATCAGAAAGCTTGTTTTCGACATTGGAGGCGGAGTATATGAGGGCAGGAAGTTCAAGGCTGTTCAGACTGGAGGTCCTTCAGGGGGATGCCTTCCAGAGAAGTTCCTAGACCTTCCGCTCGATTATGAAAGCCTCCAAGCGGCTGGGTCTATCATGGGCTCTGGCGGGATCATAGTTTTGGATGATGAGGTTTGCACAGTCGACATTGCGAAATATTTCCTCACCTTCACGTCGGCGGAATCTTGTGGCAAATGTACTCCCTGCAGGGTAGGGACCAAAGTAATGCTAAGCATACTCACAAGGATAAGCGAGGGAGATGGTGAGATGGGCGATCTGGAGAAGTTGAGAAAGCTTGCTGAATCCATGAGGGATACAGCTCTCTGCGCGCTTGGCCAAGGAGCTCCGAACCCAGTTATTACGACTCTCAGATACTTTGAGGACGAGTACGTAGCCCACATTAGAGACAAGGTCTGTCCAGCAGGCGTCTGCCCAATCTCCAAGAAGGTGAAGTAAGGCATGACGAGGGTAACGATCGATGGAAAGCAGATAGACGTTCCTGAAAATTCGACCATACTTGAAGCTGCGGAAAAGCTTGGAATAAAAATCCCAACGTTGTGTTACCTCAGAAACATTTCCCCAGGCAGTGTTTGCCGAATATGCGTGGTCGAGGTAGAGAAAGTTGCGAGGCTTGTCCCATCGTGCTCATATCCTGTTTCGGAGGGCATGGTCGTCAAGACCAAAAGTCAAAGAATTGAGAATGCCAGAAGAATGGTGTTTGAACTCATCCTTGCCAATCACGCCCAAAAGTGCCAATCATGCAATCTGAAGGGAGGGCAGTGCGAGTTCCTAAAGCTGTCCAAGGAATTTTGGGTCGAGGGATTGCCTGTGTGCAACGAGTGCAAACTTAGCCCCGAGGCATGCTACCTGAACAGGGGGATTTTATGCCTTGGACCTATTACGCAGCTCGGATGCGATGCGATCTGCATAACCCATGGATACAGCTGCCAGGGATGTCGTGGCCCGATAAAGCACATAGAAGAGGGTGTAAAGGTCTTCAAGAGATACGGATTTGAGATCGAGGACGTATTGTGGGCTGCTAGAAAGTACTTTGGTGGTTCGAGATATTTCGATGAATTGGAAAGGAGCCTTACGAAATGAAGGGTATAGCGGATCAGATTTCAAGGGTAGTTGGGCATTCGAAACTTGAGGTGGACGTTTCTGAAGGAAGCGTCAGGGATGTAAGATTTAACATTAACGAGGATTCCAGGTTCTTCGAGGCATTCATGGTAGGTAGGAAATACGATGATGTCCCAGAAATCGTGACGAGGATCTGTGGAACATGTAATGCCAACCACAGAATAACCTCGATCTTGGCACTTGAAAATGCTTTGGGCATAAAGGCGAGTGAGCAAACGGAATCACTTAGGAAACTTGTCATAAATGGCTCACTCATACAGAGCCATATGCTGCACCTTTACCTTCTCGTTCTCCCAGACTACATTGGCGCAGATGACCTACTCAGTTCGGGAAAAACCGATTACTTGAAGAGGCTTCTAAATCTCAAGCGTTGTGGCAATAGGATTGTAGAGGTTCTTTGTGGTAGACCGATACAGCTCATAGATGCTGTCGTAGGTGGTTTCAATGTCATTCCATCGAAAAGAAAGATCGAAGAACTCTTGAGGGTCGTAAAGGAGACGAGGGCAGATGCCGTCGAGTCCTTCCATCTCTTTAACAGCCTCAAGCTTCCAGATATTAAATCTTCTGAAAAAACTCACATGAGCCTCAAGAGTGGTTCCGAATATGCTTTGACAGGCCGCACGATATCGCTGAGTGGATGCGATGAGTTCGATGTTGAGGAATATAAAACAAGGATCGAAGAAACAGCCGTGCCATATTCGACATCTAAAAGGTGTAGGATCGATGGCAGGAGCTTTTATGTTGGTGCAAGAGCAAGAATAAAAATCAATGGAAAGCTATTGAGTGATGAATCTAGGAGCCTCATCTCATCGTTTGAGTCATCCCTTGACAGCCCTATGGGCAACATTCCTGCAAAGGCGGCAGAGGTATTGCATTGCTACGATGACTCCCTGCAGATACTGGAAGAATTGGCTTCAAAGGGAGTTAGGGAAGAGAAGCCAAAGATTGAAATCAAGCCTGGAGAGGGGATTGGTGTTACCGAGTCGACAAGGGGCACTTTAATACACCACTACATCCTCGATGAAAAGGGATTTGTGAAATATGCCAATATCATAACACCAACTACCTTCAACTGCCAGCACATCGAAGATACTTTGAGATGCAACATTCAAGAGTTTCTTGGATCGCCGGACATGGTCTTTCAGCTTGAAAGGATAATAAGGGCATATGACCCGTGCATAAGTTGCGCTAGCCATTTTCTGGATCTTACTGTTAAGGAGTTGTGAAAGATGAGTGCCAAGAAGAAAAGGATTGCCTTCTTCGAATTTGGTGACTGCGGCGGATGCGAGCTCGCCTTGATCGAGAATGCAAAAGCTTTTGAGCTTCTTGGAAAAGTTGAGATAGCTTACTGGCTGCTTTTGGGGAAGAAAGAAGAGGGGCCATACGACATTACCTTCGCTGAAGGAATCGTTGCATCGGAACATGACATACATAATTTGAGAAAAATCAGGGAAAAATCGCGCATACTTGTGGCTCTTGGAGCGGACGCCTGTGTAAGTGGCATACCTGGCTTGAGAAGATTTGCCAACAAAGGAAGCGTGCAGAAAGTTTATGGAAATGTTGAACTTGAGCAAAAGCCTATAGAGAATATAGGTCCACTGGATCATTTTGTAAAAGTTGACTACGTTTTGAGAGGGTGCCCTGTGAATGGAAGCCAAGCCTCAAAGTTGTTCGAACTCCTTGTCGAAGATATACCAATAGAGCAGGGAGAGAAGAGCTTCGATTATGTCAAGCCGAGATTTAGTGAGAACAATGTTGGCAGGGCAATAGTACTTGATAATGAGAAATGCATTCTCTGTGAAAGGTGCATAGAGGTATGTAACGATATAGTTTCTGCCTTAAGCATTGCGGAGAGGGGCATAAACACTCTCATAACACCGCCATTCAGAATGAATATGGATGCTTCGTCATGTATCTCTTGCGGCCAGTGCACGGTCTATTGTCCAGTTTCGGCCATTTATGAGAGGGACAACGTAGCGGATGTTTATCGCATTTTGTCTTCTGGAAAGCCAGTTGATGCTATAGTTGAAGTTGAGACCGCTGTTTCGATTGGAGAGTTCTTCGGTCTGAATGAAAGATGCCATGGAATGCTGGTTGATGCATTAAAGAGAATCGGGTTCAGAAACATTTATCTTTCGCGCTCCAAAAATAGGGCAAAATTCTTGAATCCAAAGCCAATTGGTAGATTACCTGCCATTATCCCTTGCTGTTACAGCGCCAAGAAATTCGTAGAAACCTTTTACCCAAGGTTGGCGCAAGCCCTTACGCAGCCACCAAAACCTAGCTTCAAGGCCGATGTTTGGATAGGACCTTGCACTGGCAGAAAGATAGATGGAGAGATGACCGTCCTTACAACTAGGGAGGTTTCTAGGATGATCAGAGATTACTTGACGATTAAATATATCGAGTTCAATGAATTGGAGGATGTTAATTTCGATGATGTTGAGCTAAGAGAGCCAGAAGTTGGAAGGCGCGTGATTGCTGAAGGAGCATTGGAGATGAGGCAGGTTCTGGATAAAGCCTCGAGGGGAGAGCTTCAAGGTTCGGTGGTGGAGCTATGGGCTTGCCCAGGAGGTTGTAATGCGGGCGGAGGGCAGTACAAGGCATCTGAAGAAATTTTGGTAAGAAGAAAAGAATGGAGTGATAGCATTGGTTCAGCTCTTTGGCGAACGCGATGGTGGGTTCGAACTGTTTAATACATTTATTCCAAGGAAATAGAAACAAAACGATTCGGTCGATTGATTTAGAACGATAATCTTTTCAGTGTGTTTAATAGTACCTTTTAGGATACAGACACTGGTCCAATTTATTTTACTCTTGCAACATGAACGGAGCAAGATATGCATGGATCATAAGCTCTAACGAGCATCTCGCATCCCAAGGTTGGATCCTGCCCTTTCTCGATGAGCTTTGGCGCTAAAGCACAAAGTGAAGCCTCGATGCTTGTGGAGTTGTGTGCAGTTGGAGGAACTATGTCAGCTTTCTGCACAACTCCAGAACGATCCAGTTTATACCAGTGATAAAGTAGACCCCTTGGTGCTTCTGTTAGTGCCGCTCCTTCACATGGAGTTCCTACTTCTGCTTGGATTGGCTGCTCACTGAAGTCGAGCTTAAGTGTGTCTATTATTCTTATAGATTCGTCCAGGGCGTAGACCACTTCGACAACCCTGGCCTTGATGTTAGCGAATGGGTCATAGCATGGTAAATCGAGGCCCAAATGCTTGGCTGCCTTCTTTGCATCTGGCGTGAGCTTCTCGTTGTTTAAGCTGACCCTTGCTAACGGGCCGACCATGAAGTCGTTTCCTTTGATGAGCGAACTCTTTGTATTTGAGTAGCCGACCTCTTTCTCCTGCACGTGAATTCTGTAATCTTGTTCAGGTGAGTCGATGCCGCTGCTTGACCTGAGCCTACCCTCGTTAACGGCATACTCCTCGTCATTTGAGATCGCCACTAGCTCCGTTTTTCGATCTATCTCTGGATAGTTGAAGCCGCTGAAAAGTTCTACGGCGCTCCAGATATCTTCCTTCTCTTTCTTCAAGCGCTTCCTTATCTCGGCCAGTTCCTCCTTTGCAGGAGCTTTTGTGAACCCACCGACAACGGCTGAAATCGGGTGGATAGCCCTTCCTCCAACTATCTCGCTCAAATCATTTCCCAGCTTCTTGAGCCTTAGACCCTGCTTTACTACATCCTCGTATCTACTAGCCATGCTGATCGCACTGTCGAAGCCAAGATAATCTGGAGCTGTTAGAAAATAAAGGCTCAAGGTGTGGCTCTGGATCCAACCACCAAGGGCGAGAAGCCTTCGGAGTGCTCTGGTTTGTGGCGTTACGACAATCCTGAGTGCATTCTCTACTGCTCGAAGCGCTGCGATCTGGTGGGCTATGGGACAAATTCCGCAGATCCTTGAAGTGAGCTCATGTACCTCATTGTACTTCCTCCCAACCAGAAAGGCTTCGAACAACCTTATCGGCTCGAATACGGCAAACTGGGCGCTTGTGCTACCCGAGCTAGAGACCTTTACGTTGATGGCGCCTTGCCCTTCAACCCTTGCAACATAACGGACCTCTACCTTCTTTTTGCTTTGCTCATCTTTCACGCTCATATTCCAGCAACCTCCTTGAACTCCTTTGACGTGCCAGCGTACTTCCTGAACTTCCTAACCAAGTCGTCTGGTCCAATTCCAAGCTTTCGAAACTCTGAGGCTAGGGAGGCTGGATTGGCATCGCTCATTGGACCGTAGCAACCCTCACATTCCCTTCCGTAGGTGGGGCATATCGCTCCACATCCTGCGCGGGTCACCGGACCCATGCACGGTTTACCGAGGCTCGTCAAAATGCAAACGTTCTCGCGCAGCTTGCACTCCACACATACAGGGTGCATACGAAGGTCTGGCCTTATGCCCATAAGCGAAGACTTTATCGCCTCGAGGATCATCTCCTTGTGAGGTGGACATCCCGGCAGCATTAGGTCTACGGGAACATACTCCCATATCCCACTTGTCTTAAAGGACCTCAATGGCAAAGTGTCTTTGTAGACCATCTTTTCAGCTTCAGATTGTGGAAACCAGTTCCTGATAGATGGGATGCAGCCCGTTATCGCGCAATCACCCAACGCGATCAAGGTCTTAGTCTGAGACCTTATCATCTTGATCTCCTCTAGCTCCCTAGGCGTAGAGATGGAGCCCTCGACAAAGCAGATATCGTATCTTAATTCCTCTCTGTTCTGCACCATCATGAAGTAAACAAAGTCAAGCTTTCCAACTATGTCAAGCAGCTCATCTTCAAGCCTAAGAAGCTCCATCTGGCATCCTGCGCAACCAGTGAATTTGTACACCGCAACCCTTGGCTTCGTCTTTGATGTCATACCATCCAACCTCATCATATTCCGCAGTCAGGGAGATTTTTTATCTCGGAATATTTGAAGACAGGACCATCCTTGCATACGAATTTCGGGCCAAGCTGACAGTGGCCACACTGTGCTATGCCGCAACGCATCCTTCGCTCTAAGCTGAGGTAAAGTTGATCTTCATGAAAGCCCTTATTCATCAACTCCAATACCACAAAGTGCATCATTACCTCAGGTCCGCAGATTAAAGCGACAGCATTTCTTGGCTTCGTGACCATCTCCCTGAAAAGCGTTGTCACAACACCAACATTGTGGTTCCACTCTACACCTTCGGGTACGTAGTCCACGGTCAGAGCTAGGCGTGTGTTCCTCATCTTCCGCCAAGCCTCGAACTCCCATGCGAAGATGCTCTCTTCAGGCGTTCTGGTTCCGTACAAGATTTCGAGGAAGCCGAAGTCGTCGCGATGCTCACCGATGTATGTTATGACAGGCCTTGGAGAAGGCAATCCTATTCCACCCGTTACTATCAAAACATCCTTACCCTCAAGCTGACCCATTGGCCAGCCGCTTCCGTACGGCCCTCCCACCAAGATCTTGTCTCCTACACCGCATTTGTGGATCATTCCTGTCACTCTTCCGACTCTGCGTATCGTGGTCGAGAAGTCTTGGCGATTGGATGTGCTTGAGGATATTGAGAACATAGCTTCCCCAACACCAGGTATCGAAATTACAATAAATTGTCCTGGAGTAAAGCTGAAGTTCCTCTGCCTTTCTTCGTCAAGAAACCTTAGCCTGAATGTCTTGGTGTTCGCCGTCTCAACTCGTACTTCAAGTATCTCTGCGAGATCCCTTGTGTATGGGTCTTTCATATCGAACCCTCCTTCAGTTCCCTAGCGATCTCAGTTATGTCTATGTGGACTGGGCAGGCCCTAATGCACCTCCCACAACCTACACACTTCATCAAGTTGTACTGCATCACTCCATAACTTAGGTTGTGGCAAATGAACTGCCTGAGCCTGGCGTCTCTTGAGCTCCTGAAGTTCCCACCCAAGGCCACCTCCGCGAACTCTTTGAGCAGGCAAACATCCCACTCACGGTACCTTTCACCGCTTTCCAATGACAAATCAACACTGTCTCTAACATCGAAGCAGAAGCACGTTGGACAAACCATTGCGCACTGACCGCAAGCAAGGCATATGCTTCCATATTTCTTCCAAACTGGATGCTCCTGACTGTTGAATGCAAGGTCGACTATCCTTGCCCTATCAACGGATTTTTTAAACCGGCCCTTCAAATTTTCTAGACACCCGCGCTTTGCCTCGAGATCTTCGACCCCAGCCTCCTGTAGACCCAACGGCTTGAGCAGCTGCTCTCCCTCACTTGTCGCCGTTTCAAGAAGGTATTTTCCACCGATGTCTGTAATTAGGACATCGTATCCAGTTGGAACAACCGGACCGGTCCCCATCGATTGGCAGAAACAGGTGTCCAAAACTTCTTTGCAAGTGAGAGCAAAAATCAGGAAGTTGTTCCTGCGCTTTAGGTATCTAGGGTCGCTTCTAAAGCCCAAAAAAACCCTATCCAAGAAGTTAAAAGAAGCCATGTCACATGCATGGATTCCAAGAAGGATCTGCTTTTCTTCTGGGATTATTTCCTCAACCCCAATGATCTTGTCTCCATGAAACTTGAAGATCGTCTCCCTTGGAGGAGTGAAGAACTTCTTGGGAGGCAGTATCGTCGTGGTATAGTCGAGGCACAGATCCTTTGCTGTCGTTACAGGCCCGAAAGCATATTCAACACCTTTCCGTACCGGTCCGTAAACCTTGTACTTGCTGTTCAACTTTTCTAACAGGAGATCCATCTGCTCTTGTGGTAGGAGGAAGTTGGGCACGATTTCACACCGAACGCATTTGGATGGCCGCCCTGTTTCATTCAACATTATTTAACGTTTAGCAGACCACCGCAATGCGTAATGGAATTAGCACATGTTCGGTATCAAAGCCCAAGTGAGGAATGTGCTAGGTACTTACGAAAGCAAATTAGGAAAATATTTGGGAAAAATGTTAAATATTAAATTTAAAAGTGAGCTAATGACTTTACATGGTTGAAAAGGTAAAACTGGTGGGCTTGGGAGGATTCTTGGGTTGCGGAAAGACAACCCTCGCAATAGAACTTGGCAAGAGAATCGTTACGGATCTTGGCAAGGTTGTGGCTATAGTGACCAACGATCAGGGAGAGGTTCTTGTGGACACCAACTTGGTAAGAGATCACGGATTCGCCGTCACTGAGGTAGTTGGGGGGTGTTTCTGCTGCAAGCTCTCTGAATTCATCACCCACGCCCAACAGATGGTACGCGAGGCTAAGCCAGACATCTTGCTGGCTGAGGCAGTTGGAAGTTGCACAGATTTTCAAGCAACGGTGTACGCCCCGATAAGGAAATACTACAATGAACAGTTTGACCTAGCCCCATTCGTGGTCCTTATCGATGCGACTACAGTTTTAGAGCATTTCGACAAGATGCACAATCTCACCTCCCCAAACTCCCCGATTGGCGCGCTCTATTCGTGGCAGGTTAAGGATGGAGATATACTAGCTATAAACAAGGTCGACATTGCAGCAAAGGATGACCTGCCAAAAATCGAGGCACTTCTGAGGGGGCTGAACAAGGATGCCGAAATAATACAGATCTCAGCTAAGACCGGTTACAACTTGGACAAGTTACTTAAGATGGTAATGGAAGGCAGCCACCGGCCTCGGCCTACCATTACTAAAGAGGTCAACTATGATACATATGCGACGGCAGAGGCTGAACTCGGATGGTTCAATGGGATGTACAGAATCTATTCAGACCAACCCCTTATCGTTAACGCCATTATGGAGGACCTACTGAAAGAAATAAACAAAAGAGTGCGAGAATGCAAGGGGGAGGTAGCCCATGCAAAAACCCGTTTTTCCACAAAAGAGGGTTGGGCAAAGGCGAGCTTAGTAATATCTGACGAATCCGTAGGAATCACGGGTGAGGTTCCACCGCCATCAAAGGAGATCGATGTGATCCTCAATATCAGGGCTTCGATAGATCCTGTAGCGTTGACAAACATTGTGAGAAGCTCGCTTGAGGTGGTAACTGCCAAGTATGGTGCTCGCCATGGAGATTGGTCTGCCACAAGCTTCAGACCTGGTTACCCAAAGCCGTACTATCGCCTTGTGCACACGTGAGTCTTCCGTATGGAAGAGAAAATGAGGCAATCTTGCTTTTATATTGATTGTTTTGAATCGATCAATTAATGTATCTAAAGCGACAACAGGTTAATCGCCAAATTCTTAGGCTCGGCTGTCTTGGTTATCGTTGCCATCTCGCCAATCATACTTGCATATAACGTGCTTAGAGTGTCCGCTACCTTGGCGGTCCTCTATGATTCCCTGGCGACTGCCTTCATGTTAATCGCTTTGATAGAGATTCTAGGCTCTGTAAACGGATGCCACATAAATCCAGCCGTGACTATTGCTATTATTTTGACGAAGAAAAATAGCCTTGAATGAGAAAATTTTTCATTGTTACGGCTTGCTTGGAATCGTTATAAAGAAGGGGTAGTGGTTGTCTGTTGAAGTGACCACATCGAACTTTACAAGCATACCTTCTCTGAAAGGCGGTTCGTAGGGGATCGATATGATTCCATCCTTAGATTCTCCCACTTGCAGCTCCATTCCAGTGGTGAATTCCCCTTGTGATGTTCCTCTGTAGTTTTGAATTGGTTCATCATTTATTAAAATCGAATCAAGTTGAACAGGAACGTTACCCTTGTTTACAAGAGTTACATGCACAAAAATTTTTTCTTCAGAAGCCGTCACCCATATCTTTTCTATAGCTACAGATTCCGTGAACGACAGATTCAATACCAAACGCTGAATCCAATGTATGCCTGCGACCACGAGCGTTAATGTGACTGCGACAAGTAAGATAGTAGTTACCTTGGATGTTCCTGTTGTGTCAGGTATTTTGCGTTTGGTAATCTTAGATCGCAATTCCTTACGCTGTAAAACATTTCTAGGTATTTATAATAGTTATCCAGTTCTGTTGAGCCAATAATTTCTTGCTAAATATTTCCCATTCAAATGGCTGTTTTTATGCAAATATGAAGAATTTTTATGGAATAATATTACAGAATATTTTTTGCTAACCTTTTTCGTGCAGGACTATCCCTATGGAAAGATGTTCACCTTCTAGTTTGAAATCCGCTCTGTGCGAACCCTTTGGTGGATCTCCAACCTCAATGGTTTCCGACAAAGTCTCCGATGCTATGTATTCGCGGTGAGTTTGGAGGACTCTTGCTAGTTTTGGACCAGCTCTGTAGTACACATCTATCTTGTCAGAGATCTTTAATCCTGCTGCTTTTCTCTCGTTCTGTATTCGTCTGACGATGTCCCTAGCTATACCTTCGCTCTTGAGATCATCTGTTATCGATATGTCTACAGCTACGAGGATATTCTTTTCCTCGGCAATTGACTTTCCTTTCTTTGGCTTAGTAAGGACTTGGAGCTCCTCTGGGAGAAGCATGACCCTCTGGTTTTCCACCTCTATCTCGATAGGCTGCTTTTCCATGAGCTTTGCTGCAACGCTGGCTGAATCCAACACCTCCATGGCATGGAAAATCTTTTGCAGTAAAGGTCCGTACTTGGCCCCCACCTCTTTCGGAACTACTTTTATCTCAAAATCCAACACTTCCTTCCTGTCGGTTGTGAAGGTCAATTCTTTCACGTTAAGTTCGTCAGCTATCAAATCCTTAATCTCCTGCAGTTGCTCCAAAGTTTCTTTATCGGCAACGATCGTTGCTTTTGAAAGCGGTTGCCTTAGCTTTATGCCAAATGCGCTACGCGCTGAACGCCCGAGGCTGCATACTCTGATGGCGAGTTCCATTTGAGAAATTAGCGCCTTGTTGACCAAAGATTTGTCTGGTTCTGGCCACTCGTTGTGGTGCACGCTTTCAGGTGCTTCTTGATCCACGCTCCGCACCAAGTTTTGGTAGATATGTTCCGAAATGAATGGGGCGAATGGCGCGAGAAGTTTAATCAATGTCACTAGGCAATTGTAGAGAGTAGCGTAGCCTGCTTCCTTGTCCGCGTCAGCTTCACTCTTCCAAAATCTCCTTCGCGATCTCCTAAGGTACCAAGTGGAAAGATCATTGACGAATTCCTCGATTTGCTTCGTCGCTCCATATATGTCATATTTTTCCATACAAGCTGTAGTTTCCTCGACGAGGACCTGCAACCTAGAGAGTATCCAAAGGTCGAGAGGTGAAGGCTTGATTTCTTCCTTTCTTGGAGTCCAGCCATCTAGGTTAGCATATGTCACAAAAAAGCTGTATACATTCCAGAGCAATAAAAAGAAATCCCGTTTCACCTCGTCCGCTCTTTTGAACTTGAAGAGCATATCATTTTCGGGCTTGGTTGTGCAGTACATCCAACGCATGACATCCGCTCCAATAGTCTCAACAGCATCATCAAACTCGATTGCATTGCCCCAAGATTTGTGCATCTCACGGCCATCCTCCCCAAGTACTGTTCCATGCCCTAGGCATGTTAGGAATGGTGCTCTCTTCACCATTATTGTGCTCATGGCAAGCATCGAGTAGAACCAGTTTCGGAACTGGCCTGGCAAAGATTCACATATTAGGTCTGCTGGGAACCACTTGCTCCAATATTCACGGTCATGACGATAGTTGAGTGTTGAAAATGAAACAATTCCAGCGTCCAACCAAGGATTTCCAACGTCGGGGATGCGCGAGATGATCGCACCACAGTTCTTGCACTTGATCTTTACCTTATCGATCCAAGGTTTATGGGGCGAATGACCTTCGAACTCTTCCCATCCACTTACAGCCCGATCCTTCAGCTCTTCCTTTCCGCCAATTACTTCGAAGCTTCCGCATTTGTGGCACTCCCATATTGGAAGAGCAAGACCCCAGTACCGCTTCTTTGATATCATCCAATCGCTCATGTTCATAAGCCAATCCAATTCCTGCTGCAATCCAAACTCTGGAATCCATCTCACTTGTTTTGCAGATTCGATGATCTGATAACGTAGGTTCCGACTTCTCTCTTCCTCAGTGATCTCTTCCAAAGGTTTGTCGTATTTTGCCCCCATCGAGATGAACCACTCGTCGACGAGTCTGAAAACCAACTCACTCTCACACCTCCAGCAAACTGGATAGCGGTGAATATACTCTTCAACGCCAAACAAAAGGCCTTTGCTCCTCAGGTTATCGATCACAGGCTTGGGGGTGTCATATGCATGCATCCCAGTAAGCCAATCGAAGCCATCGATAAACCTACCGAACTCGTTCAGAGGAGCTACTGTAGGCAACCCATACATTTTTCCCAGCTCGAAGTCTTCCTTGCCACAGCCAGGAGCTATGTGGACTATGCCTGTCCCTTCAGTTTCGCTTACGTCCTTCCAAAGGATGACCCGATGTGCCTCCGGTATTCGGTTATTCTTTATTGCCGGAAGTTCATCAAACGGACCGTCGTAGAGCCATCCCTCCAATTCACTACCTTTTAGTTCCGCAACCACTTCATGGTTGCTTGGCAAGACATCATTCAGTTTTGCCTTGGCAAGGTAGAACGTCTCTTCACCCAATCTGACTTTGACATATACAATATCGGGATTAACAGCTGCAGCCACATTTGACGAGAGAGTCCAGGGAGTGGTCGTCCAGACGAGCAGTGCTTCTTTTGGGCGACCGCGAAGTGGAAATTTTACAGTCAATGCGATATGTTTGAGTTCGCGATACCCTTCGGTCACGATCTCATGCTCAGAGAGGGCCGTAGAGCAACGGGGGCACCAGGGCATGACATCCGTTCCCTTGCGGATCCAACCATTTTCATAACATCTCTTGAGGGCTGCCCAGATACTGTAGTTATTTTCATCTGAGAATGTGAAGTAGGAGCCCCCAAGATCCGGCCTTCCAAGCGTGCCGACGATGCTCTCCACCGAACCCGTTATTTCTTTTCCAGATGGTGTTTTGATGCTTATGATCTCGTTGGGCCTTTCTAGTCTTTCGGCAAGGTTCCTGAGCAAATTCGGGTCGTCCCAGTCCATCCAATAACCCAATCGAATCGATTGCTCTACTTGTATGGCAGCAAAACGCAAAACCCTTTGTTTGCATCGCTTGACAAATTCGTCGATGCCGTATGCCTCAACTTCTTTCTTCGACTTGAAACCAAGCTCCTTCTCTATCTCTACCTCGATCCAAAGACCCTGGCAATCGAAACCATTTTGGTACCTAATTTCAAATCCCCTCATGGCTTTGTAGCGGTGAAATACGTCCTTGTATGTCCGTCCCCAGGCATGGTGGACAGCCATGGGATTGTTAGCTGTGATGGGCCCATCCATAAAAGACCAACGCTTCTTATCTTGGTTCATGGACCTTCGTTTTTGAAAAGCGCTTGTCCTTTTCCAAAAGTCCAGTATGATGTGCTCCATTTTTGGGAAATCCAATCCACTGCCTTCTTCCTTAAACAAAACACCATCTACCTCCACGGGTTCTGGATGAAAATGGGGAGCTGCCCATATATCATAACTCTGAGAGCCATCTGGGTCGAACTCACTTCAAAGATCGATTTCGCAATCCCTCATTCTTCATCCACGCCTGGTGCCTGAGCGCGAGGATATTAACTTTCCGAAGCCCTTTCATCGAAATTCAGGCTGGAGATAGCCAGTGAAGCTTGAAAACTGCACAACTCAGACTGTGTGCTTAACTTCCCAGTTATGGTTCGCAATAGCAAGTGGATTCGGCTTAGAGGGGGGATAAGCTAAAGGGGGACATAGTTATATCCTCGGACGCAATGCTTGCAAGGTTAAATTGAAAGAGGTCAAGATAAAAGTCGTTGGCTCTGATCCACCTTGCCCAAAATGTATTTACTTTTTGGAGATCGCAGCGAGGGTAGCCAAGAAGTATAAAGTTGGGGTGGAGCATATCGACGCTTTTTCTCCGGAAGCCAAAAGGCTTAAGGTTCTAGTTGTTCCATCTGTGTTCGTTGATGATAAACTTATCGCAGCTGGCGATGCCTTAAACGAAGTTGAACTTGAAAAATTTGTAGAGAAGGCATTGTCCGGTGAATCGTTCAAGGCAAGATGAGGCACTCTGCTTTGGTTCCATCATATGCTAACGGGATTGGAGCTGCCGGAGGATCGTTTTTCTTTCTTTGAGCTGGCCCTAATCCTCTTCAAAAAGTGGCACTCAGCCTCATAGACTTCTACGGCACATTCATCCCCTTCGAGGCTCTTCAAAGCTACGCACCCTATTATGCGATCCATTGGGGTAGGAGCGTCTGGTCTATTGTTGGCTGAAAAAAGCCTCTCTTGCCTCCTTTTCTCCTCAGGCGTGAAGCTGAAACACTTTTCTGACCTTGTTCTCTCCAGGCACTTGACTTTCTGAGAGTTTGAACAATCGTCGCATCTAGTTCCATTGCTCATCTTTCCAAACATATTGGCCAAAGGATCGAGGACATAGATCGTAGCACCTTCACCCAACATAACGTATACCGTATTTGGGGAAGATGGCACTATAAACTCTTCATGGGCACCCCTTTTCTTTCGCTCCTCCTTAACCTTCCAAAAACCTTTAAGCTGGTTGTTGAGTTGGTATAGAAGTTCTGAATAACCAATGCCCAATGCGTCTGCCAGTTCCTTTTTGGTAATTGGCTTTTCTATCGTTTCCACCTCAAGCTTATGTAGAATTTTCTGCCTCAGTCGGTGATTCAGTACCTTAATGCAAATTTCAGGGTCAATGTACTTTGCCCTTATCAAGCAACCCATCGTTAGGTGCAACTTGTTTTCCCCATTCTCGACCTTTTAAGCATTCGAGTGAAAATCGACGATCTCTTAAAGATCCTTAGGTTTGGGGTTTGCTACACTCTGTAGCTATTGTTCTGTTGTTTCATATTCCTAGTTTAAATGCGCTCTCGGTCCGAAGATTTTCACTGTCAAAGGCGCCATTGGACTCGAATTATTGCAATGGCATCCCATTTTATTTAAAATTGTGCGATTTTATAAAAACTAACTCAATATTCTCTCCAAAGCCTCTAAGAGGGGTGCTCCGATACCGACGCAGCTAATCAATTCACCAGCAATCAAAGTTACGATCGTGAACACCAGTGGAGCCCCGTAGATGTATGATAGGAGGACACCCCCTATGATCAAGCCGATTATGATGCTTGGAGCAAGTGTTGCGAGAAGCTTGCCTCTCATGCCTGATACATTCCTGCAGGTGTACGAAGAGATGCTAGCTAGAAGGTTTGCCAGAGTGCCGATGATTATGTCCGGCAATCCATATGGAGATATTATATTTGCTATTATGCAACCCAAAGTTGTACCCATAATGGCGGCCCTGCCGATCTTCTTATTGTAACTTGTTGGAATCAGGGCATCTGTCAGCCTTGCCTGAATCGGCCCGTAACTTATTGGCGATATGGCGATAGTGCCTGCGCCATATGTCGCTGCTATAATGGAGGTCAGAACTAACTCCTTCGTTCTAGAGCTTGCCTTATCGCTTCCCAAATCTCTTCATTTGCTCTCCCTTTTGGGGTTTATTGCGCGGAACGGAGGGAGCGCAACCACCCGCGATGACGCATATCCTAGGTCGTTTTCGTTAATGATGAATTACTTCCCGAGGTTAGTCGAACTCCGAGCTTTCTTCGCCACTCGGAGGCTTTGGTGGCTTTGATGGTTCCTTGAGCTTGCCTGCTGCTATCATGTCGTCTATCCTCAGTATCGAGCTGGCTGCAGCGCTCGCAGATTTGATGATCTGTTCCTTCACTGAGAGTGGTTCGATCACATTCAGAGCATACATATCGGATGTTTTCCTGTTGTAAACATCCACCCCTGCCCACTTCTCTCCGGCTTCGTGTTTATGTCTGAGCTCTGTCATTATGTCTATTGGATCGAGGCCAGCGTTTTCAGCAAGAGCTGAAGCGATGATCTCCTGGGCCTCCGCAAACTTCTTTATGGCTAACTGCTGCTTCCCGGAGATCTTTTCGGCGTATTTGTTTAACCTTAGTGCGACCTCCACCTCTGGAGCTCCTCCTCCAGCTACAACGTAGGGATAGGTCACAACGTCCTTTACAACCATTAGCGCGTCGTGCACAGCCCTCTCAGCCTCATCGACGAACTTCTCAGTCCCTCCCCTTATCAGGATCGTAACCGACTTCGGATTCTTGCAATCCTCTATGAACACCCACTTGTCCTCCCCGACCTTCCTCTCCTCTACAAGGCCAGCTTCACCGAGGTCTGCAGGGGTGATGTCATCAAGACTCGTTACGATTCTGGCTCCAGTTGCCTTAGCAGTCTTCTCCATATCCGATTCCTTCGCCCTCCTGACCGCAAGTATGCCGCTCTTTGCGAGATAATGCTGGGCTACGTCGTCAATTCCTTTTTGGCAGATGACGACATTAGCTCCAGTCGCCTTTATCTTCTCAACCATGTCCTTGAGCAGTTTCTGTTCCTCGTCTATGAAAGCCTTGATCTGCTCTGGTCGCTCAATGTTTATCTTTGCATCAAACTCGGTCTTCTCTATCTCTAAGGGACAGTTGATTAGGGCGATTTTAGCTCCTTTCAGGCGCTTTGGCATTCCTGAATGGACTACCTCTTTATCTAGGACGATGCCCTGGATCAGTTTGGTTTCGTCCACCGATCCACCTGCCTTCTTCTCAACCTTGACATCATCCAGGCTCGCTTTGTATTTGCCGTTCTCCACCGTTGCAACCTTGAGTATTGCGTCTACAGTCAGATCTGATAGCAGATCACTGCTCTCCCTTACAACTTTACTTGCAAGTGCCGTCATAGCTACGCGCTTAAGTATCTTCTTGTCATTTGGCTGTACGTTGATGGCTATCTCCTTCAGAAATTCAAGTGCTTTGGTTGCAGCCATCTCGTAACCATCGACGACGATTGTTGGGTGTACGTCATCGTCAAGAAGGTCCTCAGCCTTTTTGAGCAGTTCCCCAGCCAAGACAGCGGCCGAAGTAGTTCCGTCGCCAACCTCTGTATCTGTCGTTTTTGCTACCTCTACCATCATCTTCGCTGCCGGGTGCTCAACCTCCATCTCCTTCAGAATCGTTGCTCCATCGCTCGTTATCACAACGTCTCCCAAGGAGTCGACGAGCATCTTGTCCATGCCCCTTGGACCAAGTGAGCTCTTGATTATTTCTGCAACTGCCTTTGCGGCACTAATATTGTTCTTCTGCGCTTCTTTTCCTCGAGAACGGCTGCTTCCTTCTTTCAATATTAAGACCGGAGTTCCGGCCGTTGTTGGAACGCTCAATCTTCATCTCCCTCGAATTTACCGGCTCGCATGGCAGGCAAAAACCTATAAATAAATCTTCCTTTTTTATCAGACGCGAATTATACAGCTTGTCAGTTGACTAGAACAGCGTTTTAGAGTGCACCTTGTCATCTTAGTCATGTAAATTCGAGAATTCACCCTCGATCCGTAGGCGCTGCGCAAGACTCAACCAGCCTTATAGGAGTGCCCCTTGCCATCGTTTAAGGATATTTGTATTCTTGCCCATGTTGATGCCTGTCCGTGCTCCAATTTCTTCCCCTTTGTAACAGAATCTACCCCAAATTTAATGGTGACTTGTCAATGGATGGTTATGACAGGGTGGTTCGCTTTACTCGTCCTCGACACTCCGAAATTGGTGGAGTAACATTGTGAAACTCTTCCTCCCAGGCTGATCTCTATGAACTCTGGAACCGTTTTTGTCATAAACTCGACTGAAGGCTTACCATATGCAATGCCACGGCATTCGGTATCCACGTAAACGTAGTAATCCTTGTTCATGTAGCTATAGATAGATTCATCAGCCTTGCCATATTTTGGAGATCTATACACTTTGAATGGCCACAATTTGCAGGCCGACGGCTTCATGTCCTGAATCCCACATAACCACATATTACTAAAGGCATATTGAAACAAGCACCTACCAGTAATGCTCTTCTTGATGTAAAAACCTCGGATGCACGATCCGACGACTTCGCCAAACGTCCTCATGAATTTCGTTCCCTCCGCAACGGTAAGGATGGGTGTATAGTTCCTGCAGCAATCCCCACAAGCTATGCATTTCCATGAGGACAGCCAGCTCCATGGTACTGGATGCGCCGACATTTCTCTAGCCGCATTTTTACAGACCTATATCTAGTTTTTGGAAGTACCAAATAACCCATAATATAAGCCCTAATAACGGAGAGCCACAATTTTGATAGAGCGCGTCTAAAAAGTATCAGCAACTGAGCTTTCGATGCTAGTTCTATCAAAGGCAGCTTAAGGACAAGGCTTAAGAGGTTTTAGCCACTATATAGAAGAGTTTCATTAGTCGCTTTGCCAGACCTGAAATCTTAGAAGGTTTCCAGATCTTCAGCTGCTCTTCGTCGGTAGCTATGATCTTTATGGATGTTTGCCTTTCTTATAGCCATAGTTAAGCTCCGAATCCAGGCGATCTTCCAGAATAAGAGCGGATAAATAGCCCTTTTACCATAACGTGTGTAACGCATAATGATCATAGGCATCGATCTGGGAGGAAGCTCAACAAAGGCCGTAGCTCTTCAAGGTGACAAGGTAGTTGGAAATGAGGTTATCCCAACAACAGATCCTCTTGCATCTTCCATAGGAGTGATGGGCACAATCATCACGAAACTTGGAAAGAGTTTGAGCGACATAGAGGTTTTGGCACTTTGTGGAGCAAGGTCTACAGTTTTACCAAGTAGGATTTTAGGCTCAGAGGTTCGGAAGGTTGATGAGATACATGCTATAGGTTTGGGAGGAGCTTTCCTGTCGCACAAAGAAGATGCCTTGGTCGTAAGCATGGGTACTGGAACAGCTGTTGTTGTGGCCAGAAAAGGTGGGACTATAGTTGAGCACCTTTGTGGTACGGGCGTTGGCGGGGGTTCTGTAATCGGCCTTTCGCGCAGACTTCTAAACACATCGGACATTCAGCTCATAGAGTCAATGGCGAAAAAGGGAGACCTAACCCGTGTAAACTTGAGGGTGCAAGACGTTGCAGGTGGACCAGTTGGTAACCTCGTTCCAGAAGCTACAGCTTCAAATTTCGGAGGATTAAAGGACGATGCAACTGGGCCTGATTTGGCAGCGGGTATATTCAACATGGTTGGGGAGGTTATCGGAATGCTGGCTGTGGTATCCGCCAAGGCAACAGGTCTTCAAGATCATGTAGTCCTTGTAGGGCGCCTTGCTAAAATCGATCTCTTGGTTAGACATATTATGAGGGTTGGCCAATTATTCAATGTCAAGATGGTAGTTCCGGATTTAGCTGAATATTGCGTAGCCGTTGGAGCTGCGAAGTTCTGTTCTGCCACTCGGTAACGATAAGAATCGATTACAGCTTTTGATAGCGCTTGCCTAAGAGCCGATCTCCCTCGCGATCCTCTGTAGCCTCTCGATCCTCTTCCTCGTGGATGGGTGAGTCATGAACAGCTCTGCGAGCGAGTC
>Ga0078972_1007217_pt1 | contig 25031 bp, 29 predicted proteins | sample YelNatPaOPGAMG01_FD_67568 | JGI IMG/M metagenome (GOLD analysis project Ga0078972, IMG submission 67568) | Hot spring thermophilic microbial communities from Obsidian Pool, Yellowstone National Park, USA - OP-RAMG-01 (SPADES assembly) (version 2) | ecosystem: Environmental > Aquatic > Thermal...
CAAGCGCATAATATTAAACGGTGAACTCATGGCGGGGAACCGGTATACGCTGATCGTTGCTTTCGTTGCAGCCGCAGCCCTCATCCTGATCACGGCGCCGAAGCCGGTGGCCGCGTACCAGTACCGGGGGGGGCGGAACGGAGAATGACCCGTACCTGATCGAGAACCTGGAGGGGCTTCAGGCGGTGAGCCAGAACCTCTCAGCGCACTACGCCCTGGCGTGCGACATAGACGCGTCAGGCGTGAACTTCACGCCGATCGGCTATCTAAACAACGTATTTACGGGAACCTTTGACGGGCGGGGGCACGTGATAAGGAATTTGACGATAAGCGCTAGCTGTAGCGGTAGCGGTAATTTTTATTTTGGACTATTTCATCGCGTCGGCACCACGGGTGTGGTGAAGAACCTTGGCGTGGAAAACGCAAACATAAGCGTTTCACATAGCGGTAACTATAGTGGATTTACCGCTGGTATAATTGTCGGTTTTATAGGAACCGCCGGCGGACTCGTTGAAAACTGCTATTCGACAGGAACTGTGGTAGCAGTTCATGACAACGGAGCTTATGCTGGCGCTACTGCAGGTGGACTTGTTGGAATAAATTACAAGGGGACTGTATCAAGAAGTTATTCAACCGCATCGGTGACGGCAACTACTAATCTCAGCTATAACCCCACGTCCGCGCACGCTGGAGGACTTGTCGGAGGAGGAAATTACTATGCAAAGATAATAAATAGTTATTCAATGGGTTTTGTAAGCGGTAACTATCAAGTCGGCGGTCTTGTTGGATTTGTTGCAACTGGAATATCAATAGAAAACTGCTATTCCACGGGTACCGTGAGCGGCGGGGGAACGTGTGGCGGTCTCGTTGCCGATATAGGTAGCGGAATGGTGTCCAATTGCTTCTGGGACATACAGACATCGGGCCAATCGTGGAGTGCCGCTGGAACTGGAAAGACAACCGCTGAGATGAAGACCCTCTCCACGTACCTCAGCGCTGGCTGGGATATAGCCCTTGCGAGCAGCTACTCTGGTCAGACCTGGTTCATAGACGAGAACGTGGACTACCCGAGGCTGGGGTGAGAGTATGTCCCACCGCCCGAGTGGCACGAAGCCGAACAGTGGAACGCACCGATCGTTGCATCTGTTGAATGGTACAAAACAGAAGAGTGGGGCAGCGCAATTAGTTCACCTGAAAGTAAACCGCTTCCATCATTTTATTCACTCCAGCTCCAAGTTCCGCCTAATTTGACTGTCGCTTCCATTCAGCTGGAGGTAACAGCCACGGAGCCTCCAGCTGTCACAGTCGAGGTCTCCGCCTCTCCGCCTCCGGTAGTTCCTCCTCTATCGGATGCCATAGGGTACTTAAAGATTGAGCCATCTCAGCCAATCTCCTCCGCAAGGGTCAGGATCACTCTCTCCAGATCTGTTGTTAGTGATATCGATCCGGATTCCGTCACGGTTATGCACTGGGAAGGCTACTGGAAGCAGCTCTCGACAGAACGCGTTGGAGAGTTCACGTACGAGTTTGACTCTGGCCTGTTTTGGTTTGCTATCAGGGGCTGGCGCTCACCTCACTTTATCGTGATTACGCCAGCCTCGGGTGAAAATGCTGTACAACCAAGTTCTAGTTCGTGCCCCTCCACTACCAGTGCACCAGCGGCAGAAGAGACAACGCCTACAGTTCCAGTATTTACTATATTTGCAGGAATATGCGCCATTTGTATCGAGATTATGCTCATCATAAAGTTATCGTTGTTCGGAAAATGATTTTTTTTTTCTACAAAATTACTTTAGGATAAGTTTTTTTTTTCATTAGAGTCTCTAGAAAATCAAAGGAGTAATTTTACTGTAAATTACAACACGGGGGAGCTGTGGTTCCTTCAATCTCCTGCCATCTCTCCCTCCACTCTTCCCTAAGCTGCTCGGCGTGCTGCTGGTAGTTCTCCAAGACGTTCTGCCAGGTTCCCTCCTGGGCGAGCTCCTGCTTCATGTTCTCCCATGCCTCCTTCCACTGCACCAGCTGCGGCGCTGCTGTCTCCTCCCACTCCTGGGCTCGCTCTACCAGTCTCTTCACTATCTCCAGATGTTTAGTTGCCGCAGCCACCTGCCCGAAGGCACGCCCTATTTTTCCCTCATCGTATGCCTCTTTGGCCCTCTCGATCTCATTCTCTGCTATCTCAAGCAGCTTCTCTGCCGACACACCCGTCACCGCATTCTCCGGTATCCCCTGCAGCATCGCCTGCAGCTCCGCTATGGTCGCCTCCAAGTTTTCCGTTAGGTTTTCCAGGTTTTCCCTCCTGGGCAATGGAGGAAGCGGATGAACCACCACCGTAACCTTTACGTCCACTGTTACCTCCACGTTCTTCAGCGCATCAGCGATCTCCAGCCACTTTTCGATGTTCTCACCTGTGGGTTCCCTCACGCGCTCGGCTATTTTTCTCGCCTCCTCCAGCCTTAGCTCCACCATTGCCCTCACCTCGGTTTCATCTCCCTGACCCGCGGAAATTCTCTCCCTCACCTGCTGAAGGGCTCTGAGCTCGTTCTCCAGCACCTTGTATTCGTCCGAGCCGGGTTGCAGTTTCTCCCTCAACCCCTCACAAAGCTCCTCCGCGATCCTGGCCCTCACCATGCCTATCCCTGGCATCTTCTCCTGCATCCACTCGACAAGTGCCCTCTTCGCCTCCGAGTTGTCTACCTCGATCGCCTGAAGCTTGTCAACGAACTCCTGCATTATTGCCCTGTATTCCAGCGCCTTTCCCCTGTCGACCATCCTCTCGTACTCCGTCCATCTCTCCATCATCTGGGCCTCGTTGCTCACCATCTTTATCTGCTCCCCGAGCCTCTCCAGCCCGTAGAATGGCGAGTCCGGGTCAACGTCGATGGTGTCCACGGCGACCGGAGTAGCAACTGCAGCTCCCGCTGACGCAAGAATAATGACAAGCGCCGTCAGAGCGGCCACGCCGGACTTGTCCATCATCTCTCTCACCTTTCGCAATTAATATTTTGTGCGTTTATATATTTATTGATTTTCATGATACCGTTTTGGTGCACAAAAAAGAAAAACGTCAGACGGCGGTTTTATTAAAAAAGAAAAATTGTCCCCTGTTTTTCGTTCGCAAGACGCGTAAAATACTGATATGAAAATATTACTTTATATCCTTTCTTTTCATATCGGTATACATTTTCATTTTTTTTTGTTATCAAACAAATTACGGATTCATTTAATTCTGTCGCAGTTACGCCGTTTTTACCCGCAGGATACTTCGCAATCTCGTTTACTGAGATGTGAACAAAAAGAGGGAACGACCAAGGTTATCAAAAACTATAACTTTGATTGAATCTACCACGAGGAGCGTTTACGTTGAATCAACAAATAGTTGTCGAAGAGTTAACAAACCCGCTCTTGTCGTTCGATGCGCGCATAATAATGCAGCAATTTCTGGAAACGATGAAAAGGCGCAGAAGCATGTTGCCCGTTAAGGCGCGAAAAAGTGCAATGCAAAATGTACAAATAGCGAAGCGCGACTATTGTTTTTTTGCTGTATCTGTGCTTTTTATCTCTCAGGACACATCCCAGCACGATGCCGACCGCGAACCCTAGGAAATGCGCGTCGGACGCCAGCAAAGTGCTAGTTTTTGACTGAAAACTCGTGGCAGATAGGCAGCCAAAAGCAAGGATCATCACGGTCAGCGTTAGGAACAGATCGGCGGAAGCCTTGTCGTACTTTCTCACTCTCGCGACCATGGAGCCGAACGCGCCGTATATCGCTCCCGATATACCCATGAAAGTTATTGAGGGAAACAGGCAGATCAGCGGCAGCGGACTCATCCACCCGGTTATGAGTACAACAAGCGCGAACTTTTTCCATGACATGACGATATGATCCGCAGCGCTTCCGGCAAGCAGCATCCCGAACACATTGCCGGCGAGATGCGCCAGGTTCAGGTGCGCGAGGGGGAACGTGAGCAGCGCCAACCACGCCGTGCTCGCACAATCAAGTCGAATTCCGGGCGCCCCGGCTACAAATGCCGCTATTGATGCTATGGCAAAAAACATCGACGCAAAGAAACAGGCGCGAACCCCAATGTAATGTCTAATCCGGTTGAGCGCCGTCGCATCGCTGCCCGCCTTTATCGTAGGCATAGCATCGTCCAATTTTAGCTTTGTCGTCAAGCTTTTTTTCCTTTACGAAAAGCGACAGGTGTGGCAAATGCGGGCAGAGGTAGGCGGGGAGAGAGCAAAAAGATTTTAGAGAGTCCGATAATATTCTTTAATCGTTGGAAGTGCAACTGATACAGATAACCGAAAAGTATATGGGAGAAATGACACATATATTATAGGAAAGGAGGCGATAAAGAAAGAAAACGCGCGATCCAAACTTTCGCTAGTTGTCGGTTCTACAGCAATGACTCTGTTAATAGTGGGCGTTTTTGCAGAGGGCGTCAGTCTGGCTCAAAAAGTCCTGTTTTTGATCGGTGCGCCGGTCCTCGGCATCGTGGGGTATGCTACGGGGCAGAAGCTCTATTTCGCGCTTCAGGCGGTGATCACTCTGTCTGTGGTGTTGAGCATTGTTACTAGCCCTCTCTTGTACTTTATCCGGTGCTCGGGGGAAGCGGGATACTGGCGACCTGCTACCTACTCAAGTGCGGCGTGTTTAGGGCCGATAAGTACGCCGTCCTTGGCGTGGTTGGACTGCTCACGCTGGCGTTTGGTCTGGCGACCGATGCAGTGGTATTTCCGCTGGCTTTCTATGCTATGCTTCTCATTGGCGGGTCCCTGATCGTGCTTTATTCCGCCATTGGACTGTTTTATCTCAAGATAAAGGTATGCGCGCTTTGGGTTGTGTTGAATATCATATTTATAGTGAACCCGCTTATAATGGTGCTGAGTCTGATCTGATAACTGATCGTAAGCCAACTATTCACGCAATACAAAACCAGAAGAAAAGTTCGCGAAAGCTGGGGGCAGTTCGCTTAATGTACGTGTTTCGGCACATTTATATACTTTCACGTGCAATTATTCAATTGGGGAAGAACATGGAGTGGTATGTGTTCCTGCGCGTTGAACCTCACAAGATAGAGGAGATCGTGAAAGCGCCACGCCAATTGGATCGCATTTCTGTGGAAAGGGTACACGGCATCTATGACATTGTACTGCGCGTTGAAACTGAGACCGTGTTCGAGGTGGACGACTTTATAAAAAAGATCTGCAACTCGCCGCACGTCAAAGACTACAAGCTTCTCATGGTCGTTACCTAGCGGCGGCTTAGGGGACCAGCTCATCCGGTGGCATTGCGCAGCGGACGAGAGGCGATCGCTGTATCTGCGGCAGGGCATCGTTCAGCTCTTTTATCAGCCCCATCATTTTCTTTATCTTTCTCAGCACTCCCCACATGTATGCGCTGTCTATCGTATCCTCTGCGACCAATATTACCGCTCTGCCTATTCTCACCCTTCCGGTTCTGCCCCTCCTCTGGATGTGCCTGATCTCGCTGGGGACCGGCTCATAGAACACCACCAGATCGGCGCTGGGTATGTTCAGCCCCTCCTCTCCCACGCTCGACAGGACGAGTATCTGCGTTTCCCCGCTCTCCAGCCTATCTATCGTTCGCATCTGCTCGCTCTGGCTCATTCCGGCGCCATCCGATCTTTTGGCCTGACCCACGAACCTCTCCGCGGCGAACCCCTCCCTCCTGAGCGCGGACACGATGTGCTGTATGCTGTCCCTGTAGTGGCAGAAGACGAGCACCCTTGAGTTCGGGTTCGATCTCAGCTGATCCCCCACCACTCTCACGAGCACGGGGATCTTTGGGTGCTCTCCGAGCGCCGCGATCCTGCTCTCGAACAGGCTGGCGCCGAGTTCCCTGAGAACGGACGCGTGCGTCCTCTTTCTGCTGTTCTTCATTCTCTCTATCAGCGCGAGCGTCGCGTATTTTCCCTGGCTCTCCACCATCTCCCTTATGTGCGCCACCTGTATCGCCTCGGTAACCGCGATGAGCGTCGGCCAGAGGGTTCTGTCGTTTTTCACATCCTCCATGAGCCTCCTCTGTAGCTCTATGAGGTGCCTTCTGCCGGCAACGGATGGCGGCACCCTCAGGACATCCTTCAGCGCGGACACCTTCTCCAGTTCCATCCTTTTCAGTTCATCCCTGACAGAGACGTAGTCCGGCGGCAGCTTCACGGTTTCCCATTCCATGAATATTCTGTGCACGTATGGTCTCACGTCCGCATCGTTCTCCGTTCTGGCCTCTATTCGCTCTATCCCCAGGGCGTCGCATATCTGCATCACCCTCTCCTTTGTCGCGCCGGGACTCGCGGTCAGACCGAGGACTATCGGGTGGGGACTCTCCCTTATGTACTCCTTTGCGATTTCCGTGTACGCGTACTTCGACCTGGCTCTGTGGGCTTCGTCGAACACAACGAGCGAGAAGCCGTCGAGCCTGAGTCCGCGTTCCATGTCCAGAACCACGACCTGCGGGGTGGCGAAGTACAGCCTGGTACCGCTGTCCATCCACCTTTTCATTCTGCACCCGGCGTCAACCGCTCCGGTCAGCACCGCCGCCCGCTCAGGCCTCAGCCTCAGCACTCCCATGAATCTCCTGTGGTGCTGTGTCACGAGCGGCCTTGTCGGTGCCATGACCAGGACTTTCTTATCCCAGTGGTTGTACAGGAAGTGCGCCGCCGCGAGTATCGCTATCTCGGTTTTCCCGAGTGCTGTGGGTAGCACGACGAGCGTGTTGTGCCCTATTGCCGTGTTTGCTATGTTCAGCTGGTACTCTCGCCTTTCGATTGCGGATCTCCTTATGAGGGGATTGTCGATCAGATCCGCGTCTCGGGCCTCGCCTGACTGCTCCATGCCGCACACCCAAACTCTATTCTGTACCGCAACATATATAAGCGTTTCGCTTCGCCTACGTTTCCATGCTCCTGAACATATCGTCCGGCGTGACCAGATCACCGCACGAGTCGAATATCGCCAGCACGAGCTTCCCGTTTGATGTGAGCCGGTTAAACTCGTACCGCAGGTCGTTGATGTCGGCGTATATGCTCGGGAGCGTGTCTTTTGATATCCAGAACGAACAGTAGTAGCTGTCTCCGTACTTTCCAGCGACGAAAACATGTGTCGGAACAAATACCATGAACACATTTCTCCTTTCCGCCCCGGCTGCTATGAGTATCGAGTTAAATATCGCGGCCGTATCCATGCAGTTCCCGCATCTGGTTTCGAATGTCCTGTTTATGTTCGGCAAGAAATCCACACACGTTGTGTCTACGAGTTCACCGACATATCTGTGCGCATAAAAAACGGTTGTGTCGCGGTTCGGGCGCAGTATGCTTTTCACGGCGTCTGTAATGTAGCGGTTTGACGGATCAACGCCGGTTGCGACCGGAAGCGATCTGGCGTACGCAAACAGTTCCATCAGCATGACCAACAGCAGAGTGACAATGAAGTACTTCGCGAAGCCTTTGCAGCGTTTCACCGCGGCCATGGCAACGAGGACCGTGAAGAACAGAGCGACCGCGGGCAGGCTGTAAACGGAGAACAGCGCCGAGACGGTGGCCACGGTACTCATGAACAGAGGAACATAGCCGTACGAGAAGTACGGCACCACCATCACTCCGACCACGATTAGCCAGAACAAAATCGTGATGGCAATTATTGGCTTTCGCCTCCTCGCGTACACGCAGCACGCGCCGAGAGCCATGAACCCTCCCGCCACCGGCCCCACGCTCAGTGCGGCGTACGCCGCAACCGCCAGGGCGGAAAGCAGCAGCCCGATCTCCACAATTTTTGTTCTCATCCAATTAAGGGTTTTTATACACATTTTATATAGTTTGTGAAACCGCATTTGCATCGAGGCGGGGTCAATTCCGTGCGCAAACCTGACGCATACGGGAAGGATAACGTTCTTTTTTTTTTATAAAAATGTTTTTTTTTAACAGTTTTATTAGGATTTGAGGAACATTTTTATTTGAGACAGCGAAGCGGTTAAAAGCGAGGCAAGTGGCGCCATCCCTCGAGAAACCGAAAGGTATATATATGGCTTCTTGACATAGTGATAAATGGGAAGATGACGGCGGCTAAAAAAGCGGGCGGCCGGCGTGGGCAGATGATGCACGCGTATCTGTGTAGCCCGCATACGTCGTCTCGCGAACCAAGGAGGTGGATATGCAGCATACTGAAGCGATACGGATTTGAGGCGTACGATCCGCTTGAACACGGTCGAGTTGCTGTTCGCATAGACAAGGAGGCATGTGAACGCAACCGCGGCATTCTCAAGATAGACGGCGTGTCCATATCAATGCGCAACCTTGTCCCTAGACCGAATCTATGCGCTTATCTCTGCGGCCCGATGACCGGGTATCCTGACTCATCCTACCGCGATGAGATGAAGAGGATACTCGAGAAGCATGGGTACACATACTACGACCCTCAATACATGGAGCAGACGATCCGTAGCCCATCCCCCTGCGTGCGCACCCGCGCCAGGCGCATAATAAAGAGGGACGAAACCGCGATAAAGAAGAGCGACATGCTCATAGGGTACTTTCCCGTTGCCAGCGACGGCTCGGCCATGGAGCTGCTGTACACCAACTTTGCGAACGTGCTTACCATAGCCGTGTTGCCGGAGACCAGAAAAAACGTTGATCTGCACCTTCTCAAGTCGGACGTGATACTTGTCGGCTTTCGCGCTTTGGACAGGCTTTTTGCCGACAGGCGCTGGCTCCAGAGGTACGGCGGCAGAAGGATAGTTAACTTGGACCCGAGGGAGTACGACCGCGCGATCAGAGTCATAAAAAGGAACGAGGAGATGATAAGGAAAAGCGATCTTGTCGTCGGGTACTTTCCCTCGCCGAGCATAGGCGCATCTGCGGAACTCGCGTACGCCCACCACATATTCATACCGACAATCGCGGTGATACCGCACGAGAGGAAGGAGATAAGCCCGTTCCTCTTCAAGGCGGACAAAACGCTTTGGGGCATAGAGCAGCTTGAGAACTTCCTGAGGAACAGAAAGAAGATTAGGGCTCTCATAGACAAGTATGCGGCCACCACAGCATAGGTGATGCACGTGGACGAGATCATTAGATCCCACCTCAACTCCCTGTTTAAGGAGTCTCAGGTGATATTTTTCAAGCTGAACTTTATCCCGAACGGTAACATGGTTAACTGGATAGTCTATACCACGAAAGAAAAGTCTGAGTGGCTGAGCAAGCTCGTGACAAAGTACGAGCGCCTTTCCAGGAGGCCGACGGTGAACGAACGCGCATTTGAGCAACCCCTCTCGTCGGGGGTGGATATGAGCACCCTTCTTTTCATGGTGAAGTGGAGCTGCATAGTGATTGACGAGGAGAAGGACAGGTGCTATGTCTGCATCGCCGCCCCCTCCGAGGACAAAGACGCCCTTTCCAGCGTTCGATCGCTGCTGAAGTCCACCAGTCCGTACTTCAGGTTCAGCGTCTCCGCGGGAAAGCAGAAGGTTGCGATAACCGCGATAGTGATTGAGTCCAAGAAGCTCGCGATGGACTTCATGCGCATCCTCCTCCGGGATCACGATCACGTGGGCTATATAGCGTGACCGTAAGGTATTTATATATAGAGGCGTAATAATAAAATGGTGGTGTAAGGATGGGAGATGCGCCAGTTGTTGAGAACGAGCAGGCCAGGCAGCAGATATTTGACATGGCCAGGCGCTTTCTCTCGAGGCCGCGCAGCGGGATACACGTGAGCAGCCTTGTCACGCCCCTCAAGCACTACTACCGGACGAAGTATCCGGAGATCGCCCTGTCCGACAGGCAGATAGGGTACTTCATGACGGGGAGGAGCATACACTCCATACTGCAGATGCTCACGGTCCAGCCGCAGTTCCGGGAGGTCTCAGTGGAGTGGATGGGGATACACGGGACGATAGACATATGGGAGGACAAGATAATAGAGATAAAGTCCACCAGGCTCCAGTCTCCGCTCACCCCGGAGCGCGTGCTCTCGGACCACTCCGAGTGGCTACTTCAGATAGACTTCTACAGGGCGATGACCAACTGCCAGGCGGCACAGCTGTGGGTCTTCTACATAGGCGCGAAAAAGAGAGAGGGTGGCACCGCGCCGACGCTCCAGGTATTCGACATACGGCCGACCGATCTGGAAAAGGTGCGCGCGGAGATGCTCACCAGGAAACAGCTCCTGGAGGAGGCCCTGGCGAACAGCGACCCCTCAAAGCTCCCCCCATGCTCGCCGTGGATGTGCAGGGAGTGCGAATACAAAAATATATGCGTTGCCTCAAAGTTGAAGGAGGCTGAAAGATGAGGGCGCTCGTGCTGGCCGGCGGATTTGCGAAAAGAATGGGTGCGCTGGGCGAGTACGCGCCCAAGGCGGCGTTCCCCGTCGGCGACATATCCCTGATGGAGCACATAACCGGCAAGCTCGAGAAGCTGGGCATCGAGCCGGTGATAACGACGAACAGGAAGTTTGCGAGGTTCTTCTCGCATTACAGGAACGTGATAGTGGAGGACGCGACCCAGGAGAAGGAAAAACTCGGCGCCGTTTCCGCCATAAACAATGCGGTGAAGAGCATTGGCACAGACGACGACCTCCTCGTCATATGCGCGGACAATTACTTCTCATCGGATCTTAACGATTTCGTATACGCCTACGATGGCACCGTGACGGTTGGCATCTACTACGCCGGCGGCAACGCGGACATGAAGCCAGAGGAGATGGCGACGGCGAAGTTTGATGGGTGCGACAGGCATCCGCTTTTTCTGCCGCATTGGAAGTTCAGGATAATCGAGTTCAAAGAGAAAGTGAACCCGCCCCTCAGCCGGTACGTGAGCACCGGCATATACATTCTGCCGCGTCGCGTTCTCCCGATGCTGGATGAGTTCTGTGGCGGGGCGAAGCGGGACGCCCCCGGCTTTTTTATACAGCACCTTTTCGATCGCGGCGAACCGGTGACGGGGCACCTGTTCGGTGGGGAGTGGTTCGACCTGTCCCACAAAGCGTACATCCGGACCTTCAGCAACGCGGAACTGGAGACGCGGAACGATTCCCACATCGTTCTCGTGAAGGACCTCGAGGATGCACGGACGCGCCTTGTGGCGGTGCACCCCAATGCGCACACAGTTCTTGACGTGCAGGGGGTGTGTATCTTTATCGGCGGCACCGGGGAGATAAACGTTGAAGAGGGGAAGGTCATTCCGGTGAGGAGCGGCAACGTTGTGACCGATCTTCCCTGCTGGTACCTCGTGCGGAACACATCGCGTTACTCTGAGTTGCTATTTATGATAGTATCCGAGAAACGAGGTGACACATATGAGCAAGTCAGATAGGTTGCAGGTCGGCGAGTGGGAAGACTACATAATTGTGCCAGTGCAGTGCAGACTCCCAATACTGTTCCGCGGCGTCAGGTACATGGTCTACCTTCGCGGTTTTCGGGACGGAGACCTGCAGGGATATGTGGTGCGCTTAGGACAAAACGACGTGGCCGTGTCGATGAGCGAGGATCTGTTTAAAGCAAACAACCTCAGATACGGACTTGATAACATATCTAAGGCAAAGACCGCGTTGCTAGCCATAGCAGTGGAGTGGCTGCTCAAGAACGCTAAAAACGCGGATAAATAAAATTATCGGGAAGCACGAGCGGAATATAATGACAAATGACTTGGGACGCGCGATGGTTATGTCGGCTTCAAACCGTTATCTGATAGTCAGTGACACCCACGAGAACAGTCGCGCGTTTTGGCGTATAATAAAAGAGGCAGAGCCATACGATGCTGTGTTCTGCGCGGGAGACATAGAGGACCATGCCGACATGGATGTTCCATTTTATTTTGTCGCCGGAAATCACTGCATCGATCGCGCCCAGGATCTTTTGAAATCCATTGACGCGGGCCTGGTGCGCCTCAGGAATTTTATCCGAGTTTTGCCCGGGAAGGTGTACACGCACCGCGGCATGAGAATAGCGGGACTGCCCGGGAACTATGCGCCGACCGACTACGACAGACCGAGAAGGCTGCTTGTGCACCAGAGGCACTTCACGAGGAGCGAGTTCGAGTCAGTGCTCCGGCTGAAAGGCATCGATGTGCTGATAACCCACGAGTCTCCGAAGGGCGTGGCAGATTTTGACTGGAGGACCGGCACGAGGCACCTCGGAGTTCAGCCCATCAGGGATTTACTGGACGCGGTTCGTCCGAGATTCATGATATGCGGCCACATACATAATCAGCAGATTGCTGAGTATCAGGGCACCATTGTTATCAACGGCGGCTATGGCGTGGACGGCGAGTACGCGGTGCTCAATCTTTCCACCGGTGCTGTTGAGTTTTACAAAAAATTTGAACTCGTAAAATCCGTTGATGTTCGCGCGCTAGCCCCGAAGCGCAGCCAAACAACGGAAAAGCTGCGCGCGGGGAAGAATAAGTAAAATAAAAGCCCAAAATATGGAACGGAGCAGCGAGAATTCGATTTGTTGCGGAAAACATTCGCAATTTGACGGTAGCGGCGGAGCTTTGGCCGCAACAGAAAGGCTTATATACCCAAAGAGGCATATTATTGTTTGGTGGTAGCGTGCCCAAGGGTCGCGAGAGGGAGGTGGAGGTTGCGCCAGTGGTCACTGCCGACCAGGTGCTTGAGTGGAGAAACAAGCTGGGGCGCATAACGACCGGGAGCAAGAAGCTTGACGAACTCATAGGGGGCGGGGTGGAGACGCAGGCGGTCACGGAGGCGTTCGGGCAGTTCGGCACGGGCAAGACGCAGCTCGGGCATCAGCTCTGCGTCAATGTTCAGCTACCTCTGGAGAGGGGCGGCCTGCAGAAGAAGGCGGTGTTCATAGACACGGAGAACACGTTCAGGCCGGAGAGGATAGTGAGCATGGCGAAGGCGCTCGGCCTGGATCCGGACGCCGTTCTCAAAAACATACTCTACGTGCGATCGTACAACACCGACCAGCAGCTTCTCATCATAGAGAAGCTTGAAAACAAGATAGAGAAGGAGAACATAGGACTCATAGTGGTTGACTCCCTTACGTCTCACTTCAGGGCGGAGTACACGGGGAGGCAGATGCTGGCTGACAGACAGCAGAAGCTCAACCGTCACCTTCTCATGCTTCACAGGCTCGCCGATCAATATAATATTGCCGTTTACGTCACGAACCAGGTTATGGAGACGCCGGACATACTGTACGGCGACCCGACGAGGCCGGTGGGGGGTCACGTACTCGCTCACTCCGTGACCACCAGGATATACCTCCGCAAGGCCAAGCCTCCGAGGCGCATAGCGCGCATCACCGACAGTCCGGAGTTCCCGGAGCGGGAGGCGGTTTTCGCCGTGACGGAAGAGGGAATACGCGACGAGGAGGCGGGTGGTGATGGACAAAAATAGGATAATGATGATCGCAAGATCGCTTTACCCGTCGTCCCCGGAGAAGCAGCGCGAGTTCTTTGACATGGTGTCCAATCTGTCTGACTCAAAGCTGCAGAGGGTCACGAGCAGGATACGCAGGCAACCGGACGCGCGCATAGAGGAAATCATAAACGATGTCTGCGGGAAGACGGAGCGCGTGGATCTCCGCGTAAAGTTCACCGCCGCGCAGTCCCGCGGATTGCTGGAGGCGGTCAGATCCCTCAACAAACCACCGACGCGGATAGTCATGGAGGCGGTCAGCGAGTGGCTCAAAACGAAGGGGTTCATAGGGCGGGGCGGGCGACCGCTCATCAGGCGGATTAACCAGGAGCGCAGGACGCCGGAGCAGATATGCGCCGGCATTCTTGAGGTGTGCGTCGGTGGCGCAAACCAATCCCAGATAGTCAAGCGTGCGAACCTGTGCTACTCAAATATGAAGAGGTACCTCAGGAAGCTTGTCGACAGCGGCATGCTCAAGTACGAGGAGAAGACAATCAACGGGCGCGGGAAGCGCGTCGCAGTGGTTCCAGTTTATACGACCACGAAGCACGGCTACGCCTGGTTACAGAAGTTCAAGACGGGGTCCACCGTGTCCCAGGGTGAAAGGTGAGAAGATGCCTGAAGAGGTCATAGAGGAGATACGCCCCGACTTCGGCAGGGAACACCAGAGGGTGAACCCCGCGATAGATGTCATGAACGGCACCGCGGTCGTCGGCGTGTGGCTGCCGAGTACGGTCAGGGTTTCCAGGGGAAGGAAGAAGTTCCTTGAGGCGAGAAGCGTGCCGTTCCTGGTCACCGAGAAACGGACGCTTATACCTCTCGTTGGGCAGGTGCCATTCACTCTTGCTTCGGAACCGGTGGAGATGGAGCAGAGGTGGAAGCCGGAACACATAAACGATTTCATTGCAACCGGCAAAATACCATCTCCGACCGAGGTGTTTACCCTGACGCTCACCGAGTGGAAGAGGTACTTCGTGTTTGTGGATCCGCGCGAGTATCTGTTCAAAACGCTGTGGACGATAGGGACGTACTTCACCCACCTTTTCAACACCACCATATACGACTACATAGGGGGAGTGAGGAGGACCGGAAAGACGAAGGTTCTCACCATGTACAGGGTGCTGTGCTTCAACGCGGTACTCAGCGGGAACATGTCGTCCGCCTCGATATTCAGGCTCGTTCAGAACGCCAGGGCGACCCTTCTGCTCGATGAGACCGAGTACCTGCACGACAAGGAGAGGGCGATGGACTTCAGGAACCTCCTGCTATCCGGCTACAAGAAGGGGTCTCACGTGTACAGGGTGGAGAAGACCGGCAGGGACAGATTGGTTGTCAGGCAGTTCGAGACATTCGGGAGCAAGGCGATCGCGAACATACGCGGACTCGAGGACGTGCTGGAGGACAGGGTGAAGTTCTCCGTGATGCAGCGGGCGGACAGCGTCGAGGCGAAGAGGGAGATAGACGTGAACGATTCCCGCTGGGCGGAGATCAGGGACAAGTACTACAGGCTGTACATGGGGTACTGGAGAAAGGTCAAGGAGGCGTACGACGTGATAGGAAGGCTCATAGCCGGAATAGGGGCGGAGGAGCCGGAGACATCCGTCCCCCCGGAGCTGCTCGATGCGCGCGAGATAATAAAGGATATGAATCCGCGCGAGCTTGAGATATGGCACCCGATGCTCGCGATGGCGCTCTTCTTTGACAGGGAGATGATGGGAGATTCGGGTGTCTTCAAGGACGGAAAATATGACTTTGCGGATCTCGGACTGGTGTACGATACCTCCTTTGTTGTCACCATTGCACATCTCGCCAGGGAGAACGAGGGCATCAAGTCGGTCGAGGATATAACCGAGACGGGGGAGTACATACTGCTCAAGGCGCTTATGGACAGAGTCGCCGCCGCGGGGTACTACCGCGTGAGGGACATAAAGAACTGGATGTCGGCGTATTTCGATGAACCCCAGCCGTGGCTGACCACAAAGTGGATAGGCAACGCACTGCGCAGGCTGGGGTTCTTTGACAAGCGCCGGCTGGGGACCGGATACGACTACTACATATCACCAGAGGCGGTTGCGGACAGGGCCAGGAGGCTTCGCGTGTTCGGTGCGGAGGAAAGAAAGGAAGAGCTACAGCAGAAGCTGATAGATGTGGTAGCGAAGGAGCACGCCCACCCACCGGAGGAGTGGATAACCTGCGAGTTTTTGACGGAGACCTCGCAGTTCGAGGAGGCGGGCACCCGCTTCGGCCCGTTCGCAAGGGGGCACGTTGCATCCCTGCCACCATCGGCGGTCGTTCGCCTTGCGAAAATCAGGGCAATCAGGCCGGTCAACATAGATCAGGCGACGAAGATGCGGCTCATTGATATGATAATGCTGGATCTCGAGCGGGAGCACGGCGGACTGGCGCCGAAGGACGAGGCGATATCCGCGATATCTGCGGTTTGCGGGGAGGACTACGCGAGATCGTACGTTGAAAAGGCGCTCCGGCACGGCGCCATGTTCGAGCCGAAGCCCGGATACATCGCGAGGGTGAGAGGGCTATGATGAGGATCGATGGCGAGTTCATAAGGAACAAGTGCTGGCTGCTTCACCTGTCTCACAATGTGGCGGCGGTCGCACAGGAGTTCTACGACACAATAAAGCCGATATACCTCAGGTTTACGTTCAACGCCAACAAGCACTACAGCTTCGTTGCGGCGTGCGTGTACGTGGCGGCAAGGCGCTGCGGTGAGAGGATCGACACAGATAAGATCGTGGAGTTGTTTGATGTTTCCCCGTGCATGTTCGTTGACAGCGCGAAGAGAGTAGTTCTCGCTCTCGGACTGCGGGATACCGACCTCGGGAGGGAAATATTGGGGTGGTAGGAATGGACGAGCGCGAGATTAAAGAGATAAAAAGAAGGCTGTCCCTCCTGGAGGGCGACGTGAAGTACTTAATGACGCGTGTGGGCGAAATACTGATGACCAATCCGGAACTGGCAAAGCGCATCGGTTTCGCCCTCGGAAAGAAGGAGGAGAGTAAAGATGGAGAGCGCGCTTGAAAGCGAGATAACGAACAACGCAAAGGAGATAGCGCAGCTGCTGATGAAGCTGTTCGTGCACAGGAGCGACGTGTGGGCGCAGCAGAAGCCCGATGGAAGCTACGAGAAGAGGGAGGAACCCCTGACGCTTGAGATCCTTGAGGCACACGTTCGCGGTGAGGTCACAGTTGGGTGCTACCAAGCTCTCAACAACACCGTGAAGTGGTTGGCGTTTGACATAGACGGGGACAACAAGGAGAGCGTCAGAGCATGCGCGCACGCCCTCTATGATACCGTGGTCGGTCATGTCCCGAAGGAGTCTGTGATAGTCACGGACTCCGGCAGGAAGGGCAACCACATCATAATATTCTTCGCGGAGCCGGTCCCGATAGCCTTTGCCAGAAACTTTGGCCTGAAGATAGCGAAGGAAACAAAGATACCGGACACCGTAACGGGCGTGAGGGTGGAGATATTTCCGAAGCAGAGCCACATCCCCGAGGGCGGTTTCGGGAACCTCATGAAGCTCGCGCTGGGAATACACCAGGTCACGAGGCGCAGGGTCTTTGTGGTCTCCCCGGAGACGCTGGAGCCGGTCAGCTGGACCGAACTCAGGAAAGCTATGCCGTGGTCCCTCGGGCGGATCGCCGACGAGATGGTGAAGACCGAGGAGGAAACGGAGAAGATGCCGCTTGTGGTTGAGGACTATCCGTGCTGGATAAAGATATCCGAGGGAGACATACCGGAGGGAATGAGGCACGATGTCGCTCTGGCGTTCGCGTCCCATCTCAGGGATCGCGGCCTCTCGCACAACATAGCCGTGATAGTCGCACGCGAGTGGTGGAAGAGACTGCCGCAGCCTCCTGACGCCAAGACGTACATAAGGTGGGAGGACGTGAAAAGGGCGGTGGACGACACGTACAAGCGCGGGTACCACGTCGGATGCAAGCTGATAAGGAGCAGGTGGCCGGAGCTGTGCTCGCCCGACTGCCCGATATACAGGAAGCAGGCGCTGCCGATACTCTTTCCGCAGAAGATGAGGGAGAACGTTGCGGAACTCTGCAACGGTGAATATATCTTGGAGACGCACGGCATTCACACCGTTCTTTACTCCCCGCTGGGCGGGGTTTCTATCACGATGCGTGGGAAGTACGTGAACTGGTCGCCGAGCAACTGGAGGCGCTTCGCAAGGAGAGCGTCAAATGTCTTCAGGAACGCCGAACTCGACAAGGAACTTTCTAAGATCATGGAACGCTACATATCGGAGTGGGTGAAGAGCGAGGTCAAGGTGATAAATGATGATGCGGAAACGCAGCCCACGTTCTACGCGGAGCACACGATAGAGGTCAGGTACTCCGAGAAGAACAACTACATCAAGATATCGGGCGACACGTACAGGTACAGAACTATCCTCAGGGAGTTCATGGACTGGGATCCGAAGACCAAGTCATGGTACTCCGAGTACAGCCAGTCGAACTACAGGCGGGCGGTGGACTTCGCTCAGAGGTACGACACTCGCTCCGATCCGGTTCTGCTGGGCAAGGTGCGCTGCTGGATATGCGGCTCGTGGGTGCCGAAGGATCAGGCGAAGCGCACGAAACACGGATGGAGCTGCGGGTGCATATCGCGCATGAAGAAGGAAAAATCTGGGGGCGGTGTGTGATGAGGATATACGATCTGATACAGGAGATAGAGCAGAAGGCGAGGGGCCTTAACCTGACGAAGCAGCAGCTTGCAAAGATGATAGACCTCACGCTCCTCCGCCCGGAGGCGAGGAGGGCTGACTACGAGGCACTGTGCAACAGCGCCGTCAAGCACGGCTTCGTCGCTGTGTGCGTGTTTCCGCACTGGGTCGAGTTCTGCTACAGAAGGCTCGGCCGCACCGGGGTCAGGGTCGCGTCTGTTGTGGGCTTCCCGTTTGGCAGCAGCTTAACCAAGATCAAGGCTAAAGAGGCGGTGTACGCCGTCAGCGACGGAGCCTCGGAGATAGATATGGTGATGAACATATCGGCGCTCAAGGATGGGGACTACAGGTACGTGTATGATGACATAAGATCCGTTGTCAAGATGGCCGGAGTGCCGGTGAAAGTGATACTCGAGACCGGACTCCTCACCATCGAGGAGATAGCGATAGCGAGCGAGATCGCGAAGTACGCGGGGGCGGAGTACGTGAAGACATCGACGGGATTTGGACCGATGGGCGCGACCACTTTGCACGTGTACATCATGTCGAGATCCGGGCTGAAGGTCAAGGCGAGCGGCGGGGTGAAAATCACTGCCGATGCACTCAGGTTAATTGCCGCCGGCGCGAGCCGGATCGGCGCAACCGCCGGCGTCCAGATAGTCGAAGGCGTTGGCGGCGACTGGGTCGACAGGGCGCCGTGCGACCTGTGTCCGGCGCACCAGTGCGCCAAGGCCCCGGTTGGCATATCCATAATGTACCAGCGTTTGTGCGGCTCGTGTTATCTGCCCATAGATGAGATATACGGTAGGGTTCACGATATAGTAAAAAATATAATAAGAGAAAGGAGGTGATGCGAATGGCGGACGGGGTTGAGAAGAAGATGGCTGAGCTCGAGGAACGGATAAAGAAGCCGGACGAGGAGTTCAGGGGAGAGACGTGGAACCCGAAGCCGGGCGACGTTCTGGTGGGAACAGTGGTGGCGCACCGCGAGCTTGAGGTGAGCGGCAGGCAGTGCCAGCTCATCGTGGTGAAGACGCGCGCCGGGGATCTGAAGACGGTGTGGAGGACGAAGGCCCTCAACGAGCTGTTCGAGCGGGTGAAGGTCGGAGACGTCGTGGCAATAAAGTACCTCGGGGAGAGACAGGGAAAGCACGGACTCAGGCCATACAAGGCGTACAAATGGGAGATAGCGTAGGTGGTGTGCATATGAAGAAGCCGCTGGACGGGCGCGGGCAGTTCAGCCCGCTCCCCAACTGCTGCTGCTTCCTGCAGTCGCTCACCGGGGGGCAGGACACGTTCTCCACGCAGGTCCAGCGGCAGCTGTCGATATTGCGGTGGTTCAGGGACAGCGTGCTGATGAAGCACGGGACCGGCAGATCGTTTGTCAGGTTGTATTACCGGTTTTCCTCGCTGACCGTGCCCCGTCTTCGCGGGGTACCCGCCGTTGGGGTCTTTGTGGGGTGGCTCAGGGGACTGTTCGCCAGGATCGCGCTGGCGTGCGGAAGGTGATTTCTTGAAGAGGCGCGCGCCCATAGTTGAGTGCCCGGAGTGCAGAAGCAGGAGGATGTACCGGGATTCCGTTCGCGCTGAACTGATATGCATGGACTGCGGCTACGTGATACTGGAGCGGAACATAGACCGGGAGCAGGAGTGGCGCGCGTACAACGAGGAGCAGCGCGAGGCCAGGGAGCGGACCGGCCCGCCGCCCACCCCCACCCTTCACGACTACGGCCGCGCGACGACGATAGGGAAGGAGACGAGTGACCTCACCCCGGAGCAGCGCGCCCGCGTCAGGTCGCTCAAGCGGACGTTCAGGCGGACGTTCTTCAGGAGCGGCAAGGAGGCCAGCCTAGCGTTCGCTCTGTCTGAGATAAACAAGATGTCGTCGCACCTTTCTCTGCCTCAGACCGTGACGGAAACCGCTGCCACTGTATACAGGAGGTTCATATCATCGAGATGCGCACGCGGCAGGGCGCTGGAGAACATAGCGGCCGCCGCCGTGATAGTCGCGTGCAAGCTGCACAAGATTCCCCGCACGATAACCGAGATAGTGTCCGTGACCGCCACGAAGGATAGGAAGGAGATAGTGAAGTGCTACAAGATGATGCTGATGTCGGAGTCGAAGCAGATCGCGACCGCCCTCGGGCCGGAGGAGTTTGTGTCCCGGGCGGTGACGGAGCTCAAGCTCAGCGGGGCGGTGCAGACGATAGCGCTGGAGGTGCTGAGGTCCAAGAGGCTGAGGACCGCGATGCGCGGCATCACCCCGCACGCGGTGGCCGCGGCCGTCGTGTACCTCGCGTCAATAGTGGCAGGCGAGTACGCGACCCAGCGCGATGTTGCGAACGTCTTCGGGATATCGGACGCCACGGTGAGGAACACGTACAAGCGCATAGTTGAGGTGCTCGGCAAGAAGGTGGTGATATGATGCGGGTGAGCGGGGAGCAGATCGTGATGAGGGCGTACGATATATGCGGCGACCTGTACGCCGTTCAGATCAGGCTTCCCAAGGCGTGGACGGTGACCGAGGAGACGCAGAACGCTATCAGGTTCTCGCTGCCAAGCTTCCATATCAATACGCACAACGGAAAGAGGCTTCTGCTTAAGCCGCACGTGTACATATCGAAGCGCACCGGCTACGCCGTCGTTTTCATACGCGTTCCGTTTCGCGATGAGTCCGTGGACGCGCTCATAGACAAGAATGTGTTCAAGCTCAGGGTTATGCACGGGGATCGCCTGGTGTCGCTTTTCGACGTCGCGGATCATATATACAGGCAGGTTGAGCAGAGGATACGCCACCTGATAAAGTACGCCTATCAGCCGACGAACACGCGCTCCCGCGACTACCTCGTCGTGCACGTAAGCCAGGTGAAGGGGGAGAAGTGGAAGGATCTCATAAACAATAACTCCACGCTCGTCGGGCTTGTTACGGGCAAGCAGGACTGGAGGATGATAGACCCGGAGGAGGTCAACCGCATAATAGCGAACAAGTTCAAGTATATGCACCAGAGCTGCGTTGTCATCACGCCGAGTGCCAGCCTGCTCGTGAACACCAGAGACAACACGGAGAAGATACTGAACACGATAGCCAGGGTGAACGGGGAGTACCTTGAGCTGTTCGTGTACCGCGAGCTGCTGCTGAACGCCCTCAACTACGCCCTGAGGAACCCGAAGTACTCCTTCTGGCGCACATTCACCCCGCCGAAGACCGTGTTCGAGATGGAGGAGCTTCGCCTGGAACTCGCCTCGCTCATACAGTCCTTCGAGAGCAAGTACTTCACGGACCCGTTCCTGCAGAAGGTGGTGGAGTCGCTCGACAGGCAGCTGCAGATATCCGACCTGGAGGACAGCGTGAGCCAGCTCCTCAATGAGGTTTCGTCGTACCACAGGACCATAGTGGACTCCAGGAGCGTTCACATTCTGGCGTGGATAGAGATAGTGTTCATTCTCATAATGACCGCGCTGTGGATACTGATAAGGTAAATCGTGGAGAAATGCGCCTTGTTCGTCGCTCTTTCGATTTCCTGCTGATTCAATAACATTATTGAAAAATAATAAGATGAGCTTCCGATGACAGACTTCCGACCGATAAGTATATAAGTAAGTATGTGCATATATATCTTGTGGAGGTGAGAGAGTGATGCGCGAACCAAGCAACGGGCAAACCTGCAACGGTGGCGGAGGCGCGGATGCCGGCCGAGAACTCAGGGAGCTGATGCTGAGGATGTACTTCGACGAGATACTGGAGGCTTACAAGTCCATCAGGGACAAGGTGCCGGGCGTCAGGAGGACGTTTGTCCCCATCGCCGAACTCCGCGGCATAGTTTATGATCTGGACGACAAGCTATCTCACCTTTTGGACAGCAAGTACAAGTACCACATAGCCCTGAACGTCCCGGTTCAGTTTGTGCGCAGGAGGCAGATGTACAGGTGCTTCGTCGACAGAAACGGGACGAAGTGGCTGTACATAATGGTTGACGGTGAGAGGATATGGTAGAGTGCAAGTTCTGTCGCAGCGGGGATGTCATAAAGGCGGGCATACACTACTACGGCAGGAGGAGGCAGAGGTTCCTGTGCAAGAGCTGCGGCAGGGTCTTCATAGGCGAACTCGAGAGCAACGGTGGACTCAATGAAAAACCATGACCAGCTTTTTGACAAGCTGAGGGTCATCACGACTCTTCAGCACTTCATAGACCGCCCCTACCTGGCGGGGTACACCGGTCCCAACACGAACTTCATAATGGTGGTGAAGGAGATCGTGGAGAACAGCCTGAGCGGGGCGTACGAGATATCGGTTCCGCCAGAGGTGGTGATGGACATAGAGTGCGTAGACGAGGGAACGGGGACGTACAGGATAACCGCCGCGGACAACGGCTCCGGCATACCCGCTGACAAGATACAGATCGCCCTGTGCAAGCTCGCCACCACGAAGGGGCTGCGCCACCGCCAGGAGATGGGGCAGATAGGCTTCGGCATAAAGGGCGTTCTCGGACTCAGCACGAAGATGCAGTCCAGGCCGATACTGACGATAAGCAAGTTCATAGGCTCTGACGAGTACCAGCTCTACGTGTGGAGGCTGAACTACCTCCAGGAGAAGATGGACGTGGTGGAGTCGTCCGTTTCCAGGTCCCCGCCCCTCGGCAGAGTGGAGAGCGCGTTCGTCAGGGAGTGCCTGAGGAAGCGCGGGTTCGAGCACGGTCTCCTCCTCGAGTTCTACTTCACGGACCTGAACTACACGAAGGCGGTGGACGATTACCTGCACCAGATACACTTCGCCCACCCAGCGTCGTCGATAACCGTGAGGAAGCCGGACGGGAGCGTTGTGTCCCTCGAGCGGGTGACGGAGTCTCTGCCGCCCCTACCGAAGGAGGTTCTCCCCCCGATAACCGGCGTTTCCGTTGGGGAGCTTCTCCGCGCCTGCGGGGAGACGAAGGACAGAACGGTCGCCACGCTCCTCAGGCGGAGGTTTCACGGCGTTCCGCCGAAATACATAAGAACGATATCCAGGGATCAGCGGATCAGGGAGCTGCTCTCGCTTCACCCGAGGAAGCTCGACTACCAGGGAGGGGAGGAGATACTGAACGCTCTCAAGAGGCTCCCCGTGGTGCCGTACAGGGAGAGCGTGCTGAGCCTGATAGGCGAGGAGAACATCAGGAGGATGGTGGCATCGCTCTACGGCGACCGCGTCAGGTTCGTGGACGTCGTGTCCAGGCCACAGAGGACGTACGGCGGCGGGGCGTTTCAGGTCGAGTGCTGCCTGGCGGAGATATCCGATCTGCCGGAGACCGTTGTCCTGAGGTACGCGAACAAATCTCCCCTGCTCATACACAGGTCCAAGTGCGACATACACAACCTTATAACACAGGAGATAAACTGGAAACAGTACGGCATAATGGAGGAGACCCCGGTCCTATTTGTGGCACACCTCACCGCGACATCCCTTCCGTTCTACTCCAGCGCGAAGACATCCCTCATTCTCCCGGATGAGATAAAGAACGAGTTCAGGCTCGCGCTCCTTGAGCTCGGGAGGAGGTACGCGAGGAGGTTCACCAGGAAGCAGATCATGAGGCAGCAGCTGGAGCGGGACGCGAGGCTGTACAGGTCGCTTGTCGCTCTGGCAGGCGAGATAGCGGCGCTTGCCAAAAAGAAAAAGGTCCCGCCCGTGGACGCGATGTTTGAGAGGATAGTCGGAAAGGAGAGGGCGAGGAGGGTGATTGAGAATGGCAAATCCGGTGTACGACAGGATAGTTGAGATCGGAGAGAGGCTGTACGCGCAACTCGAGAGGGGCGAACCCATCGCGCTGGAGTCGGTGAGCAGGCACGTGAGCAACCTGGTCTTCGACGAGGCCACGAGGGCGTACAGGCTCGGTGAGAAGAAGACCGTGAGGAGCGTGTCCAAGGTGAAGGAACTCAGGACGATCCTCCAGTTCGTCGCAGTCCTCAACTTCATAAGACAGTGCATGGAGCAGAACGAGCTGGTCTCCCTGAGGGAGCTGTACTACACGTTCAAGAACAGGGAGATAAACGGCGTGAGCGTGAGCTTCGACGACCAGTCACAGAGCAACATGATAGTAGAGGAGATAGAGTGCCTCCTGGGGTGCACGCGGGAGGACATGAACGTGCTCGCGGAGCCGTCGGGGGCGCAGGCGTTCGGGAACCTTGTCGTGTACGACGGATCGAGCAGGAGCACCATTGACTTCTCCTCTAACACGAACATACAGGTTCCCCAGCTTCCCCACATGGTCAAGGTGAAGAGGGCTGACTTTGACATAGTGCTGGCCGTCGAGACATCAGGACTCTACAGCAGGATAGCCCGTGCGCTGAAGCTCGGTAAGGCGCAGAGGCTGGCGGAACTCCGCCCGCTCCTCGTCAGCACCAAGGGGGTTCCCAGTAGGGCGGTCAGGCAGTTCATAGGGAAGCTGCACTCCGAGCTTGGAAAGCCCGTGTTCCTGTTCACAGATTTCGATCAGGGCGGACTGAACATAGCGCTGTACATGCAGTCCGGATCTGCGAAGAGTGCGCACCTTCCGCTCGCCATACCCGATATACGGTGGATAAACAGCGCCAGGGACATAGTGGAATACGATCTGCCGGCAGAGAGGATGGGGGAGGCAAAGATAAAGGCGTTCAGGAGGCTGCTGAACGATCCCAGGGTGAAGGGGACCAGGTACGAGAAGGAGATAAATGACTTCGTGGAGATGGGACTTGAGGCAGAGGGAGAGGCGCTGGCGAGGCAGGGCATATACTACATTGTGACGGACTACCTTCCCGAGAAGATAGCCAAGCTGAGTGACCGAAATGCTTATAAACCTTCAAGCGCATAATATTAAACGGTGAACTCATGGCGGGGAACCGGTATACGCTGATCGTTGCTTTCGTTGCAGCCGCAGCCCTCATCCTGATCACGGCGCCGAAGCCGGTGGCCGCGTACCAG
>Ga0078972_1007218_pt1 | contig 25031 bp, 25 predicted proteins | sample YelNatPaOPGAMG01_FD_67568 | JGI IMG/M metagenome (GOLD analysis project Ga0078972, IMG submission 67568) | Hot spring thermophilic microbial communities from Obsidian Pool, Yellowstone National Park, USA - OP-RAMG-01 (SPADES assembly) (version 2) | ecosystem: Environmental > Aquatic > Thermal...
AGGTGGCCAGAGTGGCGACCGTGGTGGGATTCAAAAATTGCGTCGCAGCAGGAGCCAAACTCACCATGGAAGGGGCCGCCGCTAACGCCATGGCGCCCCAGGTGTAAGAGCGGGTTACCTGGTCGGTTGAGGCGTCCACCTCCGCTATCAGGGCGTCGCCGTCGTACAGGTAATACGTCGTACTTGAGCCGACGGTTTTGAACATCCGCCTCCCGAAGGCGTCGTATGCGTAAGTGACGTTTCCGGAGGGCGTTGTAGCCTATACCCATCCCGCTGGCGAGACCCGCCAATGCTTGCATTGAAAAAAAGCCAATTCAATACAAATGTGTGACATTGGTCATCTTAATTACACTAACCGCGAATCATTTTTTTTAGTTGCTCAATGATAACGCTCGCCAGCAACAGACCGCATCCCAAATCAAGCGTCAATGGCGCCCACCAGAAAAAGCGTGCTCCATTCACAGGCAAGATTATCATACCCATCACGCCTCCGACAAACGGTATCAATGATTCGGACTTCTCGCGCTTCTCAAAAAGACCTCCAAGTGCAATCCAGAGATTGCCGCATATCACAACAAGCGATACCGCCAAAAGGACGACAGATAATATCCAAAGCACAATCATAATTACGGTAAAAGTGAACGTTGGTTGATTCACGACTTTTTTTCTCGTAGAATTCGCAGAAGATGAAACATTAGGGTATCAAATATGCCAAGGAAGCATCCCCAGTCGAGCAGAAGCGGAACCCAGAACCATGAGACACTTCCCGGAATCGGCATTATCGCAACCCCGATTGCACCTAAACCGCCACCGATCAGGGGTATCCAGGACGGAGCTTCCTCTTTTCGAACGCGTATCTTCCAAAATATATACCAGTTAAATCCAGACAGCCAAACTGCCTGCGTGAAGCAAACAAACGCGATAATCCATTTCACAATCTGCATATGTCACCTCATCACAAGATTGGTGGCGGTATCCTATGGGATGTACATGCGTTGCCCAAATAGTCCCTTCCACCAACTATCGATGCCCCTACCGTTGGTCCATTGCAAGGTATTGGCGGGAACTTGAAATTCCTCCCCGGAACTAAATGGCGCAAACTTATTACCAAATCCTGGTTGATATTTAAAGAACGAAGGTAATTCCAAAAATTCGCCTTTCCTTTCATCACCCAGTCCCCCGGTTGCAAACCTGGTCGCCCCCAACGTGAAACAGTGATTCTCTTTTCGGCGTTTTGGAGAACTTCCTCGGTCTCCTCCACGCAGATGTTTCCATCCTGCTCAATCGCCTCCTCCTCAGATGCGGGATTGGATGCCGCAGCAGTTGCGGACATGGCGACTGTGGCGGGACCAGCAAATGCTGTTGAAAAACGCCATGCTCCATACGTCGCCGTGCATCCAAAACCGACCCATGATAGTCCGACACTGGTTCTGTAATAGGGGGACGCCTCAAACCTGATGGCAGGTTTCCACAGTGTTCCGGTGAAAACATAGCGCACCGCCTGGCACCCCACCGCCAAACCGCTGAGCGTATCATCCCCATTAAAAGAAAGCCAGGGGCGGTTTGACGGACCAAGGGTAAAGTCCAAGCCCCCCGGGTCCCCGTAATTCACGGGATCCCCGCCGCAGTACGCGTATGGGTTTATCCCGCCCGCGAACCCGATGGGGTCCCGGCTTAGGAACCTCCCCAGCGAGGGGGAGTAGTACCGCGCCTGCATGTAGACCAAGCCGGTCTCGGAGTCCGAATAGCAACCCGCCTGGCCTTGCCAGCCGAAGGGGGTTGACGGGAGCGGCGTTCCGATGGGTGTCCCGTAAGCCGTGTACGCGGCGGAGGCGAGAAGGTTCCCATTCGTATCCAGCAGGCTCCGCGCGTCCCCCAATGCGTCGAAGAGGTAGAACCGGCTCTGCGTCCAGGAATGGTCGCTCACCAGACCGTCCGCGCCCCAGGTATAGGAACGGGTTACCTGGTCGGTGGAGGCGTCCACCTCGGCTATCAGAGCGTCGCCGTCGTACAGGTAATACGTCGTACTTGAGCCGACGGTTTTGGACATCCGCCTCCCGAAGGCGTATTTTCATTGTTGATTAGCAAGAACATTTTTATGCCTGTTTCCTTTTATATTCTCTTGCTTCGTCATGAAAAGGGTAAATGACTATTTATGTTTCAGAACTTTACTTAAATAAGCCGTAATTTTTGGATTGTTGCCAAATATCGCTGCTTGTATCAGAGTTCTTCCATAAATATCATTTATGTTTGGATTTGCATGATTCTTAATTAACAATTGTACTATCTGATAGTTTGAATCATGATCTGAGATATCAATGAATTTGGATAATGCGGTTTCCCCTTGGAAGTTTACATCATTAACAGTTGCCTTATACTTTAATAACAATTTGCAAATATTAGTAACCTTAATATTTAACTTTAATGATGATGGATGACAATAATTCGCGAGTATCATTAATGGAGTTTCTTTATTACTATCTTTTTGATTCACTTTTGCTCCATGCACCAAAAGCATTTTGATCATTGAAATATTCAATGAACTAACAGCATATGATAACGGCGCCAAATCCCCATCAGGATTATTCACATTAGCACCATGATCGATAAGATATTTCACCATGTCCGATGTTCCATCTGCACACGCATAGGATATTAAGAGTACGCCTAATATATCGGAAGAATACGAGCCATATTTTTTGAGATTTGTTCGGGTTCGATTATAAATACAAGCATTCGGATTCATACCATGATTCAACTTGTAAATGAGTAATTTTATATCATTATTTTTAATGATTTTCATTATTTTCATGCTTTCATTTATCGAAAGAGCTTTTGAATATGCAAATCCAATCCAAATTATGTAGATGAATATAATCCAAGCAATGATCATGAACATATTGATGATCGATATGAATTGAATAAGATATATTTGTTTGTGGTTTATCTTATTAGAAAATTTTATCATCGAATCCTCCTTTTATAATATTATATTCTATTTTGGTTATTTTTTATTATTTGGATAAAACCATTCTAACCCTTTTGTAGGTCTCAATACCCTAGGACTAATATCAACCAAGGGATTTCCATCCCATGTAAGTATTGTTCGACCTAATGATAATTTGCCATTCACACCTTCAACCGGTACATGATAATGATTGGCAAAGGCTTGGGCAATGCTGATTTTTTGATTCCCTTTATCCCCTGTATGACATCCAAATAAATAAATTGCTTTCAAATTGCACATATTTATTTCATTTGGCAATTGACTAATCTGCATCAGGTCCAAATTCCTATCTGAATACTCATGTCCCATATAAAGAGAACCATCTCCAGCGTGCCCAAAATAATATATTCGAGTAATATTATTTATTGATTTTATATCCTTAAACATCATATATCTTCCATATGATGGCAAAAAATGTATTGGTTCGTTTTTATCAAAATATCCTTTTGATCTCATATAAGCAGCATACATCTTTGCATGATGCCAGAAAAGAGATCGGTATTCATGATTTTCACCTATAAGGAACAAAATATCTGTTCCTTCTGGGTCTTCGTAATTGACCGGGTCGCCGTAGCAGTACGCGTAAAGGTTTATCCCGCCGGCGAAGCCGATGGGGTCCCGGCTTAGGAACCTCCCCAGCGCGGGCGCATAATACCGCGCCTGCATGTAGACCAGCCCGGTCTCGGAATCCGTGCGGCATCCCGGCCTGCCCCTGCCAGCCGAAGGGGGTTGAAGGGAGCGGCGTTCCAATGGGCGTCCCGTAAGCCGTGTACGCGGCGGAGGCGAGAAGGTTCCCATTCGTATCCAGCAGGCTCCGCGCGTTCCCCGGGGAGTCGAAGAGATAGAACCGGCTCTGCGTTCCCGCATGGTCGATCACCAGACCGTCTGCGCCCCAATTATACTGGTTTGTCATCCGCGCTATGGATGAAATCTGGAATTTTTCTTTGTTTTCTCATATGTAGGAATTCAATTATTGAAAATGCAAAAAAATTACATACTACTGACTGTATTATTAGGAAAACAAAAAACAAAATAGGATACAAAATAGAAGAGGTTATATCATCAAATGAAAAATGAACGAATAATAATATAGAAAACAGCATTACAACTATGCCTGATCCAAAAATAATATAGCTTCCGATGCAAGCGAATATTAATTTTATCGATAATTTATATCTTTTGAGCATAACATGGATATATTTTACATAAATGGCATAACACATCAAGGTGATTACAAATGTGTATATTAAATTTATTAATAACCTTGGATAAAAATATGCATATCTTCGAATCCCATTATTTGTTTGCAATATATGGAGCATTATATATTCCTTATTTTCTATTGCTATATCAAAAGCGTTCTTCCCTTTCCATCGATAATATGGATTTGCTCCGAACTCCATAAGTAATTTCACCATGTCATATTGTTCGTTCATAACCTCCTCGATGAGAACATTGCAATCATCATTCAATGTGAATTTCGTATTCGGATCGGCACCGAATTCAAGAAACACATTCGCCTCGTTAACATGATTGTAATATACGCACCAAGCCAAACATGACATGTGAAGATCCCCGCCTTCCGGAGATGCTCCTAATAGAAGAATGGATCTAATTAAGCATGGTCTATCGGTTGGAGTTTCGTAGGCGAATATGACGCTATTCTCCAACATGCCTGCACCGCATATCCATGTGAATACGAAAGCCAGGAGTATAACCGTATATTTTTGCCTTGAAGTGATATTATTCATGATAGTCCGTCATTTCCTGTATTGCGGCGGGATCGGTTCCACCCAATCCAAGCGCTGATAAATAGTTCCCATCGGACCAAATCCGCCATGAGCCCTGTCCCATCCATAATAACCAGGAATTAAAATGTGTGGAAGATGGTAAAAGAGTGAGTCAACATCGGCTTTGTTGTCAACGTATATGTGCACGTAGTTCCCATGAACGCACGCATTCCAATTGAACGATCCAATCTGAGTTTGGGTTCCATTCCACGGCTGAAGGATTGTGTTTATATAGGATGTAGTTCCTTTAATTCCATTCCAATATCTTGACTTGTGTGGAATTTCCTTCATTGGATTTGGCACCCATCCCTGGCGATATCCATTCGAAGCCAATTGTTGGCGCATCAACATCGCGCCCCTGCTTCCTCTAAACGCCTCCACTTCAACCGATCCCTGGTGATAATAACGGCTTGTTGGCCCCAGACCTATTATATATTCGGTCAGGAATAACGGCACATGACCACAGCCTTTTGCATGCAACTCAAGGGCGTCATACTCGCCTTTAAAATTGGGACCAGCATATTTATCGGTTTGAGGAGCGAGCAACATACTACCGGATTGAAGCCCACTTTGATAGAAATAATTTACCGGATCACCGCAACAGTAAGCATACAGGTTTATCCCGCCGGCGAAGCCGATGGGGTCGCGGCTAACGAACCTCCCCAGCCGGGGCGCATAATACCGCGCCTGCATGTAGACCAAGCCGGTCTCGGAGTCCGAATAGCAACCCGCCTGGCCTTGCCAGCCGAAGGGGGTTGACGGGAGCGGCGTTCCGATGGGCGTCCCGTAAGCCGTGTACGCCGCCGAGGCGAGGAGATTCCCGTTCGGGTCCAGCAGGCTCCGCACGTTCCCGAGAGCGTCGAAGAGATAGAACCGGCTCTGCGTTCCGGAATGGTCGCTCACCAGTCCGTCCGCGCCCCAGGTGTAGGCCTTTGTAACCTGTTCGGTGGAGGCGTCAACCTCTGCTATCAGGGCGTCGCCGTCGTACAGGTAGTACGTCGTACTTGAGCCGACGGTTTTGGACATCCTCCTGCCGAAGGCGTCGTATGCGTAAGTGACGTTTCCGGAGGGCGTCCCCGTCACTCCGCTTAGTTCCCCCCAGGCGTCCCACGAGAGCGTCTCGCCGTTCAGCGAAGTCAGGTTCCCGGAGGCGTCGTAGCCTATACCCGTCCCGCCGGCGAGACCCGCAACCGCAGAGGTTTTGCCAACCGCGCTTAATCATTCCTTTTCTCACAAAAAAAATGAAAAACCGATTACTTTCGCAATATTTCGTTTTTTTCAATGATGATGGGCGGTTCGATCGCGAGGATGAGCAGCGGGGAAGTCATTCTCGCGATTAAAAGGTGGCACCGTGGCATCCAATGCCATGCGTATCCGTGGGTCAATTGGATTTCAGAGGAGCAAAAAATAAAAACTGAAATTTACAGCGTTCTTATTACCCGAGAATTCAAGCGCATTCGAATTTTAGCGGATTATAACATCCCGCATGAAAGTTGTCAAGGGGGTTTTAAAAATATTATTTTTCTGAAGCGTCTCTGTTTCAGATTGGCAATATAATTCTCAAGTATTTAATTATTCATGTGTGGAAAACCAGGTGTGAAACACGAGGATTTGGAGGCTGTGATGTAGGGGCGACCCTTGTGGTCGCCCGCAAAACCGCGCTACCCTATGTGCCAATATAGAGTGAAACAGTCCTCATGTCATAATGAATATAGAGCAAGGAGATCAAGGATATGAGAAGAGTGACAAGAAAATTGATTTTGTAGGACAGAAGCGAAGTGAGGCGGAGCGCAGCGACGCCGAACACAACGATAAAACACTTTCTGATGTCCGCTTCCGAGCGATCATTCCGCTGCCGTCGACGGAATATAACAGATTCGTCTGTCCACATATGTGGATAAGCGTCCATAATACATATATATTGTGGTACATATAATTTGGGGATCAATCAATGTTAATAAAAGAAGAAGAACATGGTCATCAAGCCAATCAAGAAAATCATGGCGCTCCGGGACCCCACGTCCTGTACAGCCCGAAATACATCACTGCGTTCCCATCTCCCGCGAAGCTATGCCCCGCCGTAAACAGGAAACTGAAATCAGGAGTAAAGTTATACTGCCCTCCCACGTTCCAAATAACCGTGGCGTTCTCACCCGCCACTGCAACCGGTGGGTTCCGGGAGGATGGCACCTGCGCCGTCGCGCCTTGGGCGAAAATCTCTCCGCCCAGGGTCCATTGGGGGCTCAGGTTGCGTTGGATCAATATCCCGCCGTATGGGAAGTCGCGCTGCCCGGGTGCGGAGTTGAAAGCGTAACCAAACCCGCCGTAGGAGGTCCAAGCCCCCCAGCTCTTTTGAATCCATATCGGAACCTTGAACCACGTTCTCCCGTTCCCCAACCCCTTCGCGGCGTCGCCAGTCGAGAGTTCCATAAGCGGGAAAACCCCTATCTCCGGCGCCGCCCTCTTTTCAGGCTGAAATCGGAACTTCACGCCCAACTCGATATCCCCCATCCCCATGAAACTGATCCCATCCTGAGCGGAGTAGGCCTCGGGGATTATCAGATGCACCTGGGTATTGGGTGCGACTCCGTTGTTGATCTCGAACGCCGGACCGGAATAGGCATTGGACGCAACCGTCTTGTCCGAAGCGAAGAAGGTGTAAAACTCCCAGTGATGATAGGGCACGGGATCGGGATCATCCGTCATGTAGGGTGGCCCCGCAAAGGCGGAGAGAGCGGTTAAAATGATAAGCGTGAATATCAAACCGGATAAGATGAAAAATTGCGGCGCTTTATGCATAAATCCTCCAGCATTCAGTTACGAGGATTATTTCCTCGCTGTTCCGATGGATGGGTATTCTCACGCCATTATGTACCTGATACAAGTGCAAACGTGAAATAGCAGGGTATATATTATTCAGGTAATTGCAAAATTACGTATTTTCCCCATACTCAATTGAAAAACATCTTGCCTCAACCCACCCGATGGTTCGAAATCAGGTTGGAAAATCAAAATTGTCGTGTTTCAGGTGAACTTCGGATATTACATAACGACCTCGCGCCTCCCCTCCTGTTCGGAACGGTATTTCGGACTGAATTCTCGCCATTTTCATGCAGACTTGCCACATCATCCGCCGAAAACACGAATCAATTGATCCGCAAACAGCGCAATGACTGCGAACATGGCGCACAAGTGAACCTTCATGTGCGTGCGGTAACGGATATCGCGCAAGCCGAAGCCGTCCTTCAGACGACTGTTCCCCCGCTCGGCCGGGGTGCGCTCCTTGTATCGTTCGGCTCGGTGCGGATCCATGGGCGGAACGTTTTTCCTGTTGCGCTTGTTCGTGTCTATGATCGCAACGTGTCCCATCTTCTCGCAAACCATCCGTATGGGCTCCGCGTCATAGGCGGCGTCCATCAATTCCTACAGACAAGTCACCTTTCGCGCGGTCATTCGAGCCAGAGGAATGGCCACCTGGCTGTCATGAACCGACGCGGAGGTCGTCACGGCGCTCAGCGGGATGCCGCCATCCGCTCAGTCAAGGTGAAGTGCGTATCCGGTCCAATGATGCGCGCGCCCCTTCGAATTGCGCTTGACGCCAATGTCGCAGACCTTGGGAAGCTCCGCAAGGGACTCCTCCGGCGTCTGATTCAATTGCCTGACAAGGCGGCTGAGCGGACCGTGCTTGTCTCGCCTCTCTTCGGACGTCCGCGATGACGCCTGACAACCTTCCCCTTGGAGGCGTCCTCCTTGCGAGAGGGCTTTTCGCGAGAGGCGATCTCAGTCGAATCGCGGCTCACATGCATCACAACACTCTCGCAAACATGGGTGCGCACCAACGCTTCGTGAGTCTTGTCGCCAAACCCGCTCCGCGCAAGCACGGCTAAACTGCGGGAGAACACCGACTCGCCGGGAACCCTCTCCCTGCTCTCGAAACCGCATATGGCGCGCAACGCCACGCTGCCAAGCAACATCTCGCGAAGCATTTTCGTTTGAGAAAGGTTCAACGCGGCTCTCGCTATGAACGCCCTGGCCATGGAGCGAATATCGCAGGGCTTGCGACCGCGACCGTAATGGCATGGATGATCCAGGCGCTTCTCCACTCCGATTACGTCCATGATGGCGACCAGGCGTTTCTCCTTCTCCGTAAGGCGGGTCTCCACGACTTGCTCCATGAAAGGAATGAGCGATATTTGCAATGTGCTCCAATATTCCGATAGAATAACCATGCGCGGGTTCCCCTTGAATTTTATGTGTTTTCACCCTTGTATTCACCGGAAACCAGCGAAATTCCCGCCTCATTTTTATTTTGCAATTACCTCTCCCTTATCAATGAGAAAACTTGTTTACGATCAAGCGGCGAAGGCGAGGGGCAGAGGTTATCGCAATCCCCGGTACCTAAAAGCGATCATAACCCTGATTGCGGGCAAACTCGATTTTGGGTTGCCCGTGTAATAACGCGAGAATTTGCTAATAGCATTACCCACACGATATAGCGAGGAACCAAATAAAATATCATCATAATCATTTCGATTTTGAGTCAGTTGTAACAGTTTTTCAAAAGTAATTACAGCACTTTTATAATCATGCAAATATACGGATTGTATTTCTGCGATTTTACCAAGCGCGATATATTCCAGTTCCGATCTTTGGTTGTCCGATACAATCAATTGCAGTATAAAAATAGATTTGCGATAGTATCCGTTTTTACTCCCGCCTTCGTTCGCCACTTCCATTAAATGAGTTAACTATCTCCATACGACAATCATCCACACCATAAGAGCCTGAATAGTGACTTCCGATATTCGAATTCTTTATCATATCATAAGCCACGTTTATCCGGTTCATGCGCTCCTCGTATTCGGCTTTAAGTTTTTCCGGCGCATTATCAGGATGATACTTGCTCGCCAAATAACGATGCATGTAATTTATTGTTTCCAACTCAGCCTTGGGATGAACCTGAAGTATTTCATATGGACCTTGGATATTTGAATCTTGGTTCATAGCATCTCAAAATATATCTGTTTTATGAATTTGGATATTTGAACTTGGGATCAAGTTTTTTTCTCTCCTCCCATACTCTTAGCCGCGTCTGGATTATATTGCGAAGCAGAACATCATTTGATCCTATTACACTTCGGATGTTTGGTTCCGTAGCCATAAGCAAACCTAATTGTTTCCAATCACCCTTATGCGTTGCGTTATTCACGATATTCTTAACGTTATCTATCTTACGTTTTAATCCGTCAATTTGATTATTGGCGTTAATCAGGGACATCTCAACCATAACCGTATACATATCCGGCCATAACTTGTACCTTAACGATGATGCTCTCTGTTCATACACCGATTGCAATTTCTGATATGATGTATTCATATCTCGGATGGGTTTGTCGATATACGTCATAATATCATGTATTTTCGAGGAATAACTTTTTCCGTACTCAGCGAGTGACTTTTCCATATGTTCAATTGCGGAATTCAAATGACGTCGTTTCCACTTCTCTCCGCAAACGGATCCTGCGAATCCCCCAATTATTGCACCCAGAACCGAGCCTACCGCCGTTCCTACACCTGGAAATAAAAACGTTCCTATCGTTCCTCCGATATGCGAACCGACACAAAGTCCGCCTCCTTTTGTTATAATTTCTTTCACCGTATGTGTTGCGGCGGCGCCGATATCCTTACCATCCTGGATAACTTGTTTGGTGTTCCGCACTACGGCGAATGCGATGGTGAAAATAGGCAGATGGAAATCAGACGATTCCAAAGCGGTGGTTCCGTGGGCTTGAGACAAACCATGTTGGATTGCATCATTTATGTGTTGATGGTTCAAACCATCAAGTCGATCTATATTATTAATCACATGGCCATGAGCGTCGGATGGTACGATATAAGTCACACAGGGATGCGCGATCGCATCCGCCTTGATCGAGCCGACATTCGCCACGTCTTTGATATTGACCATGTGATGGTCAACGATAAAATCCCAAACCGGTTGATTGGAGGTGGCGGCGACATGAACCGCGTGTCCTGCATGAATTAATACATCTCTCGCTTGTTGTTCCGCGTAATATCCGGATAGTCTGTTTAAGAATCCCTGCTTTCCAGCATCATTCAATGTATCATAATGTTCATGGATGAATCTTACAAAATCAAAGCCACTATGAATAGGTTGGGAGCTTGAAAATGCTGCTGCGTTAATAAGATGAGGATCAATCGTTGCCCAACACCATAAATATTCAGCGAATGTAATCCCGCCGTACGCAGCTATTTCCGCAGGATTGATCCCATAGGTATTTTTTAACTTCCTGATATCTTTTAATTCTATTTTTTGGTTAATCTTCTCCACCAATTTTCGGTGTTGGTTTAACCAAGCAACTCTCCAAGCGGCAACACCACTCACCCCCAAGATCAAGCAGCTTATAATCTCCATTGTCCTCCTCCACCTCTCTATTCTCACTTTCAGAACACTACTTGCCAATATGGATTGTTATAACTCGTAAGATGCACTGCGTTCCCCGGAAAACTAAGGGTTAATAATGGAAACACCCCCTGTGATGACGGTACGACCGTGCGAACCGGAGCATGAGTCTCATATGCCCAAACACTTTCGAACGCATTACGTATAATAACTCGAATCAGTTTCGCCAATCCGGAAAATATTTTTGCTCCTTTTTGCTTGAAGTTCCATGAAATGAGGAGTACAACTAAGGGGGTTATGGTAGGACAGAAAAGCAATCCTCGTTTCGGTTCCCGGTGACTCTCCACGTACTTCAATATTATTCGATGGATGTCCCACGATGTAACGGTGATGAACCATGGCTATAAGCAATGCCAGAATTATCCGATTAACGATCTCATACTAACCCAATATATTGCACGTCTCATGGAGCACATGGGTGTGATAATACGGTCAATAACTCACTTCCTCCAACTACATCTTGCGACTTTGGTCAAGTCCTATTTTTCCTGTAAAAGTGGCTCAGTCGTTTGTCCTAAGCGGCACGTGATATTGTCGTGTTGCTTGGTGGTGGCGTTTGCCCCAGCTCGTGACGGAGTTGGGCCATCTGAGCTTGCTGCAACTCCGTAATGCGTACTCGCTGCCACCTGCGCGATACACGTATGAGCATTCCGAAAACAAGTTTCAGGCAGCCATTTTCACTAAGAAATCCAGGAATAATCTTTGTTCTACGGCGCTCTTCGACGAAGCTGCGTTCAATTAGGTTGGTCGTACGGCAATTTTTACGATGTTCTTCTGGTAATCGCAGATGCTGCAATGAAGCCTCCATATCTTCAGAAAAACTTTTCACCGCTGATGGGAAGCGATCACCAAACTTCTTGATGAAGTCCACTGCCCCCTGACGTCCGCTCTCCAGCGTAGCAGCATCCCGTATAGCCCGAAGGTAGGCGCGTACTTCGTCATGTTCCTTTTCAGGTATCTTTGAAAGAACATTTTGCATTTTATGAAACCAGCAACGCAAACGCAAGCTTTTTGGAAAGGCTTCGTTAATGGCCCGCCACAAACCAGGCGCGCTATCGCTGGTCAGGCAGATCGGAGTCTTCAGGTTACGCTCGATCATGTTTCGGAAGAAATCAAGCCAGCACTGATAACTCTCTTTATTGCCTAATCCAAGATGCAGCAGCACTTTACGCCCATCTTCACATATGGCCCAGCAGCAGAGCAATGCTTCCTTGCAATCTGCTTGTTGACGAAGACTTTCGTAAACCGCATCGACGAACATATAGGCGATTTCGTATTCACCTAAATCTCGTTTCTGAAACGCTTCATATTCGCACCACAGGCTATCAGTAACTTCCGAGACGGACGTGCGAGATAGAAGGCATGTTCCAGTAGCATCAGTCAAGGCTTCCTCTACGTCGCGTGTAGAGAGACCACGGGCATACATCTCCGTGGTAAGACGTTCCAGCACGTCGGTATGCTCACCCAAAAAGCGCATTAAAGATGAGCGATAAGGAACATCAGCCCCACGAACCTGAGGGACTAATACCTTTAATCGACCTTCTGCAGTCTTGAGTGAGATAGGTTCATAACCGTTACGTGAACCGTTATTTTGGTCGGATGAGGTGCGCTCGTACCGTTCCCGACCCACGAAGTCCGATTGTTCAGCTTCAAGTGCCTCCTGTACCACTAATAATGTTGACAGGCGCATTAGGGCGTTAAGCGGATCCTGGTCGCTCGTGCTTAAACCTGCGCTAAGAAGAACCAAAAGCTCTTGTCGAATTGACTGCGATGGTGCTATTCTCTTCATTGTGGTGTGGCTCCTTTCAGGTTATTGGTGAAATGACACATCCAATTTACCTCATGGAACTGCACCACTTTTATAGGATTATACTGACATTACCACGACTATATTTTATCTCTTTGCGAGATATATTATGATTATAGATGAGCTTTTCGGGATCGAATCCTTTTTATCCTGTCCATCCATGCCAAATAAATCCCGGAAGCGCTCATTGACACCCCAGCTCCCCTTGGGATACACTTCCATCCATCTCAACAAAAAGGAAATCCTTACATGCCAGACCAAAACCCAACGCTATCCGAGTACGATCGGTACATCACCCATCTTTTCGCCAAGGAGGATGCCGTCCTGGAGTCCACCCGCGAAGAGATGAAAAATGGCAACCTTCCCCCCATCAACGTCTCCGCCAGCGAAGGCGGCTTGCTTAAACTGCTCGCAACTATCATCGGCGCCAAACGCATCTTGGAGATCGGCACGTTGGGCGGGTACAGCGCCACCTGGCTCGCGAGGGCATTGCCGGAGGACGGCACGATGATTTCGCTCGAGCTGGACCCGCATCACGCGGAGGTGAGTCGCGTCAATTTGGAAAAAGCGGGGCTGTCTGAGAAGGTCGAAATTCGAGTCGGACCCGCCATGAAGACGCTGGAGGAGATGCAAGCCAAAGGCGAGGGCGAATTCGATCTCGTCTTCATAGACGCGGACAAGGAGACCTACCCGGACTACCTGCGGATGACACTCCCTATGGTGCGCATAGGCGGGCTGATCTTGGCGGACAACACCCTTCCCCCCAGCGTCCTGGACTCTTCGAAGGATGGCGGGGCGGTCCGCTACAATGCGGATGTCGCCGCCAATCCCAACCTCGTCTCTTCCGTCATACCCGTCCTGCGAGGGCACTTGGACGGATTGACGGTGTCGGTCAAAATTGGCGGATAATGCGCCTTCACGGGGCTATGTGGAAGGATTGCCAACGATTGGTAGCCACGGACCAAGACTCGCTTACATCGCTCACCGCCGACGATGGCGATCCCTCCCATGCCCAGCATGCAAGCTCTTTCAAAAGCTCGCTCTCCCCTTCCGCAACGATCTCCACCCTTCCATCCGGAAGATTGTGAACATAACCTTTCAATCCCAACTCCCGCGCTTTCCGCGCCGCGTACCAGCGATAGGAAACCCCTTGCACCTCGCCTGAAATGAGCAGATGCACCTGTTCAACCATTCTCACCATAACCTTTCCGTAATATCTGATTTTCATCCGAACGCCCAAAGGTTCATAAAAAAGTGACACGCTTATTGTAACCATATCTCAAGCGATAACGTCTATAGACCGAATATAGATTGAATTGATTGATCGCAATGGCTGCATTACGATCGAACGAATGCCTGATACAATCCAATGATCGAAATTTAAACAGAAGGAGTTATCAAAATGATTCGGTATGTCAGCTTGAAATCCACCATTTTCACACTGTTCCTGTTCCTAGTGACAGTTATTTCACCGTTAAACGCATGGTCCGCGCCATCCAATCAACTCAAAAACGGAGTGGCGCCGAGAATCGAACAAAAATGCATCGCCGATCTTTCGACGCGTTTAAGCATTCCCGCCGACGAAATCGAGTGCATTCAAGCGAAAAGGGTCACCTGGCCAAATTCCGCGCTGGGAATGGAGCAACCGGGGATGATGTACTCAATGGCTCTCGTGCCAGGGTGGAAATTCATTCTTGAAACGCGCAATGTCAAATACCTCTATACCGCTAGCGACACGTATTTTAGATATGGCGGACCGCTGTATCTCTGGAAATACTCCGCGCTCTACGTTAACCCGGACGAGAGCGATCCAAACCTAAATGGAAACCTGATCCAAGTATCGATGATGGGTACGCATCCCAGAACCATCCTAAACGGTGTCGCCGAATTTTATCCCCAAACAAATGGCGGAATCATAGCCACTCGTAGAACATCCCGTTCCGGATTCGATCTTCTTTACCTGCCTCCTGGAAAGACGAACAGACCCATTCCGCTCGGAGGGGCGTTTGAATACGTGACTGCAGCCATCAACGCCAAAGGGGATGAATGGATAGCGGTGCAAAAGGGAATGGTTGGTTTTGAATGGGAGATTACCAAAGGAAAAGTTCCTTCGAAACCCGAGGACAATCAAACCATCGGTCTGCCCGACGGATGCAAACCCGTGGGTTCAGTATGGAACAAGAATGGTTTCTATGTAAGCTGTTTGATTAACGGAAGAGTCAAAGCTTTTCACATCACGGATCAAAATAAATTGGAGGAGGTCTTTGACAATCCGGTTCCTCCGGACGGGGGATTCATGATGAACAAGAGCGAGAGTGTCTCTGTGGAAAACATAGAGGTGGCGGGAAAGAAGCAGACTGTCGTTTCTCGGGTTTGGTTCAACGGAGCAGTAAAAACCAAAGTTACATTGCGGAATTTCGAGTATTTACACTCCACACCCTTGCCCTATGGTAACCTGCTCGTCACGGGATTGCAAAATGATAAGAACGCCGCATATGTCGTCAATTTCAACGATGGATCATCTCACCTTGTAATCAGTGGTGTTAATTCAACGATCAAGTATTGGGATGCACCTCCGCAGCAATCATTGGTCCCTTGAGCATTTCAATCAAAGCTGGAGCGCAACCGAGGCATGGTTGCGCTCCAGCTCAAATCACCTCCACAAATCCACCGCTTCCGCTTTCATATTGGCGTCTTTAAGAAGTTGCAAAAGCATCTTGCGGGCTTCCTGAATGACCTCCGGATGCTCGGAGGAAACATTCCTCTCCTGCTTTGGATCCACGGAGAGATCGAATAGCATATCCGAAAGCGGATCGCTCTCCCCTATTCTCTTGAAAGAGCCGTCCACGGCGGAATCGCTCTCACGCACCTTTTGAGGCATCTTGCCGGAGAGTATCGCGGACCAATGGTCGAAGGTGACCGTCGCCTGCACTGCGGCCGCTCCACCTTCCACCGCATAGGGTGACGCCACGGCGAATTCGCGACCTTCCCCCCTTGCCTCAAGCGCCTTTCGGAAGGAAATCCCGTCCAATGGGACTTGAGTGTTCGCATTCGCGTAATCGAGAAGAGTGGGCGCAATATCCGGAGGCTGAACAATAGCGTCCGTTCGATGCGGCGCGCAGTAAGGATAGTGAACGATCCACGGAATATGGGTGATCTCCTCGTAGAGGGGTACGTAGTTGAACCGATTCGCTTGAATCAAGGATTTCCCGATCACCCCATGCTCCCCATGAAGGAAGCCATGATCTGTGGTGAGGATTACGATCGTGTTTTCGAACAGCCCCATATCCTCAATCCGCTCCAGCAGTCTTCCCACCCACCGATCCACCAGAGTCACTTCCGCAGCATACAAAGCTCTGCAATGGCGTAACTCCTCTGGCGTGAGGAACTCTTTCACGTACTCGTATCTGGGATAATCCACCACGTCTCCCGAGTAGCCCGGATCGAACTTATCCACGAGCCATTGCGGGGCGTCCCATGGCTCGTGAGGATCGAAGGTGTCGACGTAAAGGAAAAACGGCTCGATCCCGCGGTTATCCTCCAACCATTTGCAGGCGGCGGACATCGTCCGAGCCACAAACCTATCCTCCTCGTATTTCCATTCGGAGGATATCTTGTAATGAGCGGAGGTCATCGAACGAGGGCTGCGTATTTTGGATGGATCGCATCGGAAAGGAGGGTTCAAAGGATTCGTTTTCCATCGATCCGACTCCTGCCCTCTTATCCACTCAAAACCGTCGAACCCCCTGTCAAACCCATAACCGTTCTCCAGCGTGTGCGGCGTATCGGAGATCATCATACTCATGTAACCTTGACGACGTAACATCTCCGATAGCACAGGCTCCTCGCGCGTAAGCGGAGCCCAGGGAGTGTACGTGAAGGTGTATCGACCCGTCATCAAATCTCTGCGGTGAGGAACCGTTGGGAAACTGGCGGAGTAGGCGCGGTCAAATATCACGGATTGTCCGGCGAACGCGTCTATGTGACGCGTATCCGCCTCCGTACCGCCATAACACCCCAGAAAATCCCTGCGCAAAGTATCGCTAACGATCACAACGAAATTATAGGGCATTTGCATAGATCCTCTTCATATTATTGGGCGTCATTTTCCAGTTGCGTTATCCATGAGGCGACTGGGCGTCCCTCGGAGACATAGTCAAACTTGTAATAGTTAATGTCTTCGGCAAACTGTTTCAGTTTTTTGAGAAACGCCTCTTTCTGCTGAGCCGTGGACTGAGCGTTGGGAATTTCATCCACAAGGTCGACATAACGAATACTGATTCTCGCCTCCCTCACTCGATTGAGTTCATCGGGGTAGTAAACGGTGGCGGACTCAGCTTCGTCGAAAAGTTTGTTCGCCTCCTTCATGACTTCCGGAGACAGATATGCGGCGTGCGGTGAATCGTAAATGAAGAGATGAACGTTAGGCTTTAGGAACTGGTCATGCATCAGCCTTAGATATTGATAGATGTATTTGCCGCCATGCCCGTAATAGCCGTCGCAATACTCCTTGATCAAGGACCAAACATTCTGATTGGGGTTCCAAAAGAGATGCGCCAGCACCCAGGTGCGCATCGCCATCATCTCACCGTTCGAGTTGTAATTCCCCTCGCAAAACATTCCGGACACGCCGTGGTCATGATAAAACTTCATATCCGCACCGATCTCATCCCAGTCCGGGAAGGGCTGCATGTAATTTGCGTAATTCGTCACATAATGCCACACCTGCAGATGCCCCGGTGCGACCTTCCCCCATCCAAGCAGATTGTCCAAAGAGGCTTTGTTCACGGGATCCTTATCGATGGCATGGGCGTCGCACATATGTATGGGCGCCAAACACACCAGAACATTGGATGCCGGGGAGATCGTGCCAGGCGTCGGGGGCTTTTCGGTGTATTGATACGCCAACGTCTCCACCCATATTTTTCTGTCCGGCAGATTGGCTTGAACGGCTGCGGCGACCTTGTTGACAAAATTAAGAAGCGTCCCTGAAGGAGCGCCGTATTTTTCATCTTCCGCCTTGCAGTTGGGACACTGGCATTCGCCGTCCCCTGCGTCATTGGGCGACAGACCGAGGGTGAGCAGCTTGGGGTCGGCTTTCGCCTGCGCCGTGAGTTCGTCCACAATGATGTGAAACACGTCGGGGTTTGTGAGGCATAGCTGAGAATCTCCGGTATCCCGACGCTGTCCATTGATCAAACTGAAATATTCGGGATGATCGGCGAAATACTTGGATGGCGGCACCAACTGATAGAAGTTCTCGGCTCCGTTGAAGAGACGATTGATCCCGCCCAAATCCTCCTGATCCGGTACGCTCACCCCATTTAACATAAGATGCGCATCCCAGGCGGCGTTGCCAAGCACGATATGGTTATCCGTATCTCGATACATGAACGCAGGCGCCTGCTTCTCATCAATCGAAGGTATCGTCATGGGGTTATGATCGGGCAGTACGGTGTCGTTTGGCGAGAACCATCTCACTCCCAGATGCTCCTCCAGAAAAGTGTAGACAGAGTAGAGCGTCCCACGATCATCCTTGCCAGACAGCACAAGATTGGCTCCTTCGGTTCGTATGACGAATCCCTCATCTGGCAAGTCGCTGAGTTTTATCGATGGGTACTTCTCCTGGAGAAAATCGCTCGGCCCGACGAATATCTCAGGGCCGTCCACGGCATGGGTTACCACGGGAAAATCCGCGTTGGACATCGTTTGCAAATCGGCGGCAAGCTCATTCGCCGCGTGCGACACGGTGGGAGAGGCGTCCGGCGAGATGACGATGGAATAGGAGGTTTTGCCCCCTTTTGCGAGAGTCAAACTCGCCTGTGCCGCGATGGGAAGAATGAACGCAAAAATTGTGAGCGGTAGGATAGTACGAATCATGGTGATATGCGCTCCTTTGCCGAATGTAGAATACTGAAAGGACGGAGAAAGAAGTCCATCCTCTCTGCCGTCTTATGATATTACTTCGCAAATCGCGGTCGATGTCAAGGAAACAAGGAAAAAACATTTTCTCACATGAGACACCGCCTCACCTTTAATACCGGTCATACATCCGAGGTAATTGCAAAAATCATTTCCGTTCTTGTTTTAAGAGGAAGTCTTTACGATATCCCTGCATACCGTGTAATTTAATGGCGACATGTCACGATCTTTAAACCGCTATTCACCTAATCTCATACAGAGCGGAAGCCTCCTGACCCAATTCCACCAAAAGACAACCACCCTCCTTCCGCACAATTCGTTCGCTCCATTCATTTCTCGCTTTGGTATTCCTTGGCATCCATTCCTTGGGAAGCGTTAGTTCGACGCGCCGTGAATAATCCGGTCCTTCCTTTTCCTTCAATCCCTCCTCCGTATTACCCGCCAACACCATCAAAACGTCGTCGTTTCGACGCCAAGCCCCTATCGCCACAGTGTCGTATGGGGGAATTTCCCGCACATACGGACACTCGCCGCCTTCGAGTAAAACGCTCATGGCTCTGGCCGTCATCACGTAAGGGTAAACGCTCACAAGATAGTTGATAAGCGGTCCCCTGGCGCCGAGGCGTAACTCCGCAGGGTCCCAGAAAAGTGTTCGTTGCCGCATGCTTCTCCTCATAACGAGGCAAGGGCTGTCATTCACCTTATAAATCACCTGTGCGCCCGGCAATGCGCGGTTACGGCTAAACTCCTGAAAGACCGGAAATGAATTGGGAACCCCATCGGTCAATCCGCCCTTGACGTCAGATGGATGACCGATTAATCCGTCCCCATCTCCGCTTACAGGCTGATTGGGCGTATATCCCAGCTGCGTTTGGCTGGATGACGCCGTGGCGGGACGATGCAAAGCCAAATCCTTATCGCCTGCCCCTTCTCCATACACATGCACCGTTCGAATACTCGCCCACACCCCTGGATCGGGCAATCTGGTAACGGTAATTCGGATATATCGCACCGGCTCCGCCACGATGTTCATCGCCTGGATTTGCGAAATATCGGCGTTATTCGTCCGATCCGCTAACAGTCTCCAGGAAGCGCCATCAAGGGAACCATCAATGCGGTAATCATAGGTCTTGCCGTCAAACTCCCAACGGATTACGATACGATTGACGGGAATGGGCTTCTCCAAATCCACCTGCCACCATTGAGGAACTGAGTCATTTGCGGCGCACCAACGTGCATCCACAGCCATGGCTTCCAAAGGGTGGGCGTCTGAGGTGGCGATCCCGCAGAGTTTGGACAGCCTCCGGTCCACTCCGCCAGCGGGACTTCCAAAGATGGCGAGCGGACGCCCCTCATGAATGATCCGCTCGATAACTCGCACCTGCGCCTCCGGCAAATGATCCGGAATGGATAGAATGGGCATGTCCGTCTTGACCTCGCCAAGCCACTCCGATCGCGTCACGGAAAGGATCGGAACACCCCACTTTATGAGACACCCCGCCTGCTCGTCAATCCATTCCTTCTCGAAGATGGCAGGCGCGTGCTCCATCTCCCACTTGATGGCATCCCGGCAATACACAAGCGTGGGACCATAGACTTCGGATGTTTTCCGGGCATCCTTGATGGCTCCGTTGAGATTCGCCGTGAGCCATGTGACATCCTTATCCGATAATAATCGTTTCCCCTGATTCATCCAAGAGACATAGGTTCCTCGCGGCATCCTCAATCCTGTTGGCATTTTGACTGCGGCGTGATGATATGCCCAGATGCCCCATCTCAGCCTCTCCGGTGCGGTGTGGATGATATCCCAGGATTCCCACGCGTCGAATGTCTCCGTGAGTACGTAATGACGCACCCGTGTTTTCGCCAACACCGCAGCGTGAATGAGAACCGTAGCGAGCTGAAAGGTCCATCCAAGAATTGGGGCATTCCAAAAGTCGCCATCCCTCACACCGACTTCGTTCCACGCCCCCGCCCACGTTTGATCGATGAAAGCATCAAGATACCCTTCGCTCGCCAAAGCCTCGAAGTCCACGCAGTTCACTCTCCAATCCGATATCGCACTGGCGGCGTTGGAATATGCGATCACCAAAGCCTTTGGGTTCCCCAGTTTGGTTGCACGCACGAAAGCCGCCACCGCTCCGCTCCAACGCGCTGCAGCGACGGGATCGGTCGGAACAGCGCCCTGGGGACCATATCCGCGAGTGTAAACTCCTTTGAAAAGAAAACTATCCCTCAGCACAATGGCGTTCAACCCCACCGACTTCGATAAATGACCCCATTGACTTCCGAAGAAATCCCCAATGGGAACTCCCTCGGGAATACCGGTCGGAAAAGCGGCGTAACGCCGGGTGTCGGAGTGCAATGTTGCGGTGTAATCGATCGTGCCGGTGCGATAAACCTCCGGATGTTCCGTTCCGAAGATGTGCGGCTGACTGCCGTATATGCTCCTCCAATCCACCACTAACGAACCGACGAGAAGCCCTTTGATGCCGTATCGCCGCTCAGCGATAGTGCGCAATTCTTTCGCCAATGTCTTTAAGTCACCGTAGGTCCAAGCTTGATAATCCCTTTTCAATTCCATAACGGGATGCGCAAATCGCTCTCTCCACTGACGCATACGCTCCGTTGTATCGCCCGTGAGCAAGCCCTCCACTTTGGACCAGGGTTGCTGGTTTGCGCCTCTAAGCAGTGGTATCGATTGATTAAGGTCGCCATTCCATTCGGCGATGTAATCGATAAGCCATCCCACATTCAGGATGACACCACGCCATCCGCTCAATCCAGCGTATAACGGAGCGACTCGCTGAAGAAATTCCGATGCGGATTCGCGAATATGATCCTTTTCGAACCAATAGAGGTCGATCTCCAACCAGCGATCGGCGTCCACCGATAAGGAACGATTCGAGTTCGGCGCCGCGAATGCCGACATATCCGAGCTTAACAAACTCCCTCCAGCCACCGCAAGGGCGAACGTCTGAACGGCTTGCGAGATAAATTTGCGTCGGGATGGCATTTTGATTCGCTCCTTGTGGAATATGCGTATTGCATATGTTGCAGCGTGGACGACATGGAATAATTCCGGAAACTCGTAAAACTTGGACTTCACCCACGCTTACTTCATTATATACTCAGTCATCGTATGTGCCCTCAGGGGCTACGTTCAAATTCGGATAAGCTCTCCAATCTCAATAATATTATTCCCGCTCCTAATTAAATATATAAGTTTGGGTTCCTCGCTGTTTCATGTGGGTACAATTATTTGCAATGCTTGAGAGTTGCCTTCATCTCAGCCAAACATAATGGAGAACAAAGTCAAATGTACGACGAGAACGAGTTTTTGCAGCCGCCTTGGGGTTGAACATCCCCTGTCAGGTGAAAAAGATGGAATTCAACCTTGAGGAGGGGGTGCTTCACATACATATTCACTTTCCCCGTGGCAGTGAATTCCCGTGCCCCGCATGCGGCAATCCCTGCAAAGTCTACGACACCAAGGCTCATCAATGGCGTCATTTGAACTTTTTCGAGCACAAGACCTATCTTCACGCCAACGTCCCCCGAATTGACTGCCCTAGATGCGGTGTGAAAACGGTGAAGGTTCCTTGGAGTCGCCCGGAAAGCGGGTTCACCCATTTTTTCGAGGCTTTCACGCTTGCGCTTTGCAAGAGAATGCCGGTCAAATCAGTGGCCGACATCGTGGGCGAGCACGACACTCGCATATGGAGAATGGTCAAAAGGAATCCTCAAAGAACCGAATGATCCACGAAGTTGGCGCAATCGGGCTTTGTATGTCATTAAACTAATTGCGCCAACCCCGTTTTTCCGTTTATATCTTATTAGCCGAATAAGCCTTCGGGTTGGTAATGTGATTGGTTCCGATGTGGATTTTACCGCTATGGTCGATTGTAATGGACGCCGGGCGTTTATCGGCCGTCGCGGCGAGCATCGACGGCGCGGTCATGATGTTATCGCTGATGTCGCCACTCTTAGTCCATTGTAACCAGATATCGCCGCCGTAGTTGGAGATGAAGGTGTTGTGTCGGATGATGATATCGCTGTTGCCCATGGCGCCTTTGTTAGGGGGGGCATAGACGCTTCCGTGCGCCAGTATCGCACGATTGTATCCGTCCTTGCCGTTATCAATGAGTAAGTTATCCTCGATGATCACATTATGGCAATATCCACCTTCCCACCATTGTCCGGGCGCTACCTCCGGCCCGATAGAGATGCCAGCCATGCCGCATCCTCGAATGACGTTGCCGATGATCACTCCGTCGGACCCTTTCACGATGATGCCTCGCGATCTCGTATCGCCGAGTTGGCAATCTATGATCTTGTAACCTGAGCCGCAACGATCCGGATTGGTCACATAGGAGCCAACCGGAACATTCAGAGCCTTATCCAGTGTAACGATGCTAAACCCGTTTTTATCCGGGCTAAGAGCCACCACGATTGCATTTTGAAAATAGCCGTTATCGTCGGATATCTGAATCGGTTCCCCGACGGCAAGTCCTGCGTCCCGATTATCCTTGACCGTGATTGTGTTGCCGGAAGAGGCGGTCACACGCTGCAACTCTCCGTGTATTGCGATGCAATCGTCCAGGAATACACCTTGAAAGACACACCGCTCGATGTCCGTGCCGGGGTAGGCGTCAACGGAATGGAATCCGTCCGCCTCGTTGGTGACGACCGGCGCGGTCGTGGCTTCTTTTGGCTTGGGGCCCAAGACCCAGTGGCATCCTATCAGGCGATTCCCGCCGCCGTGCCATTCAAGAATCGGTGCGAACCCGTTGCGCATAAGGGTGACATCCTTGATGGTGCAGTTTCTACAGTAGTAGAGACGTATCTTCTGCGGAGCGTCCATATATCGAGCCACCAGCCAATCGTCCACATGAATATTGGGCAAAGATCCATTGAACTGAATGCGATACAGATTATTTGGGAAAACCGACCACGAGGTCGCCCACAAATCGCTGGCGCCGACCTTCAATTTCCGAGTGTGCCTGTCAACGACGTTAAAAAGATTGAAATAGAGGGTGTGATTGTTGGTGTTGGCGTCGGTGGGTGCTGGATAACCGGCGTCCGGTCGCCAGTCGCAGTAAAACCCCTTCGATATCTTGACGATTTTCATCACGCGCCCTTGGTAAAACGTGACCTCGGATTGCGAGATGGTCGGCCCTTCTATGGTGACGTTTTGGCAGTGAGACAGATCGAAGCAATACCCACCATGTGGTACTGTCATGATCAGGGTGACACCGTAGGCGCGAATGACTACGTTTTGCCACTGGCTCAACTCGAAGGTTGTCTTGCCTGTGGCGGGCAATTGATAGACACCTGGATGAATGATAATCAGATGCGCACCGGATTTGTATGCGTCCTGCAACTCCCCCGCCAAAGCCTCGGGATTGTTTGGATTACCAACGGTTGCGATCGCCGAAGTCTGTCCGAGCGCCGTTTGTGTTCTTATTAGCGGTATGAACAGTGTGAAAGTGAGCAAAATCCAAGAGGTTCGAAAGGCGTATCGCGATCGTCGTGTCCCGAAGGGATGCACTGATGGACGTTGCAATTGGAAATGTGATTGCCTCATACAAAATTCTCCTTCCCTCGTCACCGGGAAAAGTGCGCCAGTTTTTGCCAACAACCGAACAATTGCGACTTCCACGTCATGATCTCGCTCAAGCGTACTCAAGCTTCCCGTGTGATATTCGATTGGTCGACTCCAGCTTATGGATCTTAAAAAAATTGCGATGTGCCAAACCGGAAATATATATCCCAAATCCCTGACAATCGAACACCTTATTTAAAGTCTATGGTGTCGCTTTCAGCCCGTTCGTACAGGGTGTCAAGATTCTTTTGGATTTCCATGGTGTGTTTAAGCGCGGTCACAATGTGCAGGTAGTTTCGGATATCCTCCAGTTCCAAACGGCGATCCAGGCGTTCCTTCAGCCACTTCTCGCAGACCTGATAACCGCCCACACGGTACTCCCACACATCCTTCGGGACAGGCGCGAAATACTGGCT
>Ga0078972_1007219_pt1 | contig 25030 bp, 24 predicted proteins | sample YelNatPaOPGAMG01_FD_67568 | JGI IMG/M metagenome (GOLD analysis project Ga0078972, IMG submission 67568) | Hot spring thermophilic microbial communities from Obsidian Pool, Yellowstone National Park, USA - OP-RAMG-01 (SPADES assembly) (version 2) | ecosystem: Environmental > Aquatic > Thermal...
TATTTAAAACTTCAATTTTATTAATTGGAACCCAACCCTGCAAAACAACCATCATTCTACTCCTCAATAAATTACCCTCAGCCAAACAAACATCCAAACCATACCTAACAACAACCTCTAAGTAACCAGCTTTTTCTTCAAATTCTTGCTTAAGAGAAGCCCATTTTTCTTCAAGAGTTTTTAATTCATCTTCATATTTTTTTATTTCTTCTTCAACCCATTTTATAGCTTCATTTATTTCATTTGGAATTCCTGAAGGAAGCTTAAACTCTTTAAACTCTACAGTTGTTAAAAGTTTTTCAATCCAATCCTTTAATTCTATTAATCCAGTTATATAAAGGAAGGTTTCTTCAGGCGAGACCGCTGCTTCTCTAAATGTTATTTCTTTTCTTGGTTTAAGCCTTAACCTAAGCGATGGTAAAAGCTTAGTTTTAGCTATTCCAGCTTTAGCAAATATATGCTTAAATTCACCTATATCTCCTGGATTTATTTTTTGATTTTTTAAAATTTGAAGAATCGGTTTAGATTCGTTAAGGGTTTTTAATTGTTCTTTAACCGATTTAATTTTTTCTTCAAGCTCAACAATTCTTTTTTCAAATGCTTCAATTGAAGATTTTAATTCTTCAAGCGAAGGTTTAATTTTTGTAAACTCTATAGTTTCAGGCTTTTTTAATGAAGCATTCAATTTATTTTTAAGCGAGTTAAGCTTTTCATATAGGTTTTCATATTCTTTAGCTTCTTCCGAAACTATTTCTTTAAATCCTACAAACTCGCTTTCATCAAGTTTTTTTAATTGAATAACTCCTAATCTACCTAGGGTATCAATAAGCTTTCGCGCATTATCCGCTAAGGTTACTGCAGTAAACTTTTTTACTGGAACAATCATTTTTGTTTTACCCTCAATCTTATAGTTAAAAAATTAAAATTATTTTATTTAAAGTTTGCTTTTTATGGAATTAATTGCGAAAAAATTGCGCCAAGCTCCTTGCTAATTAAGGTTGGGTAAATTCCTAAAATTAAAGAGAAAGCTGCAAGAATTATTATTGGAGCTAACATTGTTAATGGACCTTCACTAGTTATTTTTAGGTTTTGTTTACGCTCTCCAAAAAAGATTCTTCTAAAAGCTTTTAAGCCATAGCCAGCTGTGAAAATAGAGGCTATTACAGCAAGCATTGTTATAACCCCTCTAGTTAAACCTTGAGATACAGCATTTATTAAGCTAGAATGCATTGCACCTGCAAAAATAAATAATTCACCCCAAAAACCTAAAAGGGGTGGTGTTCCAGCTAAACTTAAAAACGATATTAATGTGGCTGTAGCTGTATAAGGCATTTCTGCAGCTAAACCGCCTAAATCGCTTATTTTTCTAGTATGAAATTGATGAATAAATATTCCTGAAACCATGAAGAGAACAGCTTTAGCGAAGCCATGGCTCATATAAAGCAATGCAGCTCCAGTTAAACCTAGAATAGAAGCTGAAGCTACACCAAATAAAAGATAACCCATTTGGCTTATGCTAGAGTAAGCAAGCAATCTTTTTACATCTTCTTGAACTAAAGCCATTGAAGCACCATAAAACATTGTAATTAAAGCTAAAACTGAAATTGCAACAATAAAATTGTAATTAAAAGCAACCATTGGAAAAGCGGTGTAAATTATTCTAATAGCTGCGTAACCTCCTATTCCAATCATAGCTGGAGAAAGCAAAGCGCTAATCGGGGTTGGAGCTTCAGCATGAGCATCTGGAAGCCAAGTATGAAGCGGAAAAATCGCCATTTTAACTATAAGACCTAATAAAATTAAGGCTACAGAAATTATTGCTATTTTTTCCATTTCTGGAGCAATTTTTGAAGCTATATCAAAAATTTCAAATGTTCCAAATTGAAATCGTGTTATTAAAATTCCAGCCAGTAAAGAAAGCGCTCCCGCTTCAGTAAACATAAAGTATTTAAAGGCGATTGCTTCTTTAGGGCCGGTTCCCCAAACAGCTATTAAAGCCCATGAAGGAATAAGCATTAACTCAAAGAATAGAAAGAAAGCTGCTAAATTAGTTGTAAGCACTGTACCAAGCATTCCAACAGCATAAAGCAAATATAAAGAATAGTAAACTTCAATGTTTTCAGCTTCAGCCATATACCCAATTGAGTATATTGCAATTAAAGCTGAAAGCAAAGCTATAGTAAAAGCGATTGGAGCGCTTAAACCATCAGCAAGCAATGTTAAATTTCCTATGTAAGGCGCCCAAACATAAGAAGCTTTAATTCCATCTTTAATAAAGCCTGTAAAAAGGCTTAAAGTTATATAACCATAGATTCCAGTAGCATAAAGCAAAACTAAAAACACAATCCATCCAGCCTTTTGTTTATAGGCTTTTCCTAATGGAAGAATTAATACTGAAAAAATAGCTGGTATAATAAGGGATTGAAGAAGCAAATTAAACTGGTCATTCATTTTTTTCTTCACCACCATTATTGAAGCATTTTCAGCAAAGTAAGCATTGTAAACAATAAATTAAAGAAGTTTAAGTATATATAATTTACTCTTTTTGGTTAAAAGTAAAATAAAGCTTTAGAGTAAACTTTAAAAAGGGAAAATGCGTTAAAAAGGGTATCGTGATCCAAAATGAAAGCGAAAAAAATATTGTTTTCGTTAATAATAACGTTTTATTTAGCGATTGGGTTAGCAAGCGTTGCTTTAGCTCAAGAAGCAGGAGCAGCTCCTCAAGAAAATAAGTTTCTTGCTATGGCTATAGGCGTTGGATTATCATCTATTGGTGCTGGCTATGCTGTAGCTAAAACTGGTTCAGCAGCTTCAGCAACAATAACTGAAAAACCTGAATTATTCGGTAGAACAATTGTTTATGTTGGTATGGCTGAAGGAATAGCGATCTATGGGCTTCTTATAGCATTCCTAATATGGATAACTTAATTGAGGAGCAGCATTGGAAAAAAATAAACCCTTAAACATCAAATTAGCAATTATTTATTTTTCTATTTTAATTGGAATTCAAATAATTGGGGTTTTTCTTATTTTAAAGCATAAATCGATTGTTTTAGGTTTTATTGCAGGTTTAGGATTAGCTTTTATTCTTCCAATAGTTTTAGGTTTAGCTTTAATTTCTATAGTTAAGCATAAAGAAAAAAGAGATAAAATAGCGAAAATTTAAATTATTAAATATTGTTTAGCTTCAAGATTTTGCTGTGTTAAAAAAGCTATTAAAATAAGGTTTTTCCATTCAATTTCGCATAAAGTAAGATAGGCTATTGCATAAGCAAATTCTATATTAAATTTCAGCATAATTTCTTCAGCTTTTCTTTTAAGAAGCTTTAAAATATTGATTTCAGCTAAAGCTTCATCTCCTTTTTCAAGCAAAGGTTTAATAAAGTTTTCATAGCTTTTAAAAAGTGTTAAAGCTGTATGCAAACTTTTAGATTCTATAACTTCTTTAAGGCTTGAAAAAGGAATTTTAAAGAAAAATGGAATAAGCAATTGCTTAGTTAATTCTGGTGCATAACCATAAAGAAGAGGCGCTAAAGCTGTAAAGCAGTTTGCTGCATCAACTTCAATTCCTAAAAGCTCCCTTATTTCTTTTTGATCTTCGCTTGGAAGCATTTCTAAAGCTTCAAAAACCATTTCATAATAAACTTTTTTTAATTGAATTTCTAAAGGTAAAACGCTGTTATATTTTTGATATAAATCTAAACCTTTAACTATTTTGGAGTAAGGTGTTCCTTTAAGAAATTCAATTATCCGCTCTATGCTTTCAGCTTCAATTAATTTATCTAAATTTAAGCTTGAAAAACTTTGAATTAAAGGAAGAAAAGATTTAATGTCTTTGCTGGAGGTTTTAAAAGCTTTGCTTCTTAAAATTCTTGTTAAGCTTTGAACTTCAAATCTTTTAGCGTAAGCTTTTAAAAAATCCTGCATTGCATTTGAAGAAGCATTAACTACATAATTATATCTTTTTATTAATTCATTAGTGAAGATTTCTTCTAATGCATAAGCATCTATTTCTTTTAACTCTCTTATTTTATCGCCATAATCTGTTGAAGCTAAAACATCAGCAAACTCTTTAATATTTTTTGATGAAGCTAAAGCTTCTATTGCTTGATTTGGAAGAAGATGCGTTTTTAATCCATGGCATCTAACAGCTAAATATTCAGGCATAAATTAAGCTCTCCTTTTAGCGATTATTGCTCTAACAAATTTTGTTCTAATAAATTCTTCAAGCATATCTTCATCTAATCTATCTTCTATTTGCTTTATAATAAACTTGTATTGGGGTATAACTATTTTTTCAAGCGCATTTACTTTTCTATTTGTTTTTTCTAAATCATCAGCTATTCTTTCTATTCTAGCTTCAAGCTCAGCAACTTTAAGAAGCTCTTCAATTAAATCGCTAAATTGTTTAGCTGCAAATCTAGCTATAGGTCCAAGCTTATTATTTATTGAGGGTTTATTTACAATTTTTAGATAGGGCACTAAAATTCCCATTACGCTTTTAGGTAAAACTTCAATTTCAAAATTTTTTTCAACAGCTTCAGCTTGAGAAACAATTTCTTTAGAGCCTAAAAGCGCATATGCTAAGCTAAGGTTTTTAAATGCAGCTTCAATTTTTTCTTCAAATTTTCTTTTTTTAGCGCTAAGCTCTTCAAGGTTTGCTCTAAGCTCATTAGCTAATTCATCTCTTTTTAATTCAAGAAGCCTATAGCCCTCTTCAATAAAGCTTACTCTTTTTTTAAGTTGAAGAAGGAAACCGCGTGTGGGTTTAACTCCAGCTCCTAAACCTACAGGCATTAAATTTACGCTCCAGAACTTGCAGTTTTATATTTTGGATGATATTTTCTTATATGCTCTTCTTTAATTCTTATTAATTCATCTTCTGGAAGCATTGAAAGTAAATCCCAAGCTATTTCAAGCGTTCTTTCTAAAGGTCTATTTTCATAAATTCCTTGATTAACAAATCTTCTTTCAAATTCCTCTGCAAACCTTAAGTATTTTCTTTCTCTTTCGCTTAAACCAACTTCTCCAATAATTCTAACTAAACCTCTAGCCTTTACTCCTTCAGCATAAGCCATATATAATTGATTTGAAACTCCCATATGATCTTCTCTTGTTCTTCCTGGGCCCACACCATCTTTCATAAGCCTTGAAAGCGATGGAAGAACATTTATAGGTGGATATATGCCTCTAAGATATAAATCTTTATCAAGAATTAATTGTCCTTCAGTTATGTAACCGCTTAAATCTGGAATTGGATGGGTTATATCGCCTCCAGGCATTGTTAAAATAGGCATTAGAGTTACTGAACCTTTTTTCCCCTTTATTTTTCCAGCTCTTTCATAAATTGTAGCTAAATCAGTATATAAATAGCCTGGATAACCCTTTCTGGTTGGAACTTCTTCTCTAGCTACAGAGATTGATCTTAAAGCTTCACCATAGTTAGTCATATCTGTTAAAATTGTTAAAACATGCATATCAAGATCAAAAGCTAAATATTCAGCTATTGTTTGAGCCACTCTAGGGGCAATAATTCTTTCAATAATTGGGTCATCAGCTAAATTAAGAATCATAACAGAGTTTTCTAAAGCACCTGTTTTTTCAAATTCTCTTCTAAAGAATTCATATTCTTCATGCTTTATTCCCATAGCGCAGAAAACTACAGCAAATTCCTCTTCTTTACCTGGGATTGTAGCTTGCCTAGCTACTTGAGCTGCAGCAATATTATGGGGTAAACCTGCTTCAGAAAAGAATGGTAATTTTTGACCTCTAACAAGAGAATTCATTCCATCTATAGCTGATATTCCTGTTTGAATAAACTCGCTTGGAGGTTCTCTAGCAGCTGGATTAATAACTGAACCAAAAATTTCTCTTCTTTCTTTTCCTATAGGTTCAGGTAAATGATCTAAAGGTTTAAAGCTTCCGCTAAAAACTCTTCCTATAAGATCATCTGATAAAGGAATATTTATAACTTCTCCAGTAAATCTAACTGAAACTTTAAGCTCTAAACCTTCTGTTGCACCAAAAACTTGAACAACAGCTTTATCGCTAAATGTATCTAAAACTGTTCCAATCATTTCTGAACCATCAGGAAGCTTTACTTCCACAAGCTCATTGTAAGCTGCGCCTTTAACACCTTGAACTACAAGTAAAGGTCCTTTAATTTCGCTTGTAGATCTATAAACAAGCCCGGCTTTTTCAACCATATTTCCTTACCCTCCATTTTATTTAAATTTAAGCTATAACTAAACCGTATTCTTCGCTAAGTTTTTTAATTTCAGATTTAGCCTCCATCATAACTTTATCAATAACTTCAACGCCTTTTCTTTCTTTTAAACGCATTATTTCAACTATTAAAGGTAAGCTTCTTATTTTTTCTACTGGAACTCCAGCTCTAACCAATGGTTCAAGCATATCATAAAATTCAATTAAAAATCTAAGCATTTTAGCTTGTTTTTCAGGTTCGCAATAAGTATCAACTTCATGATAAGCCTGCTGAACTAAAAAGCCTTCCCTTATAATTTCTGAAATAAACAATATTAAGCGTTGTTCTTCAGGTAAAGCTTTTTCTCCAATAATTCTAGCTGTTTCCTCTATTTTAGATGCTTCTTCAAGCAATGATAATGCTCTATCCCTAAAGTAAAGCCAATCAGGATCATATTTAGACCAGAAATCTTTTAATAAATCTGTGTAACGACTGAAGCTTAAAAGCCAATTTATAGCTGGAAAATGCCTTCTAAAGGCTAATTCTGTATCTAAAGCCCAAAGAGTACCAACAAACCTTAAAGTTAAAGAGGTGACTGGTTCGCTAAAGTCTCCTCCAGGCGGGGAAACAGCACCCATAATTGTTACTGAGCCAATTCTTTCTTCACTACCTAAAGTTATTACTCTTCCGCTTCTTTCATAAAATTCAGCTATTTTTTCAGCTAGGTAAGCTGGGTAACCACCTTCAGCTGGAATCTCTTCAAGCCTACCTGAAATATCTCTTAAAGCTTCAGCCCATCTTGATGTGGAATCAGCCATTATTGCTACATCATAACCTTGATCTCTATAGTATTCAGCTATTGTAAGCCCCATATAAATGCTTGCTTCCCTAGCTGAAACAGGAAGATTGCTAACATTAGCTATGAAAATTGATCTTTCAATAAGTTTTTTTCCAGTTCTAGGATCTTCAAGCATAGGGAAATGAGTTATAACATCAGCCATTTCATTTCCTCTTTCACCGCATCCTATATAAACTATTATATGCGCATCAGACCATTTAGCTAATTGATGAAGTGTAACTGTTTTTCCAGTTCCGAATCCTCCAGGTATAGCTGCTGTTCCACCTTTAGCAACTGGGAAAAATGAATCTATAACTCTTTGTCCAGTAATCAATGGTTCAACAGATGGAAGCCTAGCTTTATAAGGTCTAGGAACCCTTACAGGCCATAGTTGCATAAGCTTTAATCCTATTTCTTCACCTTCAGGAGGCTTTAATAAAGCAACATCATCCTCAACAGTAAATTCTCCTTCTTTAATTTCAGTTATAATTCCTCTTAAACCAACTGGAACAAGAATTTTATGTTCTATAACGCTTGTTTCTGGCACAACCCCTATTATATCGCCTTCAACAACTTTATCTCCCTTTTTAACTTTAGGTGTGAAAACCCATTTCTTTTTTCGATCTAAAGGAGTTAATTTTACACCTTTCTTCATAAATGGTCCAACAAGCTGCCACATTGCCATTTCAGAAAACTCTAAACCATCAAATATTCCTCCAATTAAACCTGGTCCTAACTCTGCTGATAAAGGTCTACCAGTTGATACAACAGGTTCTCCAGGTTTAAGACCGCTTGTATCTTCATAACATTGTAAAGCTACATCTCCACCGAAAATTCTAACAACTTCACCAATAAGTTTTAATTCACCTATATGAACTACATCACCAATTTTTGCGCCATGAAGCCCTTCAGCTACAACTAAAGAACCGTTAACTCTTTTAATTTTACCTTTTATAACCAAAATTTAAACACCTCAAAATTTAACTAAATAAAATTTCAGCTATTTTACCTCTTAAGGATTCCTTTAATTTAAGTAATCTTCCTTCAAGAAGATTATAAAAAATCTTTGTTTTGCTATTGTTATAAGCTATAATTCCACCAATGCAATTGCAAGGACTATTTTCAATTTTTAATTTAACTTCAAAACCTTCATTTTTAAGTTTATTTTCAATTTCTTTTAAGTTATTATTTAAATAGGCTAAAGTTTGCTCGTTAGAAGTTATAATTAACTCTTTTTCATCGATTTTAGAAGCTGCTTCCTTAATAAGTTTAAACAATATATCTTCATATTTATGCTCTTTATCTTCTCCATTAACTATTTTCCTTAACTTTTCTTCTACAATATTGAAAACTTTAGATATAGCTTCATCCTTAGCTTTAAGAATCATTTTTCTTCCTTCAAGTTGAGCTGCACCTAAAATTCTTTTTCGCATTACAGCAATTTCAGGTTTAATGGATTTAGCTAAAATTTCTTCAGCTTTTCTTTCAGCTGAATTAATTGTTTCTTCAGCTTTCTTTTTAGCTTCAGAAATTATTTTTTCAGCTTCTTCACGGCTTCTTTTTATAATTTCAGATTTAATAACTTCTAGGGCTTCACTCAATTTTAAGAACCTCCATTAAAACTAAATCTACAGCTTTTTGAATTCGTTCTTCAGCTATAGATTTGATTTTTTCAGCTTCAACTTCATGTTTTTTTCGAATTTCTTCAGCTTCAGCTTCAGCTTTTTTCTCTTCCTCTTTTACTCTAGCTTCTATAAACTCTCTTTTAGTTACTTTGCTTAAAATTTCTTCAGCTTTCTTTTTAGCTTCAGAAATTATTTTTTCAGCTTCAATTTTAGCTTCCTCAATTATTTTCATAGCCTTTCTTTCTTCTTCAATTAATTCTTCTAAACTCATTTATCCTCCCTCAAAATTACATAATTTAACCATATTTAACTTTTTTATAATTTTAATTCTGCTCCTACAGCTAAGCTTATGCTTTTCTTTAATTCCTCAATTCTTTTACCTTTAATTTTAGTGTAATCAGGTATAAAAGCAAATATGGGAGTGATTCGCCCTTCTTTAATAAGCTTAAACCTAAGCTCCCTTGTTTTTTCTACAAATCTTTCAGGTAAAATTATAACAGCGTAATTATTGCTTTCAATAATTTTTTTCAAAATTTGATTAAGCTCCTCCTCATTTTTAATTTCAAAGCTTTCAGCTCCAATTAAAGCAAAACCTGATGTAAAAATTGAATCTCCCACAGCTGCAATCCTCAATTTTCCCTCAACCCGCTATTAAATTTCTTTATTAAATCATTTTTAAGTTTTTCGAAAAAGGAAAAGGTTTGTATTTTTATTGCTTCCATAATAAACAAAATCATTAATTTTTCCAGTTTAATTAATTGCGTGCATTCTTCAATTTCTTCTTAAAAAAGTTTTATGATTATTTAAAATACTATTAAAACTTAAAGCATTAAGCAACCGCTTAAAATAATAAAATTTAGTTAAATAAAAAAGAAAAAGAAGTTTTAATCTGGAGGTATCTCTTTAAACCTTAACTCTATAGGAACACCTTTTCTTTTTTCACGCCACATGTATATTGAGCAAATAATTATAGGTATTGCCCAAACAACTGCTATTGTGCTTCCTAAATATTTTAATTGAAGCGCCACAGCTGCTCCGGTTAAAGCTGGATAAAGCACAAAATAAACTACCATAGCACTTATTACTGCGGTTACGAAACCTAATATAGCTGTTACTGGAATTCTCCCTATTTTCTTCTTAACCACCGATGGAGAGGCTTCATAAACGCTTTTTTGCCTTATATGAAAGAGCATTCCAGCTATACCAAGAAGTACCCAGCTTAAGAACCATAAAGCTATAGTATGCGCTATATAAGCCAACCAAGGTGTGAAGGAATTTATTGTATGAATTATTGCAGCTATAATAAATCCTAAAAGTGCAGCTCCCCAAGCTCTTCCTTTTTTATCTACACTGCACACCCATCTCGGCAATAAACCATCAAAAGCATAGGCAAATAAGTTTCTAGTAGGCGCAAAACCAAGCCCCATTATACCTCCAAAGTTTATTATAAGAAAGCCTATTGGACCAGCTATATACATTAGAATTGGATTATCCGTTAAGAAAAGAGTTAAATAGTAGCATACTGGTGTGAATGGTAACCCCCAAACTTTTTCATCTAAACCAGCTGCATTTATATAGGATATTGCTTCTATTAAATTTCTTCCAAGACCAGAATAAGTTGCATAAGAGAATAGTTCCCAGTAAACTATAAATAATGCTAAGGAGCCAAATTGCGCTAATAACTGAGCTTTTTGAACCTCCTTAACTTCACCAGCTATATTAGCTGCATATGTTGAACCTAAAGTGCTAAGGTTATAATAGGTCATCCCAGCCATCATAGTGGCAGCTATAGACATTATACCAGGAGACCAACCAACAGATTTTGCTTGCTCCAAAACATAATTATAATCAACTCCTTGAAGCCGTGCCATTCTTTCAGCTATTGCTTCAGGAGTAGCTGTAAGGTTTATGTATATATATGCGCCTAACATTACCCAAGTGGCTATAGTAATAAACCATGAAGCTCTCATAACCCATTTGGTTCCTCTCCACCAAAAGAAAGCTGCAAGAGCTATTGTAGCTAAACCTATTAAATATGGTATAGGTTGATTCACTGTAGCTAAATATTTCCCAATATTTACTAAGGTAGGGTTATTGGTTCTAAGACCTTCCATAATAAATAGGGAGCCCCAACCCCACCAATTTCCCCATACTGCTAAACAACCTGACCACATTAAGCCTCCTCCTAAAACCATGCCCCAAGAACCAAGCAAACCAAGCATTGGATGAAGAATTCTGCTTGTATAAATGTATTCTCCTCCAGATCTAGGCATAGCTGTAGATAAAAGCCAATATAAAGCAGCTATTGGGAAAAGCGTAAGAATAAATAAAGAGGCAATATATGGGCTGGCTCCAGGATAAAGAGCTTGAGACCAAATAATGTAATGGTAGGCATATGGAATTGTTGGATTCATAAAAGCATAAACAAGCAGATCAGATGGACTTACAACTCTCACTAACCCAGAAGCTCTTCTAATAAATACTTCCTCTGGTTTAGCCAATTTTACTTTCCCCCGCTTTTTAAAAATACCAGAAAAAAGCAATATTTTTTATTATTCTGTTCTATTTATAAAACTTTCGATGCAATACTACATAGTTTATTTATTATTACTGACTTTAGTATAACATAATAACATAATAACATACATATATGAATGAAAAAGACAAGTTTTAAATTTTGTTAGATTTTTTTATCTTTTAAAAGTTGTAAATCACCGAAAAGCTTAAAAATTAAAAGGGGTTAAAAAAATAATTTGCGGTAGGTGAATGTTTTTGGGTGAATTTCCTGGATATAATGGAAAAATTTTGCGTGTAAACTTAAGCGAAGAAAAAGTGACGACTCAAGAATTAACTCCTGAAATGGCTAAAATGTGGATTGGTGGAGTTGGCTTAGCCACTAAAATAATTTATGATGAAGTCCCTGCAGGAGCTGATCCTTTAGGTCCAGAAAATGTTTTTGTTTTTGCTGTTGGTCCATATCAAGCTACCACTATTCCTGGAAGCGGAAGATTTGCTGTATGCGCAAAATCGCCATTAACTGGAATATGGGGAGAATCTTTAGGAGGCGGATATAATGCTCATGAACTTAAACGAGCAGGATTTGATGCAATAGTTGTAACTGGAAAAGCTGATAAACCCGTTTACCTTTGGGTTCATGATGGAAAAGCTGAATTAAGAGATGCTTCTCATTTATGGGGTAAAAAGGATGCTTATGAAACTGAAGATGCTATTAAAAAAGAGTTAAAAGATGAAAAAATTCAAGTAGCTCCTATAGGGCCTGGAGCTGAAAACCTAGTTAGATATGCAGGTTTAATTTGCAATTATGGTCATGGCTGCGCTGGTAGAACAGGAATGGGCGCAGTTATGGGATCTAAAAAACTAAAAGCAATAGCCTTCCGCGGTACTAAAGAAATTAAAGTTGCAAAACCAGATCTTTTAAAAGAATACTTAAAGGAGCTTTTACCAATAATAAATAAAGCTGAATTCACTAAATTAAATAGAGATTATGGTCAGGCGATGGCTATAATTCCTAGAGAAGAAAATGGTCTTTTACCAATAAAGAATTTTGCGCAAGGCCGGTGGAAAGAGGGAGCTATTAAAATAGGGGCTCCTGTAGGAGGACCTGGAAAATATAATGAAGTTTTAAAGCCTAAGCCTGAAGCTTGCTCCTATTGTGTAATGGGCTGCCATAGAAGAGTAAAAATAGATTATCCAGAAAAATATGCTATGGATAGTTATGGTCCAGAATATGAAACTTTAGCAATGATAGGCTCAGACTGTTTAATTGATAATTTGCTAGCTATAAATAAGGCTAATGAACTTTGTAATAGATGGAGCATAGATACAATAGAGTTTGGTGGTATATGCGCTTTTGCAATGGAAGCTTATGAAAAAGGAAAAATAACAAAAGAGGATTTAGGTGGAATAGAGCTTAAATGGGGAGACGGCGATGCTATGCTAGCTTTACTTGAAAAAATTGTGAAAAGAGAGGGTAGAGTTCCTCGATTATTAGGTGAAGGCTTAAGAGTTGCTGGAGAAGCTTTAGGATGTCCAGATATAGCTTTGCATGTTAATGGTGCTGCTGTTCCAGCTCATGATCCTAGAGCATTCTTCTCTATGGCTGTGGAAACTGCAACATCCACAAGAGGTGCATGCCATCTTCATGGTTTTCCAGAAGCTATAGAGCTTGGTGTTCCATTTCCTGAAGCTGGACCTGAATTAAGCCAACCATTAGATAGATTTGCGAAAGAATATAAAGGGTTAGCTCAAGCTAAATATCAAGATAGACAAGCTGTAAACAATTCGCTTGTATGGTGCTTCTTCTATGAATTTTCAGGTGTAACCTTCACTTGGACAACTAAACTTTTAAATGCAACAACTGGATGGGATTTAACTCCTCAAGAATTGCTTAAAATTGGTGAACGCATTATAAATTTGCAGCGAATGTTCAATTTGAAAAATGGACTTAAACCAGAAAGAGATGATTGGCTTCCTAAACGATTTTTTGAACCGAGAACAGAAGGAGGCGCTGCTGGTAAAGTTCCACCTTTAAGAGAAATGCTAGATGAATACTATAGAGTGAAAAATTGGCCTAATGGTATACCTAGCGAAGAAAAACTTAAAGAATTAGGATTAGATTTTGCAATAAAAGATTTACCTAAATAAAATAAAACCTCTTTATTTTTTACTTTCCTTTAGTTTTTTCTTCTACTTCTTTTTTTATCCATTCCACCAATTTTTCTCCATGAATTAATTTTGATAATTCTTCTTCAAGCTTTTCAGTAGGCTCCACCTTTATAAACCATGCATTATAAGGTTCTTGATTTACAAGCTTTGGATTAGTTCTAAGAGAAGCGTTTACATCCTTTACAACACCACTTACAGGAGCTTTTAACCTTTCAACCCATTTAACAGATTCAACAGTACCAAATTCCTTACCAGCCTCTAAAACTGCTCCCTTTTTTGGAAGCCTTACAAACATAACTTTACCTATAAGCTTTTGAGCTAAATCGTTAAAGCCTATAGTTATAGTTCCATCACTTTCCTTCTTTACCCAAAGATGCCTATCCGTATAATAAAGATCATCTGGGAAATCATATTCTTTATACTTCATCATTTTCAACCTCATATTTTAGTTAAATTATTGAATTAAGCGCTTACTATTTTATAAGGTTTGCCTTTTAAAAAAATTAGCTCTAAAGTTTAAAGCTTATTTTTGAAGTGCCTTAACAATTTAATCCTTGATAAAGCATAAAAAGCTTAACTATTCGTGAAAGCTTCTATGGTTTATGCCAAATTTATACTTTCGCCTTTTTATAAAGGCTTCTAACGCCTTAAAGCTTATCGCTAATTGATTTATGGAGATTTAATGAAATGATTTTATCATTTATACCAACTTTAGCTGAAAATTTAGTAGAATAAATTAATGGGGATACTTTATATTCTAGGTTATTTAGAATATTTTGTGAAGTTTTATGGCAACAATACTTGTAAAAAATCTACCTGAAGAAGTTTTAAAAGAACTTAAAAACTAAAGATTGAATTGGGCTGCAAAACATGGGCGGAACTGTTAACTAAGCTTATTGAAGCTGAAAGAATAATTGTTTTAACGAAAGAAAAATTGGATGAAATGAAAAAAGGTGCGCAGGATTTTTTAAAGCTTAGAAGCATCGTTTCTAATAGATGGAAGAGCGCGCCTAGCGTGCTTGAAGAAGTAAGAAGGTCTAGAGGCTATGAAGCTTAATCGCTTATTAACTTTAGACTCATGTTTTAATAGCAGCTTTAAAAGAGGATGAACCCTATAGTGAAAAATGTCTTGAAATACTCAGCTAAGTTCCAGATCCCTTATCCTTGCAAAACCAAGCATTGTATATTAGGAGGTTTGCGGAGCGCTAGCAAGAAAAGTTGGAAAAGATGTAGCTGATCAAGCAAGAAAACAACTTAATGATGTATCCGAGCTTTTAAATAATTAAAAATCTTCAATCTTCCAATTTCTAGAAAGCTCATCATTTACAAATTCTTCTGCAACTTCATCATTTATGCTTAGCGTAAAATCAAGCATTCTTAAAATAAAGCTAGCAATATCTTCAATGCATTGATTATAGGCGTAGGCTAAAAAATCGCCGCTTAATTCAGCTTTCTTTAATGCTTCACCAGCGCTTGCTCCACTTTCAATTGCTAATCTAATCCCTTCTCCAGAGAAAGGATTGCAAAAACCTCCAGCATCTCCAGCCAAAATTATGTTTCTTTTTCCAATCACAGGTGCGAATCGTGGTATAAAGCCTATTTCTGTCTTTTTTAAGAGTAAAGGCTTAAAGCAAAATTCTTCTTTTAACCATTTTTTAAATTTCATAATGCAATCTTGAAGTTTTCCAATATCTTTTTTTGGAACTCCTGTTCCAATAATGAAAAGTTTATTTTTTGGAATGACATAACCATAAGTAGGCGTAACAGCCTTTCTAAAGAACATATAAAAAAATTCATTAAAATCTCCTTTTGCATCCCAATATTCCTGAAGAATTGCTGTAACATCCGTATTGAGGTTAGGATAAACTTGCTTTCGCACTTTTGAAAAAACTCCATCAGCACCTATTAAATGCTTGGTTTTAATCTTTAAAATAGCATCACCCTTTTTTATAAAAACTTTAATACATTCTTTTTCTTCTTGAAATTTTATAAATTTAGCGTTAAACAAAACTGGTATATCTTGCTCCTTAGTAATTAAACGAAGCCATTCATTAAAAAGGTATCTATCAATGTTTAAAATTTTGTAGCCTTTTACAAAGCCTCCCTTTTCTTTGCCACTGGGTGGTACATAAAATAATCCAAGCATTTTGGGATAGCTTAATAAGCTTAAAGGCATTTTTAGCCCAAGCTTTTGCTTTAAATCGCTTAAAAGTACTAGTGGAGCTATTCCACCGCATGGTTTGATTTTTTTGCCTTCTTCAATAATTAAGGTATTGTATCCGTTTTCAGCGCATTTTAATGCTGAAGAAATTCCTGCAGGACCAGCTCCAACAATCACTACATCAAGCATTAGCTAATCTCCTTTGAAGAAGCTTAGCAATTTTAAAAAGAATATCTAATTTAAGCTTTGTTTGAGCTTCAAAATTTCCCTTGTAAGCCTCCTTTTGTTTATCTAAATCATAGCATGTTCTATCATCTATATCGATAAGTAAAGCAGGAATCCCAAATTTTTCAAGATCTTCTCGATGCTTTTGATAAAATGCTTCGCAGCAGCAACCAATGAATCCTTTGCAACCAGATTTCTTCATCGCTTTTAATACATATATTAAATGCTCAAAATTTTGAATGGTTAATGGTATTATGCCAATTTTTTCAGCTAATTCATAAGCTTTTCCAACAGAACACATGCCACATTTTGTACACCCCTCTACCTTTCTATACTTACAAGCTAAATGCTTAGCGCAATAAGGTAAGAGAAGAAATTCACATTCTCCAAGCAAAACATTTTTTGCATTCTTTGTAATAGGATATATATGATTTATTTCTTCATTAGTAAAGCCAAATTTTTTATAGGAAATTTTATCTATAGCTTCTAGGATTACATCCGCTATATCTTCAGGAGATATCTTAGGCATTTTTACATTTTTTTCTTTAAAAAAGTTAAAAATTACTTCTTTAATTTCGCTTTCATCGCATGAAGTAAATTTCAATCTTGCTTCAAGATCATAAATAGCTCGAGAAGGAAAAACAAAAAAGTCCCCTGTTATAAATATGCTTTTAATTAATTTGGCTTCTTCATCTAAAGCTAGAGATACTTGAATAACCCCTCCAGGCTTTTTAGCTATACTATAGATTAAGGCTGCTTTTTTTGAAACTTCCCTATCCAAAAATATCCAGCTTTCCGAGCTAAACCAAGGTAACTTTTCATGAAAAAGAACTTCTTCTTCCTTAGTAAGATTTCCATCTTCAAGCTTTATTTTAAGTGCCTTCTCAAATCCAAGTTTCAGCACTTTTTTAATTTCTTCATAGTTTGGTTCATAGCCTAATTCCCATTTAAGACAAGTAACTCTTTCTCTAATTGAATTTAACTCTTTATCTTTAAGCTTTACAATTGGTATCCTCAATGCTTTTACCATAGTTTCAACATCAAAATTTACAAGCAATGTACCTTGAAATAAAAATGCATCTTCATATTCTGTCCCGCCAGTTCCAGAGATTTTTTTACCATTAACTTCAATATCATTTTTTAGGCGAAATGATGCTTGTACTCCAAGAAGCTTAAGCGCTTCAATCACTCCTTTAGACATTATTTCAAAAAGCTCTTCAATACTTTTATATGGTGGAATAGAGCTTTTTAAAGCTATTATCTCCCATCCAATAGATGATTCATCAAAGTATATAGCGCCTCCTCCAGTAATTCTTCTATTTACATCTATGCCTTTTTCCATAACATAATTAAGCCTCACCTCATGTTCCACATTTTGATGATATCCTACTAAAACTGAAGGAGGTTTAAATCTAAGAAGGCGTATGGTATCAGGAATTAAATGCTTTGCTCTGCATTCAAGAATAACATGATCTAATGCCATATTCTCCGCTGCGCTACGAGCTCCTGTATCTATAAACCGCCATATTTTCAAGTATTCTCCCTCTTAGAAAGTTCCTTCCATAAAAGTGAACAGCATTCATTAAAGGTTTTAACTTTTAATTTTAATTTATCAGCTAAACCGTAAGCTTCATCGCTTGGATAAGCTATTCCATTTACTCCAGCTTTAATACTGAAAGCATCTAGATAAATTTTATATAATCCTCTAGGGCTGGCGCAACCAAGAAGTAAAGGTATATTAGGCATTAAAATTCTTGCAGCTAAGATTACTTTTGCAACCTTAATAGGAGAAGGAGGAGTTACATTTTCCATTCTTGTACCTTCTAAAGGCATTAATGAAACAATTACTAAAGCGGCAATTCTATGTCTTGCTACTATTTTTAACGCTTCTTTTTCCCCCTTTAACTTTCCAAAATGTAATCCAACAATTATATGCGGAATTGATGGTATATTGTTTGATTCCAAAAGGGAAAGGGAATGTTCAAAACTTTCTATAGTAGAATTAAGATGATACACCTTATTGATGGTTTCATTTGACCCAATTATATCTATCATGACTCCATCAACATCTATTGATGCAAGTGCTTCAGCTAGATTCTGATCTATAAGACCTGTATGCATAACGATTTTTAATCCTAACTTTTTCACTTTTTTAATTATTGGTATAAAATTTATTAAAGGTACATGTCCATTCTTAGAGCTTCCTCCACTAATAAGACATCCTTCTCCATTTGCCTCCTTAATTTTAAGGCATATTTTAAACAATTTTTGAGGGGTTTCAGCAGAAATCATTCTTTCCAAAAGTTTTCCTTTACAATGCTCACAATTAAGATAGCATTTTCTTCCAGTTATTGAAATAGCTGGAAATTTAAGCAAGCTTTTTGCATCATTAAATGATGAAGCAAAGCGGATTACTCCAGGTAAATAAAAATAAATAACATTTGAGAAATTTTTTCTACGCAATTCAAATGCCTTCCTAAATAGAAGCTTTAGTTCTGAAGGTTTGCTTTGAAGACACTTATCTATAATTTTATCAGCATTAAAAGACATCAGCTGAGTCCCCACTTTTATTAATCCACACTTTAATAGGTGTGTCTGAATAATCTTTAATTTGCTTTTTTATTATAAAGATGTCTTCTTCACTTGGTTTAAAAGGAAAGTTCCTCATCTCACCTATATATGCTTGATATGGAGTGCAATCAGAAAAAGGCCTATTGCAAGCATTTTCCATGCTTCTACCTGCGCAACCAGAAGTCATAAAAGGAAGACCACTTTCAACAATTTTATCATAAGTTTCTTTGCTTACTCCAAAATCTATTATTTTTCCTTCTTCATCAAACCTCATTTCTTCATAAGTTGATATACCTTTATTTATTAAGTATCTTGCTAGCTGAATCCTTCTATACTTTCCTATTGGGGGTTGAGGAAGAAATTCAAGCATTGAACCTGGTTCTGGAAAGAAAGAAAGAAAATAAATGCGTTAAGGCTCCCATATCGTAAGCCTTTTGAATAGTCATTACCATTTCTTCTTCAGTTTCACCTAAACCAACTATAAGATGAATTCCTACATTATATTTTCCAAATACTTCTAAAGCCTTTTCAGCAATTTTCCAGTACCAACTCCATCTATGCGGACCTCCAACTTCTTTACCCCTTAATTTATCAAAAAGCTTAGGGGTTGCTGCATCTATCGCTATGCCAACTTTATCTGCTCCAGCATCCTTAAGCTTACATAACCAACCTTCATTAACAATTGTTGGAGCTATTAAAGAAGATATAGAGTCCGTTTTTTCCCTAAGATTTCTTACAATCGTTAATGTATCTTCAGGAGCTTTCCTATGCGTAATCATTGAAACGCATACTCTTTCTATATGTGGGTATTCATCCATTCTTTTAATGAATTCCTTTAAAGGAACAATAGGCCAATCTACTCGAATAAAACTTTGATTAACCCATGGCTTACTCCTTACTCTGGATTTGGAAAGCCCACAGTAAGCGCATTTGCCAACGCATCCATCGTTATATGTTAACAGAAGATTAAGGCAATAAAGCTTTGCATCTCTAAAGAATTTTCCTGGCATAAATCCAAGCGTTATAGCAGCTGCAAAACTTATCCTAACATATTCAGGAGATTCCTTATTAAAGCTCGATTTCTTCATCATTAATATTCGCCTAAAAGCAAGTGATTAAAGCTTTATACATTAAAAGCATATTTTTGTGTAAAGCGCTTTTAAGCTTTATGAAAGCTTTTTTGCCATTTAGTAAGCTTAAGCACTTTTTTCATACCTTATTTTGAAATATACTATCGGTATGAACATGATGGAAGTTATAGAAACCATAAATAAAAAAGAGTTAAACAAAAATAGAGAAGGAGCTATATCTAACGATGAAGTTAATACTTTCCTTGAAAGAGAATATTCTTTCTAAAAAATTGAAGTCATGTAAAAAGTAAATCAGTTTTTTTATATCGAAGAATGCTGCCAAAAATGGCTTTTTCTAAATCTCCTTGAAAAATCTACCTATGCTTTATGGGTAAGGATGCACAAGAATGTTAAAACAAAAACATGCTTGGAAATGGGAAAAATAGAATAGATGAATGATGCTTTAAGCTAGGGGCTGCGAAGAATCCAAGCTCTTCCTTTCCTAAAGTACATTTTCTCTGCCTTTTTTCTAAGCTTTTTAACCCTTTCAGATTCTATGATTGCTTTGCCTTCTATAAGAGCTCCTAATGCAAGCGGATTTCCCTTATCCACCATTCTTTTTAACTCCTCGTAAGTGTATCCTAAAGCCTCCACTTTGCCAATCTTCAGCTCGATAAGAAGGCTAAGTCTATCAAGTAAGGGCACATTAAGGAAGTCATCGCTAACCACTAGGAGATCCACATCGCTCCATTGCCCATTCAATCCCTTCGCAGCCGAGCCATGAATAATTGCTGATTCAATATGAATCTTATTGCTTAATTTTTCTAGGAAAGTTTTCACATCCTTAACCCAATCTTTTCTAAACGCATTCTCACCCAATTTATTATCGCCTCGCAATAGTTAATAGCTCTTTCAGCTGTTTCTTTATCATAGTACATTGCTGGATAACCGCTTTCATAGGAATTTGGATATCGCGATGGAATATAATGCCTATCAAGCTCCCTAGCGTAAACAATTATTTTTTCGCTACCTTGATTTTTCAATGTCTCTAATAACTCCACTAGTGAATGCCCCCAAGCTCCCACTCCTAACCCGTGAAGCAAAGCCTTCACAGCTTTCTCCGCTGATTGTTGCGCTTGAAATGATGCCCATTCATAATTTCCAGCATTGGTACTATCCTTTGCAGCTTTAAGATCTCTTAAAGCTTGAAGAAGCCAACGTTTCGCTTCCGCAAGCCTTTCCAATTGAAACCCCATTTATACTAAACTGCATTTATGCTTAAAAGCTTTTGAACATAAAAGATTAATTAATTTTTGAGTCAGTTTAATGATTTGCCAAGAAAGCTTTAGATTTTTGAAGTATTGCAACCCTTAATTCCTAGCCAGAAGTATTATAGTTTCCATTTATAACCTTATCTTTTAATTCTCAATTATTAACCATTAACTTTAAATATGGATTTAATTATTCAATAAATTTTAATTATATAAACAGCGTTAATTGGTGGCGTTTAATGTCTTTCAAAAAAGAAAGGTTGTCTTTGCTTTTCGTTATCTCAATTTTAGTTGCTTCTATAGCGCTTATTGCTACAATGGCAAAAGAGCTTACTGAGCTTTTCTTTTATGCAGAGCTAATTTCCATCGCTACTATATATATACTGATTTCCGTAATAATTCCAACTTTATATCCAAAGAAAATACGTCCTGAAGCTATTTTCTTTGGAGGAACTGCAAAACCACCTTATATTCATCCTAAAGAAGTTTATTCGCCTTCTTTCGCATTGCTTGAAGGAAAAGTGAAAGAGGAGGAGATTCTTTGAATCAAATAGCTTTAATACCATTAGCATTACCTCTTTTTGGAACTATATTAACTCCTATTGGTCTTTTCTCAAGGAAGCTACGTAATATTGTGCTTACCGTTATTCTATTGCTATCTCTTGCCTTAAACTCTTACTTACTAGTTTCTTCTTTTAATACTAGTACTCATATTGAAGTTGGTTTAATAACGGTAGATTCTGTAAGTTTCTTAATTTCTGAAATGACTTTATTTCTAGGCACCTTAGTAGCAGTATATTCTATAAGCTACATAAAGGAGAAACCCCTTGAAAATCTTTACTTCGCTTTATTAATGCTCCTCTTTGGAACTATAGTTGGATTAACAATGAGCTTTAACCTAGTTATATTGTTTGCCTTTTTAGAAGCATCTACAGCTTCTAGCGCTTTATTAATTCTTTTCAGCAGAACTAAAGCGGCGCTTAAAGCTGCATGCATTTATATAGCATTAAGCGTAATTGGAGCACTTTTGATTTTAATAGCTATATTTGAATTGCACTCTATCGCTGGCACTGTAAACCTTTTGAATCCTAAACTTGTCAGCTTAAGCTCAGCAACAAAAGTGAATTTATGCATTCTTCTTCTTTTAGGCTTTGGAATAAAATCGGGTCTAGTTCCCTTTGGTTTAGCTTGGCTTCCTCAAGCTTATTCTGAAGCTCCAGCTCCTATAAGCGTTGCCCTCTCCGGTATTTTAGCTCAAGCTGTTGTTTTTGTATTAATAAGATCCGTAAGCCTGCTGGGCTTTTATGAGCTAATAGTTGCATACCTTTTAATAGGATTTGGAATTGTTTCAGCCATAGTGGGGTTAATTTTCGCTTTTCTAGAAATTCGCGGAATTAAAATCTCTATGCTAGGTTTTAGAAGGGATTTAAAAAGAATTTTGGCATTTTCAAGCATAAGTGAAATAGGACTCATAGTTTTTATTGCCGGCTTAGCCCTTTTGCATTCAGCAACCCCAATTTTAAGCATAGCCATTATCCATATAATTAATCACGGATTAGCTAAAAGCCTGCTCTTCCTTTCTGCTGGTAATATTGTCTTTCTTCTTAAAACAAGAGATCTTGCAAACATGGGGGGGCTAGCTCGCATAACGCCTGATACAGCTTTCTCCTTTTTAATAGGAGCATTAAGTTTAGGCATGGTTCCACCGCTTTTAGGATTTCGCACAATTCTTGAGGCTTTTCAGATGCTTGATTTTACTATAGTGATCCTCCTTCTTTTAATAGCTTTAGGAACAATTCTTTTTTATGGTATAACATTTCATAAAGCCTTTTTAGGGAAAAAACAAGAAAAGCAATTAAAGCTCCCAAGTTTAATGATTATATCAACTATGTTTTGCTGCCTTATTCTTTTAATTATTTCAGCTTTTTCATTTATGGGAATTATTGAGCCTTTAATAAAGAATATTTCTAAAAACTTTTTGAATAAATGGTTTGGAGGTTTAAAGTTTTATGAATTTAATTAATGAAGTTGAAACTAATTTAGAAAAGCTTTTAGGATCGGATTTATTGACTAAATATCAAAAAAGCAAGCGTAGAGTTTATATAAGAATTTCTAAAAATCGAGTTAAAGATGTAGCTAATTACTTTAAATCGATTCAAGCTAGATTAGCGCATATTTCAGTTATAGATTTAGGTTTAAATGGCTTTGATGTAATTTATCATTATGCTTTAGATCATTTAGAGCGGCAACTTCATTTCAACATTAAAGTTAATATTTCAAGAGAGGAACCTGAATTACCATCAGTAACATCTGAAACTATGGAGGCATTATGGCCAGAAAGGGAAATGATGGATTTAATGCCAGTAAAATTTTTAGGAAACCCTATGAAAAAACATCTTTGGCTACCATATGAATGGCCTAAACCTGTAGAAAGTGAAGATCTTGAAAAAGATGAGCAGGAGAATTGGGTTTCCCTTCCAACTCAATCTAGAGAAATTGATGGTTCAACAATTTTAGTTGGGCCATATCATCCTCTTCTTCTTGAAAGTTGCTATTTCAAATTTAAAGTTGATGGAGAAGAAATTCTAGATGCAGAAATTAAAGTTGGATGGAACCATAGGGGAATCATGAAGCTTTTTGAAGATAAAAGCTTTCAAAGAGGCATATTTATTTCTGAAAGAATTTGCGGCATATGCTCTATAGCTCATACAACCGCTTATTGCAATGCTATGGAAAATCTATGGGATTTAGAAATTCCTGATAGAGCTAAATATATTAGAACACTTATGGATGAATTAGAAAGAATTCACAGCCATCTTTTATGGTTAGCTGTAGCTGGAGATCTTATAGGATTTGAAACACTTTTTATGTTAGCTTTAAAAACAAGAGAGAAAATTATGGATATTTTTGAGATATTAAGCGGTCATAGAAGAAACACTGCATGCAATTTAATAGGTGGTGTTAGAATTGATCCAACATTAGAAATGCTTCAAAAAACTGAAAGCAGCCTTAAAGAAGTTAAGAAGGAAGTAAAGCTTTTAATATCTATGGTTCAAGATCATAAAGTGGCTCAAAAAAGAATGGAAGATATCGGTCTTCTTCCACTTCAAATAGCTAAAAATATGGGGGTAGTTGGGCCTACCGCTAGAGGAAGCGGATATAAAGTAGATTCAAGATGGTCAGATCCTTTTGCAGCTTACAGTCCAGAATATACAACTTGGGATGTTGTTTTAGAGGAGGGAAAAGATTGCTGGGCTAGAACCATGGTTAGATTAAAAGAACTTCTTGTTTCATTAGATATTTCTTTTCAATGCATTGAAGCTTTAAAAAGAGTTAAAGGACCTATAGTAGAAAAGCTTGGAAAACCTCCTGAAGGAGAATCTATAGGAAAAAATGAGGCTCCAAGAGGAGAACTCTTTTATTATGTAGTTTCTAACGGATCAAATACACCTTACTCTATTAGAGTTAGAACACCCAGCTATCGAAACAACTCCGCTTTACCATTTATGCTTAAAGGTTATACTTTAGCAGATGCACCAATAATTATTGGAAGCATTGATCCATGCATGTCATGTACAGATAGAATTGTAAAGGTAATTGATGCAAAAAAAGGTGATGAAAAGCGATTTACGCTTAAGGAGTTGGCAAGGAGGTGGAAACAATGAATTCACTATTTATTGCATATTCAATTTTAATTTTTCCAATTGCTTTTTTTCTCGGTATAATTTACAGTTTTTTTATGCGTAAAGTTTATGCTCGTTTCCAAGCTAGAAGGGGCCCATGGTTAATAGTTCCAAAAGAGGTTAGAAACATTTTAGGATTAACTAGGATTTTTCAACCTCTTTACGATATATTAAAGTTACTTTATAAAGAAAGCTTAATTCCAGAAACAGCTAATAAAAAGCTTTTTAAGTCTGCTCCCTACATAATTTTAGGAAGCATTATTTTATCAATTTTATTCATTCCAATAGTTGGTTTTTCCCCTTTAGGAAGCTTTAAATTCAGTTTAATAGTTATTCTTTACTTGCTTTTAATTCCACCCTTGCTTTTAGTAATTGGAGGTTCTTCAAGCTCTTCTCCTTGGGGCGCTATTGGAGCTAAAAGAGAAGTTGAGCTTACATTAATTTATGAAATAATTCAAGCGTTTGCAGTTTTCTCAGTAGCTATTGCAGCTAATTCCCTTTCAATTCTTGAAATTATTGAGTATCAAAAAAATCATATACCATTTATAGCTTTAAATCCATTTGCTGCTATAGCCTTTCTATTGATTATAATTGGTAAGCTTAGAATAAAACCTTTTGACATACCTGATGCTCCAGTAGAAGTTGTAGCTGGACCAGAAACTGAATACAGCGGGAAGCTTCTTGGAATTTTAGAG
>Ga0078972_1007220_pt1 | contig 25026 bp, 25 predicted proteins | sample YelNatPaOPGAMG01_FD_67568 | JGI IMG/M metagenome (GOLD analysis project Ga0078972, IMG submission 67568) | Hot spring thermophilic microbial communities from Obsidian Pool, Yellowstone National Park, USA - OP-RAMG-01 (SPADES assembly) (version 2) | ecosystem: Environmental > Aquatic > Thermal...
CCATAGGAATCACCGAGAAGGATTTTGAAACAGTCATTGAGAAAGCATCGCATGCAAGCAGCATGAAGGGCAATCCAATTAAACTAACGAGAGAAGAGTTATTGACGATATTAGAATACGCATACTAAAACATGAAAGAAGAAATTGCGTTAATTAGGGGCGTGTCAAGCCAAATGAAAATGTTACCGAAAGCCAATCGTTATCTCAAATGATAATGTTACCGAATGGCATCTCTCCTTTCTTTCTGAAATGAAAAAGCAAGCAACCATTAGAAATGGCGGCTTGCCTTCGGGGGGTAACCGCATTATATCATAATCGGCGAGCTGGGAATGCGAGCGACGGTCAGGCATGAGACAAAGCTTTCTCGCGGAGCGTGAGTCGGACATCTTCGTTCACTCCTTGTGGAGTGCATGGCAAAGCGCTCAGGCGGTCAATCAAGGTCTGGATTTCCTGGTGCAGGGTGATAGGGTTGGTAGCTTGACGCAGGGCAAGCAATTCAGTTTGTTTGTCGGAAGGAATGGCCCCAAGTTTACACAAGCGATCGAAGGGAGGCAGGGCATTATCATAGATACGGCGGGTGTGCCCAGGATGATGCTCGTCAGCGGGCAAGCAACGCTTCTCTTGTAGGCGTAAAACAGGTTGGAAGAAGTTGTGATAGAGCCAGAGCTTTTCATAAAGGCTATTCAACATGCGGGTCTGCTCGACCGTATCCAGGCGTCTGTAGCCAACGTAGGCGCGGATGAGGGAGAAATTATTTTCTTCCACAAAGCGATTGTCGTTTTTATGGTAGGGACGACTGCGGGAAATTTCGGCTTGGACTTTGTCCCGCCAGAAGCGCAACAGGTGAGCGTTGAGGAATTCCGAGCCATTGTCGGGATGAATTTCACGGATTGGGAAGGGTAAACGGCCTAAAATACGCTCAAAACCGTCCTGCATGACCAGATAAGAGCGTCCCAATACAGCCACGCATTCACTCCAGCCACTAGCCACATCCACCATTTGCAAGGTATGAACATATTGTCCATCTGCACTAAAGCCACTGTGATGCACTAGGTCAACTTCAAAATGCCCCGCTTGGCGTTCTGCCCAGTCCATGCGACGCATCGGGATCAGAGCTTTCAGCCCCGCAGTTGCTGCCGGTTTGCCTTGACGATGGGCAATGCGCTCGGCTGCGTGTTGCGAGGCGGGCAAACGCCGCCGCAGGCTGGAGATACTGATGCGTTCCAATTTTACCAGCGTGTCCTCGCTTACCTCCAATTCGCCGTGCGCTTGCAGATGCCTGGCCATCCATACCAGGTTTGGCTTCAATCGCTCGGCACAGGGATAATCCAAGCTACGGGCAATAGTGTAAATGGCGTTATCTACTTCCGAGCCATACGTCTTTCCCCGCTGACGCGTGCGCCGTTTGCGGGCTAGTTCGCCCTTCAACAACCGAATCAATGATTTACGGTGCAAGCCAGTGATAGCCTGCGCCTCATCCAACAGGCGACTGCGCTCTTTCTTTGTTTGGACAACCCAGTAGCGCAATCTCACCTTGTGCAAATACTTGCGACGTTCATCTATAGTCATTGGATCTGTTTCTGCCATCGTTCCCTCGGTAACATTTTCTTTTGAGTGAACGATGATAATTCAGTAACATTTTATTTGATAGAAGGCGCTTTGTTGACATTCTCGGAAGGTTGATGTAAAATCTTTAAAAGAATTTGCAATTTAGATAGTGGGTTGCAAGGATTATAGCACAATTTTTGATATTTGCAAATTATTTATGGTTATGTAAGGGAGAAAGTTGCAGTTAAACCTATAGTTAGGCGGCACCCAGGACGCGGTCGAAATACATAGCGGGTGCAAGAAAGGAAAACAAGGAAGAACGCCGTTCGCCAAGTTGCGTTCGGCAATAAGAAGAGATACAATGGTTTCCAAAGAGCCGCAACCCGTTCACGCCCTGTTAGATACAGTAAGCGCGCCATTGGATGTGCGCACAAAGAGAATGGCAACTGCGGGCAATAGCACGGCATGGCGGAAACCTACATCACGAGAAACCACCTGGGCGGTGTGACACTCGGCGTAACTTCTACGACATAGGAGGGCGTGGTTTACAACGCGAAATCGCACAGGCAAATTAGCAGAAAGGAAAGTAACTATGAAAAAGCATAATAGATGGCTAATCGCTATTGTTGCGATAATGGTCTTTGTGATAACCTATGTCCTTGTCGGTGCTTCAAGTGGTGCTACATATGGAGCTGCACTCACAGATGGGACTCTGACGCCCGAAGCATGGGTGTACCTTCCTTATATCAGTAAAGCGGAGCTGCCAACTGCAACGCCAACGCCGAGGCCAACCAATACACCCACGGCAACCCCTTTTCCTTCAAGTGTTTACGTGCTCCCAAATCATTCCTTCTATGAAACTTCATGGGGTTCTCTGCATATTGTTGGCGAAGTGATGAATAATACTAGCAGCCATTTGACTCTGGTTAAAATTAGCGCCAATCTCTTCGATAGCGGGGGGCGACTTCTTGATACCGACTTCACTTATACGTATCTTAACAACCTGCCCGCAGGTCATAAGACATGCTTCGATGTTCTGTTTCTTGATCCCCCAAGTGATTGGTCTTACTACGAGTTCGAAACTCCAACGTATTGGACAAATGGCAGAGCGCTACCCAATTTGACTGTACTGAATGATAGCGGCTCTTACGATCCCACCTACGGCGATTACAGGATCATTGGTCAAGTTCGTAATGACCACGGTAGTCGTGTCGAGTATGTCAGCCCTGTAGGAACTCTGTACAATTACTTAGGCAAAGTGGTTGGATGTGACTTTACTTATGTGAATAGCACTCATCTAGACCCAGGCCAAGTGAGTGTGTTTAGAATAGATTATTATGGGCGCAACTTTAGCGATGTAGTCTCATACCGACTTCAAGTAGACGGCAACCCTCAATAGGTAAACCAGAGCCCTATTTGAAGCCATAAGGCCGCATAACCCGCGTGTGGAGCTGACAGTTCCTCTGCTCGGTCCGGCGCTGCGGCTTACGCGTCAACCGTTAGCCAAAGATTTATCACGATTGCCATGTGCCAGCGCTGCCGTTCCTCTCTCCCGATAAGCCGCAACCAAACGACGAAAATGACGAACATGTACCAGGTGACCAATTCGCTGAACAACAACAGATAGAAGGCGCTTTATTGACATTTACAGAAGGTTGATGTATATTTTTATTAATAATCTGCAGTTCAGTGGTGAGTTGCAGGGATTATTTCACGTTTTTAATATTTGCAAGCTATAGGCGGTTATCTTAGGGAGAAAGTTGCAGTTAATGCTAGAGTTATGCCGCTTAACCCGACGAAGGACTTACGGAACAAAGGAGAATAGATGACATTCAACACGAAACTAATCGACCTGTTCAAAAAAGATCCCCGCTTCGTGGATGATGAAGGCGAACTTGTCCTTGCTGCCGTGCAGGACGCTGCCTGGAAGATTGACCGTAACCTGGTGAAGTTGCTCCTCACAGACAAAGAAATCAAAGCCAAGTTCTTTGAAGAAATCGAGGGACATTGGATTTTCAACGTCAACACCTTCATTGATTACATCTCGCAAAAGAATTTTCTGGACAACTCCTACACCCGCTTTCGCAATCGCATCGGGTTGACGATCGGCGGCAAATACCTGCGCGAGTGCGGCGAAGTGGCGCTGGTGTGGCCCTACAAGGATTGCTACCTCGAAGGCGGGCAGACAAAGGAAGAAGAAAAGCGCAAAGAGATTTTCTTCAATGAAGTTCTGGCGCAGGATGAGATCAATCGCCTGCTCGACCCGAAGGTCTTGACCAATTTTGTGCGCTACACCGCAAAGGGCAAAGAGAAAGTAACAGGCTTCAAGCGTGATGAGAACGGTGTCATACGCGAAAACATCATCATCAAAGGCAACAACCTGCTCGCACTGCACACGCTCAAAACCCATTTTCGCGGGCGGGTGAAGTTGATTTACATTGACCCGCCGTATAATCCCGATAGTCCTTCAAACACTTTCGCTTACAATAATAATTTTAACCATTCCACCTGGCTCACATTTATGAAAAATCGTCTGGAAGTGGTAAAAGAATTGTTGACAAAGGATGGCGTTTTGATTGTTGCGATTGATGACAACGAATTCGTTTACCTGGGCGTGTTACTAAACGAGATATTTGCTGATTATGAAGTTCACTGTATCACCATAGTTCACAATCCTCGCGGTGTTCAAGGAACAAATTTCTCATATGTCCATGAGTACGCCTACTTCGTTTTGCCCAAAGGTCAAAAAGTAATCGGTAACAGGAAAATTAGCGACGACGAAATTGATTGGTCTCCACTTAGAAACTGGGGCGGTGAGTCAAGACGTGAAGATGCAAAGAATTGTTTCTATCCTATCATTGTGGAAAACGATAAAATCATCGGATTTGGTGATGTTCTTCCTGATGGTGAACATCCAAAAGCACAAACTGAGAAACACGGGTCTCAATACTATGTGTATCCTATTGACAGGAATGGTATAGAGCGAAAATGGAGATATGCTCGTCAAAGTATTGAAGAAGTCAAGCATTTGTTGAGGGCAAAGAGAACAAAAGACGGATACGATATTGAAATTGGCAAGGATTTTGGGGTTTATCGAACGGTTTGGCAAGATAGCAGATACGATGCAAATGCCTATGGAACTCAAATAGTAAAAATTCTTGTACCAGATTCCCCTTTTGACTTTCCAAAGTCTCTTTGGAATGTCTACGATTGTCTTTATGCAGTTATAGCAAATGACAAAAATGCTATTGTGCTAGACTTTTTTGCTGGCAGTGGAACAACCGCCCACGCTGTCCTGGAATTGAACAAGGAAGACGGCGGCAATCGCCAATTTATTCTGTGCGAGCAAATGGACTATGTCGAGACAATTACAAGGGAACGAGTTAGAAAAGTCATGGAACAGCAAGGTGGCGGCGATTTTATCTACTGCGAGCTGATGAAATACAACGAAGCCTTCATAGAGCGCATTCAAGCCGCCAAGTCGAGCGAAGAGCTTTTGAAAATCTGGAAAGACATGGCAGAAGGTTCGTTCCTCAAGTGGTACGTCAACCCGCAAGTGCCCGAAGAAGCGGTCACAGATTTTGAGGCGTTAGGCAAAGAAGAAAACGGCCTTGAAAAACAAAAGCACCTACTGGCGGAATTGCTCGACAAGAATCAGTTGTATGTGAATCTTTCCGAGATAGACGACGCTCAGTTCAAGGTCAGTGAAGAAGATAAGGCGCTGAACAAGTCATTCTACGGAGAAGGATTATGAGCGCACAAGACATACGGTGGATTCAACGTTTCAATAATTACAGCAAAGCGCTCGGTCAGTTAAGAAAGTTTATCGAGCGAGGCGAGTTGAATGAACTTGAGAAGCAAGGTCTGATCCAAGCGTTTGAATATACATACGAACTCGCCTGGAATACCATCAAGGATTACTTTGAGGATCAGGGAGAAACCAACATCAACGGGAGCCGCGACGCTTTTCGGTTGGCATTTCGCCGCGGACTCATTCAAGATGGTGAAACATGGATGGATATGATTAAAAGCAGAGCTCTTACCACTCATACCTATAACGAGAAGGTTGCAGAAGAGATCGCCGGCGACATAACCACGCGCTACTATCCTCAATTCGTTGCCCTACAAACAACAATGAGGAAGTTGAAAGAGGAACAGGCATGATGCACTGCTTTGGACTGAAAGAATCCACCATCGAACGGATCTGCGCTGTTTTTGAAAAATACCCGCAGGTTGAAAAAGCCGTGCTGTATGGATCGCGCGCCAAGGGTAACTACAAAAACGGCTCGGATATTGACTTAGTCCTTTTGGGCGGTGCGGATTTGACGCTGAACGTGCTTTATAAAATTATGGATGAAATTGACGATCTCCTCCTCCCTTACACGATTGACCTATCCATCCTGAACAACATCAGCGATCCCGATGTGATCGAGCATATTCAGCGGGTTGGCGTTACATTCTACGAAAAAAATTCGAAAAAGCTCTTAAACGAAGAAGCGTAAAATGAGTGATCAATTTCTTTACGAAACACTGAACGCCGTCTCCAGTATGGGCTTCCTGAAAAAGGAAGTCCCTGAGAGCGTGGCGCAAAACCTGAACCCCACATACGAACTCCGTCCCTATCAGGTGGAGGCCTTTGCCCGCTTTATCCATTGCTACAATAACGACTTTCCCAACAAAGCGTATCCCTTGCACTTCCTGTTCAATATGGCGACGGGCAGCGGCAAAACGCTCATCATGGCGGGGCTGATTCTCTATCTCTACGAGCAGGGCTACCGCAATTTCCTGTTCTTTGTCAATTCCACCAACATTATCGAAAAGACCAAAGACAACTTTCTCAACCCCGCCAGCATCAAGTATCTTTTCAATCAGGACATTCACATCGCCAACCGTCGCGTGATCGTTTCGTCCGTTGAGAATTTTGAAGCGGTCAATCCCAACGACATCAACATCTGCTTCACGACAATTCAAAAACTCCACTCCGACCTGACCAGCGAAAAGGAAAACGCTCTGACCTTCGAAGACTTTCGCAAGCACCGCGTTGTCTTGATTGCAGACGAAGCCCATCACATGAACGTCAAGACCAAAGGCAATGGCGAACTGTTCGAAAGTTGGGAAAACACCGTCGAGCGCATCTTTCGGCAGAATGAAGACAATCTTTTGCTGGAGTTCACTGCTACGCACGATTATGCCACACCCGCAATGGTGGAGAAATACCGTAACAAGGTTATCATCCGCTACGATCTGCTCCAATTCCGCAACGACCGTTTCTCAAAGGACGTAGTCATTGTTCAATCCGATTTTGACCAGCGGGAGCGCATTCTGCAAGCCCTTATTTTGAGCCAGTACAAAAAGGAAGTGGCGGCAAAATATCGCATTAATCTTAAGCCCGTCATCCTGTTCAAAGCCCAGCGTACTATCGCGCAATCGCAGGAAAACAAAGCCGAGTTTCACAAACTCATCGATAGTCTTACTGCAGAGGACATCTCTCATATCCGCAGCAAGTCCAACCTCCCGCTTGTGCAACGCGCCTTCCGATTTTTCAACGAGAACCATATCAGCGACGCGCAACTCGTCGAGCGCTTGAAGTGGGAATTTCACCCTGACTTTTGCCTGTCGGTGAATGACGAAGGTGAAAAAGAGCGCTATCAAATTCTCGTCAACACGCTTGAAGATCATTCGAACCGCATTCGCGCCATCTTCGCCGTGCAGAAACTCAATGAAGGCTGGGACGTGCTGAACCTGTTCGATATTGTGCGTTGTTATGAAACAAGAGATTCGGGCAAAGGTAAAATCGGCGCAACAACGATGTCTGAAGCGCAACTCATCGGACGCGGAGCGCGCTATTTCCCTTTTGTCCTGCCCAATAGCAATGACCATTCCTTCGACTTCGCTCAGGACAGGTTTCGCCGTAAATTCGACGGTAACCTTGAACATGAATTGCGCGTGCTGGAAGAATTGCATTACCACAGCATCAACGACTCTCGCTATATAGCCGAAATCCGTCAGGCACTCATTGAACAGGGCATGATGGACGAACGCGAAGTGACCCGAGAACTGAAACTGAAAGAGTCGTTCAAGAAAACGGAATTGTACAAGTACGGAATTGTCTGGCTCAACGATCGCCGCCCCAAAGATTACCAGCGAGTCCGCTCCTTTGCCGATTTAGGCTTGAAGAAGCGAAACTACACACACTTCATCGCTACAGGTCGCGGCGGCGCAACCGTCGTGCTGAAGAACGAGGAACAAGGCTTGGTAGTGAAAGATGAAACCCGTCGGGACGTGAAGGTGCGAGACATCGAGCGCAACATTGTTCAATCCGCCCTCTCGCGCAATCCATTTTTTACCTTTGCGACACTCAAACGGTATTTTCCCCATCTTGCCTCCATGCGGGACTTTATCTCGTCAGAAGATTACCTCGGAGGACTGGAAATCACCTTTCAGGGCAATGTATACGGGCTGGATGAAAACCGCGCCGAAAAGCTTGCCGCGATGATCGGCTTGCTAAATCAAATCGAAGCCGAAATCCGCGCTAACGTCACGGACTATGAAGGCACGCGGGAATTCAGGCGCGATTGGGTGCGTGAAGTTTTCAAAGATAAAGTGTTGAAATTTGACGCCAAGAACCCTCGTGCCGCACACGACGCGCAGTTTGAGCATTTTGTCTCTGCCAAAGATTGGTTTGCCTTCAACACCATTTACGGCACGAGCGAAGAAAAAGCCTTTGTGAAAATGTTGGACAGGCAAATGCAAAAACTGCAAACGCAATACGAACAAATCTATCTTTTGCGCAATGAGGGGCATTTTGCTATCTACAATTATGCCGATGGTCAAGCCTTCCAACCAGATTTTGTATTGTTCTTGCGGGAGAAAAGCGGCGAATTGCTCACTTATCAACTTTTCATCGAACCGAAAGGGAAACATCTCAAAGAACATGACAGCTGGAAAGAGACCTTTCTGAAAGAAATCACTGACGAGTTTGGCGGTAAACCGCTGACGTTCGAAGACAAGAGATACCGCTTGATTGGCGTGCCGTTCTACAACAACGAAGACGAAAATGAATTCAGGGCAAGCCTTGAGTCGGTGCTGAACGAGGTAAGACAAACGCAATGAATTTCATTGGACAAATTTTGAAAATCAAAAGGCGGCATAATAACGGGTTGCAGCCGACGTTGCTCCGCTGCGCTCCGCAAAGCGGCTGGTGCGCGTGCCGTTAGCCGGAGATTTATCACGATTGCCATGTGCCAGCGCTGCCACTCCTATCTCCCGATAAGCCGCAAGCAAACGACGAAAATGCTGAACATGTATCAGGTGACCAATTCGCTGAACAACAACAGATAGAACGCGCTTTATTGACGCATTGGCAACCATATCGTATAATCTGTATAACCCCTTTTGGGGAAGTGCTGGAATTGGCAGACAGGCATGACTTAGGATCATGTGCCGCAAGGCGTGAGGGTTCAAGTCCCTCCTTCCCCATCTCCTCATTGGCTTGTCTATATGCTCCATGGCTTGGGGCATAATTTTTTTAATTTCCCGAAAAGATTTTATAAAATGTTAATGAGGGCATGTTATAATTTTCATCACTAATTATCTCTTTATTAAGGATTACGACGTTGAAAATCGACACTCAACTACTAGAAAATCATCAAATCAAGGTGATTGTTGAAGCAACACCAGAAGAATATGAATCCGTACGCCAAAAAGCAATTCGCGAATTAACCAAAAAAGTCAAAATTCCTGGTTTTCGCCCAGGGAAAGCACCGCTCGCTATTGCATTAAAGCATCTCGATCCCAAATTGGTTGCGGAAGAAACCCTGGAAATGTTCATTGAACAATATTATCCAAAAATATTGGAAGAAAAGAATATTGACCCTTATGGTGCAGGAACACTCGAACATATTTCAACCTCAGAACCCCCAACGATGGAATTTGTTATTCCTCTGCGACCGCATGTGGAACTCGGTGATTATCGCTCCATCCGCATTCCGTACAACTTCGAACCCCTCGATGAGAGTGAAGTGGATAAAGCACTGGAGAATTTGCGGGAAAGTTACGCGATGATCGAACCAGTTGAGCGGCCTGTTCAATCCAAAGATGTGGTTTATATCGATATCCTTGGTACCGTAAATGCAGAACTGGATCAACCTGCAGAGACAATCGCGAATTTTTCTAATTATCCTATTGAAGTGGTCGAAGATAAAGACCGAAGCGAGCATGAATGGCCCTTCCCTGGTTTTTCTGCTTATTTGATCGGAAAGTCGGTCAACGATGTGGTGGAAATAGACTACACTTTCCCAGAAACCTATAATGTAGAGAATCTAAAGGGCAAAACAGCTCATTTCACTGTAACGATTAAAAATATCAAACAACGCAACCTGCCGGAATTAAATGATGAATTTGCTCAATCGTTAGGTGAATTTGCCAACCTCGATGAGTTAAAACAATCCATCCGCAACTCCCTGGAGAAAGCTAAACTCGAGGAATATCACGAAGATTATGATGATCAGATATTAAACGAAATTTTCAATCGTTCCACTATTTTATATCCTCCACAGATGGTGGATAAAGAACAAGAGAACGTCATCGAACAGCTTGAACAACGGCTGAAGCGATCAAATATGGATCTCGATCTTTACCTGAAAACACGCTCCTTGACTCGTGAAGAATTTGAAAAAGAAGCCCGTCAAGTAGCAGAAGAAAGGATAAAACGCACACTAGTGGTATTTGAGATTGCAGAAGCAGAGAAAATAGAAATTGATAAAAACCAATTACAGGCAGAAACAATGCAAGCCTTTAATGAAATGGTAAATTATGTCCCTCCTGCAAAGAGAACCAAAGAAGGTGATAAGCAAATCATTTCTGGATTAATCGAAGATCTTTCCGTGGATATCTTAATGCGTAACACCCTCGAGAAAATCCGCCGCATTGCCAAAGGCGAAGAGGAAGCACAACTTCCAACAGAAGAAAATATCCCAGAAAACTCCGAATTAGAAAATTCAGAACAAAAACTCATGGAAACAAAAGAGGAAGTGCGTATCTCAGAAACCTCTGAAATGGATAAGTCAGAACCAGAACAAGCGGGAGTCGAAAATACAACCGTCGAATCAGATAATTCTTAATTGGTAGAAGGAAATTTGAAAATGGAAAAAATAATCAACCCTATGTCTTTAATTCCGATGGTCATCGAAACATCTGGCCACGGTGAAAGAGCCTATGATATATATTCTTTACTGCTGAAAAACCGCATCGTTTTTCTTGGCACACCAATCAACGATCAGGTTTCCAACCTTATTGTTGCTCAGCTCTTATACCTGAGCAGTGAAGACCCCGAAAGCCCGATCCAAATGTACATTAATTCACCTGGTGGGCAGGTTTATGCCGGCCTGGCAATTTATGATACGATGCAAATGATCCCCAATCCGATCAGCACGTTAGCAGTTGGCATGACTGCTTCGTTTGGCACCGTCCTATTAACTGCTGGAACAAAGGGACATCGTTATGCTCTCCCCCATGCAACAATCCATATGCATCAACCGCTTGGTGGTGCGCAGGGTCAAGCTTCGGATATCGAGATACAGGCGCGCGAAATATTGCGACTAAAATCTCGTCTCAACGAAATACTCTCCCTTCACACTGGTCAAACTATCGAAACGATCGAAAAAGATACGGAAAGGGATTTTTATCTCAACGCACAACAGGCGGTTGAGTATGGTTTAGTAGACCATGTTATGGAAATCCCGGAAGCAAAAAGATTAATACCGGTCTCAGAAGAAAAAGCGTTATTAACCGAAGGAAAATAAGCATAATCCTCACTCAAACAACGCCGAGGATGTTCCTCGGCGTTTTGTTATATTCGGTATAATGGAGAATAATCTAACAACGCTGTGGAGCGATGATCATGGTAGTGAAAACACAAAACAAACAATCCATCCGAGCACTCATCCTCGATATGGATGGTGTATTATGGCGACAATCCCAACCAATCGGAGATTTGCCCTATATCTTTGAGCAAATCAAGAAGAAAGGCTGGAAGGTAGCGTTAGTAACCAACAATGCAACTTTAACTGTCCAACAATATTTGGAAAAATTAAGAGAATTCGGAGTAGAACTTCAGGAAAATCAAATTATCAATTCTCCACAAGCAGTAAGCCATTATATGTTACAACATTATCCCCAAGGCAGTAAAGTTTTTATTATCGGTGAAGACGGTTTACGTGAAGAAATTTCAAAACACGGTTTTCAAATTGCAGAAAAAGAAGTTACTGCTGTCATCGTCGGGATGGATCGACAGCTCACCTATGACAAATTATGCCGAGCCACCATTAATATCCGCTCTGGGGCAGCATTTATAGCCACCAATGGCGATCGCACCTTCCCCACCCCTGAGGGATTAGTCCCTGGAGTGGGCGCAGTTTTGGCATTATTGGAAACAGCCAGCGACAAGAAGCCAATTATACTCGGCAAGCCAGAACCTTTACTATACGAAATCGCTATCGAACACATGCAAAGTGAACCCATGGAAACATTAGTTGTCGGCGATCGATTAGAAACAGATATTCTTGGCGCTCAAAAAATAGGGTTGCCCTGTGCAGTTGTCCTATCTGGCGTTTCCACAATTTCGGATATCGATAAGTGGCAACCTAAACCCAACTATATATTTAAAGATTTGCAAGAATTGATTGATAAACTTGAATCCTAATATGATTAATAAAAAGCTAATTTACGATCTTTCCAGAGAAGAATTGACGGAATTCTTCCAGGATTGGCATGAGCCATCCTATCGAATTACGCAATTATGGGAAGGGCTTTATCAGCATCTTTGGAATGACAGCCAGGAATTTACTGTATTTCCAAAATCATTACGAACCCGTCTCGCTGAAGAATTTACTTTCCTTGCAATCGAACCAATTAAAACCATCTATTCAAGCGATGGCGAAACGCAAAAAACACTTTTTTATACTCGATCAGGTAATCCTTTGGAAACGGTCTTGATGCAATATAAAGACCGAAATACATTATGTATTTCAAGCCAGTCTGGATGCGGGATGGGTTGTCGCTTTTGCGCTACGGGTCAAATGGGTTTTAAGGCAAATTTGTCCAGCGGAGAAATTGTCGCACAAGTTATTTACTTCAGCCGTATTCTCATGCAAAACGGGAAAAAATTAACCAATATCGTCATCATGGGCATGGGGGAACCGATGCATAATTTTGAGAATACGATAACAGCTGTGGATCGTCTTAATGATCCCCAAGGTTTTAATTTCGGTGAACGGCGCTTCACATTATCCACAGTAGGCATCGTGCCGCAAATTAGACGTTTTGCAGAGATGAAGCGGCAAATCAATTTAGCAGTTTCTTTACACGCCATCGAGGATGAATTACGTTCAAAGATTATGCCAATCAATCATAAATACCCCATCGCCGAATTACTGGCAGCCTGCCGAGATTATGTTCAGCTCACCCACCGACGGATAACGTTTGAGTGGGCGTTGATCCGTAATTTCAATGATAGTTTAGAACAAGCACGTCAATTAGCTCACTCGCTTAAAGGATTACTTTGTCATGTCAATCTGATCCCCCTGAATCCAACCCCAGCCTTTCCAGGGGAACCCCCAGACAAGGAACAAGTTACTCGATTTCAAAAAATCTTACTCGAAAACCAAATTCCTTGTACGGTTCGGTTGCGGCGAGGAATAGATATCCAAGCTGGTTGTGGACAACTCGCTTCGAAAAATCAATTTATATAGAGGGGTTTTGTGCTAGAATGAATAGAGAGTAAAGTCTTGCAGCTTGTCTGGAGGATGATCTATGACAAACCAAGTGGTTCGCTTAAATTACCCATCTAACCTGTTACGGGTTCCAATTATCAATCAACTTATCAAACAATACGATCTCACAGTAAATATCATGAGGGCTCAAATTGACAACGAAAAAGGTTGGATAGAGATTCAATTGGCTGGTAATATTCAAACTATTGAAGACGCTATTGAATGGCTCCGCCTGCAAGGCGTCAATGTGGAATTTATCAAAGATTAATATGACTGCCAAGGTAATTCTTAATCCCTATGCTAACCGCTGGCGAGCATTGAAACGACAGCCAGAGATGGAAAGCGCTTTGCAAAAAGCGAATATTCCTTACCAACTGGTTAAGACATCCATTCCAGGTGAAGGAGTAAGGCTTGCATATCAGGCTGTTCTGGATGGCTTTTCCCCAATCATTGCTGCTGGAGGAGATGGCAGCATAAGCGATGTCGTTAACGGCATCATGCAAGCCGTTCAAGAGAATAAAGTATCTCCTCCCCCATTAGGATTGATGCCACTAGGGTCCGCCAATGATTTGGTTGTCAATTTAAAATTACCATTGGATTTGGAGAATGCCTGCACCGTCATCGCTCAAAATCAAACCCAATGGATAGATTTAGGAATTGTTAACGGACGCTATTTTGATAACAATTCTGCCATCGGACTGGAACCATCCATTACTCTCATCCAACAACAAATCTCATATCCAAGAGGTACATTGCGTTACCTTTTAGCAACGCTAATAGGAGTCATGAAAAAGCCATCCTGGCAAGTGGAGTTAGAATGGGAAAATGGGCATTATGCGGGGCTTGTTTCTCTCGTTACGGTAGGTAATTGCGCAGTTACCGGAGGTTTATTCTATATGACTCCGCATGCAAATCCGTTTGACGGAATGTTAACCTTCGTCTATGGATATATACCGACACGGCGGCAAATTTTTCAAATTTTGCCCAAAACCATGAAACCAGAGCAGGGTAGTTACGTGGAACATCCCAGCATCCATGAAATCCATAGTCGTTGGTTAAAGATCCACGCATACCAACCCACTCCACTCCATGCCGATGGGGAAATTCAAAGTAAAGCTATCCAACAGATTGAATATCAGGTCAGTCCTCATAGTTTACCGATTCTCATGCCGCTCCGTAGTTGATTCCTATTCATTTATATGGAAGTTCAGATCGCTGTTTCTAAAGTCTCTAAATATGCAACCAGCGAGAGCGGTGATACTGTTGAAGTAGTTGAAAGACCGCATGGTGGAGTTTCGGTTGTGTTAGCCGATGGACAAACTTCCGGGCGGGGTGCAAAAAGTGTTTCGAATCTGGTTGCTCGAAAAGTTATCTCTCTTCTAGCAGAGGGAGTACGGGATGGTGCTGCGGCTCGAGCAGCATCCGATTATCTCTATACGCATAAAAGTGGAAAGGTATCCTCCACATTAAATATTTGCTCCATTGATTTACTAACCCGTACCATTGTAATTGCCCGTAATAACCCTGCCCCGGTGATTATTGCACAAAATGGCAACCTTCGTCCATTCGATGACGAAAGCAATCCCGTTGGTCTCTATCGAAACACACGCCCCAGAATAATCGAAATTGCATTAGAGGTTGGTGTGAGTGTATTCCTCTTTTCTGATGGATTGATTCATGCCGGATCCAGGTCTGGAATGAGCATGGATATACCGCAAGTGATACAAGGTTTATTAAACCATCATAATTATACAACTCAGAACCTGGCTGATAATCTGCTGAATCAGGCAATTGAACTAGATCAAGGACGACCTTGCGATGACATTAGCGTTGTAGTAGTTCAGGTGTTAAGCCTTCAAGGGGATCAAACGAGGCGGATGCTGGTACGGTTACCCATTTAATTCCGTATGTCTGCACAAAAATTGATCGTTGGCGTGGTTGGCGCTTGTGGGTCTGGTAAAACTTCCTTATGTAAAAACGTACACGGGGATGCTTTTGAGTTACGTCACATTGCACAAGAGCATTCGTACGTCAAAGACATGTGGAAACGAATTACCAATCCGAAATTCTTGATTTACCTGGATGTTACTTATGAAAATACCATCAAACGAAAACGTTTGAATTGGACACGCGCCGAATTTGATGAGCAATTACACCGGCTGGAACATGCCCGTCAGAATGCCGATTTGGTTATTGATACAAATGGAATGACGGAAGCGCAAGTTGCTCAAAAAGTCTTGGAATTTATTCACCAAAAAATTAATACCTCTCCTCCTTGATAAAAATGGTGTATAATCCCCGTGCTAGCCCGCCACTGGTGCAACAACACCAGAATTTGGCTGGCATTTGTTTGAATCTGGAGGTCCTTATTTATGACCAAAAATACGACGTTAATGCTTGTCGCAATTTTAGCCATACTGATTGTATCGATTTACTTGGTGTTACCCAGCACCACGTCCATTTTTGGACATAGTGTCACGACAAAATTGGGATTAGATTTAGTCGGGGGGCAACAAATCTTATTGGAAGTGGATGTTCCAGAGGGAGTTGTCCCAGACAAAGCCCAGTTGGAAAAAGCCAGCCAAATCGTAGAGAGCCGTGTTAATGGATTAGGTGTTGCCGAAGCTACCGTCCAGATCGCCGGTAATAAATATATCAATGTCGAATTACCGGGTCTAAAGGATACCAAGGATAGTATTAACACCATCAAACAAACCGGCGTCCTGGAATTCGTCGATATGTCCAATATCCCCGAAGAACAGGCGTACGCATTGATTGATAAGGAGATTAAGACAGACTTAAATCAATCTCCTGTCACTTCTTCTCCCACATCCACCATAACTTCCACACAAACGATCACCGATACGGTATTTCATACAGTAATGACTGGTGCAATGCTGGATAGTGTGGAAACCAGCACTGACAGATTAGGAAAACCTGTGGTTGGATTTAAGCTAACCTCGGAAGGATCAAAAATCTTTGCTGATTTTACCCGTACTCATCAGGGTAAAATCTTAGCCATTGTACTGGATAAGAAAGTCATTTCCACTCCAAGGATTCAAGAGCCAATCGAGAATGGTCAAGGGATTATTGAAGGCAATTTCACCTTAGATAAGGCGAACGCTTTGACAGTGCAACTTCGTTATGGTTCTCTGCCCGTCCCCCTAAAAATTTCTGAAACCCGCGCCATAGGTCCAACGCTGGGGGAAGATTCGCTAAAGAAAAGCCTTGTAGCTGGGGCAATTGGTTTCACTATTGTGGTTTTATTCATGATCCTCTACTATCGTTTACCCGGTGTTGTCGCTATTTCAGCAATCTTAACCTACGGGGTAATCACATTTGCAATTTACCGCTTCATCCCGGTAACCCTGACCCTACCAGGTGTGGCGGGTTTCTTGTTGAGCACTGGCTCTGCACTGGATGCGAATATCTTAATTTTCGAACGATTTAAAGAAGAATTACGCAATGGCAGAAAAATAGGTCAGGCTGTAGAAATTGGATTAAAGCGAGCTTGGCCCTCTATACGAGACTCAAACATCGCTACCATCATTACCAGTATCATCCTTTTTTGGTTTGGTAGTACATTTGGCGCCACAATCGTAAAAGGTTTTTCCCTGACTTTGATGCTCGGTGTTTTCGTCAGCCTTTTCTCTGCTATGGTTGTGACCCGCACATTCTTAACCATTGTTCTAAACTACTTCCAACCCACCAATTATTCCAAGTGGTTTGGACTTTAATAAGGTGAGATTATGATCAATATACTTGGAAAACGTTATTACTTCTTTCTCTTTTCGCTGGCTTTAATTCTGCCTGGCTTAATCATTATCGCGATATGGAAATTGCCCTTAGCGATTGACTTCACCGGTGGTTCCTATCTTGAAGTAAAATTTGATCACCGCCAACCGCCACCCCCTGCTGAAGTTGTGCTTCTTTATGAAAGTCTGGGGATAAAAGACGTGCAAGTTACAACTACAGATCAAGGTTCGGTGATCGCAAAATCAAGTTTCCTGGACTCCACCACTCAAACCAAAATAATCCAAGGAATGGAACAAAAATTTGGCGATACGGTGACCATCCAACGGTTTGATAGCGTCGGACCAGTAATCGGACAGCAAGTAACACAACGAGCTGCGATTGCGCTCATCATTGCAGCAATTGGTGTGGTTCTGTATATCCTGTTCTCGTTCCGAGGTGTGGAACATGCCTTGCGTTATGGGCTTTGTGCCATTATCGCTGAGCTACACGATATCTTGGTTGTCGTAAGCGTTGTAGCGATAGGGGCAAAATTTTTCCATTGGCAAGTCGACTCCCTCACCCTGACTGCCTTATTGACTGTAATCGGTTTTTCGGTTCAGGATACTATTGTGGTTTTCGATAGAATTCGGGAAAATTCACCTATTCTCAAACGATTGCCATTCGAGACACTGGTTAACCACTCCATTGTTCAAACCTTACAACGGTCTATCAATACCCAACTGATGACGGTTGAATTTTTGCTATTAGCGATGGCGTTATTTGGCGGAATTACCTTACGGGAATTTTCAATTATCCTGTTAGTAGGTTTATTCATGGGAACCTATTCCTCCATATTTATCGCCGCACCGATCTTAGTTGTGTGGGAAAATCGAGAGTGGCGCAATTGGTTCAAACCACGTTCAAAACAAGCAACTGCTTGATATAGATTTTTCTAATTAGATTAGTTTAAGTGGATGTATCAACATGATACATCCACTTTTTTATCATCATCTTGCTAAAAATAATAAAACCGCAGCACCAAGAACTAAAAATGGGCCATAGGGGATTGCATAATCGGGATGATATTTTTTTTGGAGCAACATCTTTATTATTAAAATGAAACTATAAATGCCTGCCGTCATCACACCAAGGAACAGCCCGACAATAATGCCAGGAAATCCTAGATACAACCCTAACACAGCCATTAAATTCACATCACCAAAACCTAATGCTTCCGTCTCATTCGAAACAACACTACGGTTGCGGAATTTTAAAATGAGAATACCTAAATAATAAAGTCCTAACATAATCAAGAACCCCACTATTCCCCCACTTAATGTCCGCCACAGCCCATGATGATGAATTCCAATTACCAACCCAAGAATGATACCGATCAAAATCTCAATGTATAAGATCGCGTGATATTCGATATCAATAACCATCACAACCCCAAAAAAGATCAAAGTGAAGAAACTTTCCAGTACGGATAACCGTTGGGGTGAATTAGCTATCCAATAAGCTACGAGTATATATAGGAGATATACAATTATCATTCTCCAGCGTTTCCGCTGAAGGCACACTTTACATTCTGAAAGGGATAAATATTCCCATAAGTTAAGCGAGTTACCACAACGATTACAATTTAGATGAAAGGTTTTATTTTTAAACGGCAATGTATCTGCTAATATATTTACAATCGCACCACTTAAGATTCCAATAAATAAAGGCAAAATCAGCTTCGTCATGTTATTATTATAGTTGTAATCTATACCAAAACATCAAATTGTTGCCAATTCCATACCTAACGGTTTGGTAAGGGTATAATTCTTTTAGAAGTCGTTCTAGTACAAAATACGAGTTCAATATCAAAACGGAGATAATTAATGGATAAATTTATCATTCACGGTGGCGTACCATTGAAGGGGACAATGACACCTTCCGGAAATAAAAATTCTGCATTGCCATTGCTCGCTGCTTGCACCTTAACCGATGAACCTGTAATACTCCACAATGTACCTGAAATTCGAGATGTATCCACTATGCGCCTTCTTTTGGAGAGCTTAGGGGTATCTATTTCGAAAATTGATGATCACACCTGGAAAGTACAGGCAAAAAATGTGTACACCAAAGAAATTGACCCTGACCTTTGTCGTAATATTCGTGCTTCTATTTTATTAGCCGGACCGGTGCTGGCGCGCAGTGGGTATATCTTCTTGCCTCCACCGGGTGGTGACATCATTGGACGCCGTCGCGTTGATACCCATTTATTAGCCCTAAAAGCATTAGGTGCGACCGCTGAATATGACCGAACGAAAAAACGTTTTTCTTTTTCAGCAAATGAGCTACGCGGTAATAATATTTTGCTAGATGAAGCTAGCGTCACCGCAACAGAAAATGCCATCATGGCAGCAGTAAAAGCCAAAGGCACAACCATCATTCGAAATGCCGCATCGGAGCCGCATGTACAGGAATTGTGTCATTTTCTCAATACGCTCGGGGCAAAAATCCATAATATCGGTTCCAATACCCTCACCATCGAAGGTGTAGATGAAATCCACGGAGGTGAATTTACCATCGGGCCAGATTACCTAGAAGTTGTTAGTTTTATTGGAGCGGCTGTAGTCACACATGGCTCCATACGGATTATCAATGCTGGAGCTCAGTATCTGGATATGATCAGCATAGTATTCCGACGCCTTGGTGTAGAGTGGATAAACGAGGGAGATGATATTATCGTGCCTGCAGAACAACGTCTAGAGATTCAACCAGACTTGGGTGATGCCATACCCGAAATCAGCGTTATGCCCTGGCCAGCATTCCCAACTGATTTAATGAGCATTGCAATCGTCATTGCTACTCAGGCAAAGGGGAGCGCACTTTTCCATGATTGGATGTACCCTTCCCGAATGTTTTTCCTGGACAAATTAGTGGCGATGGGGGCACAGATTGTTTTATGCGATCCACACCGATGTATTGTGCAAGGACCTACGCAATTATATGGTGAGAATCTGGAAAGCCCCGATATTCGAGCAGGTATGACACTTGTTCTGGCAGCGTTAGCAGCGGAAGGTAAATCGGTAATTCGCAACGTCGGACAAATTGATCGCGGTTATGAAAAAGTAGATGAAAAACTCCGCGCCCTGGGGGCGCGGATTGAACGTGTTAGTGAAAGTTAAAACGAAACTGTTGCTAATTTGTGGAGGATGCTGGCGAGGAATTAACTACCTTTAAGAATTCGTTCACAGCTTCGCGAAGCATCGGTTCTGGTAAAGCCCCTACCTGACGATGAACGATCTTCCCATTATGGACAAATAACATGGTTGGGATGCCTTGAATACCATACTTCATCGCCCATTGGGGATTATCATCCGTATTGACTTTTGCAATCAATACCTTCCCAGCTAGCTCTTTGGCTAATTTATCTAATACGGGAGCAACCATTTTACAAGGTCCACACCATGGTGCCCAAAAATCAACGATTACTGGGATAGGGGACTGCAAAACAGTTTTCTCAAAAGCTGCATCGGTAACATGCACGGGTTGGTCAATCATTTCCTACTCCTAACTATAAATATTTTCGTCCCTAGTATAGCATTAACATCCAGAATTGTCAGGTATAATTTTGCCAATGTCACTCGGAATTCTTGCTCAATTTCCCAATTCTTATCAGGTAGAGACCGAAATATACCAGGGTCCATTAGATTTATTACTACAATTGATCGAAAAAGCGGAGTTGGATATCACCAAATTGGCTTTAGCACAAGTTACCGATCAATATTTGGCTTATTTGAAAACGTTAGATCACCTTCAAACCAATGAAATCTCGGTATTTATTGTCATTGCAGCGAAATTGCTGCAAATAAAATCATCTGTCCTTTTACCTAAACCACGAGTAATCGATGAAGAACCAACTGATTTAGGAGATGAATTAGTCCAGCAGTTAATCGAATATAAGAAAATTCGCCAAGTCGCTCAATGGTTAGCAGCACGGGAAGCAAGAGGATTACGAACCTATCTTCGAATTGCTCCTCCACCTAAAATTGAAAGTAAAATAGATTTCGAGGGCATTGATATCAATACATTGGTTTCGGCAGCCCGGATTGTTTTTATGCAATCCGTCGAAAACGATGAGCTGGAAAAACAAATCATCCAGCCTGTCTATTCTATTCGAAACAAAATACAATTTATCATCTCAAAATTGAATCAGGAAGGGTGTACAACGTTCCTGAAATTAATTAATAAAGTGCCATCACGTGTTGAAATCATGATCACATTCTTAGCATTATTAGAGCTGATAAAACAAAAACAAATTGATGTATATCAAGAGAACCTTTTCTCGGATATAGTCATCACACCTACAATGACATTAATAGAAAATTCAGCAATGAACAGCGAGTTTGATGATTAATACTATCAAAAACCGGATCGCAATCGAGCATTTGCTAATTTTTCGAACACGAGGTAAATCCTGCAAGACAGTTTCCACAAATCGTAAAAGCTTAACATGAGGAGTTTATGGAATGAAGCACATCATTAATCCCATCAAAGGCACCAGAGATTTTTATCCCGAAGTGAAAGCAGTGCACACCTGGATATACTCGAAAGTCCGCAAAGTTTCCGAAAAGTATGGTTATCAGGAATACGAAGGACCTTTTCTCGAATCGATTGAACTCTATGCAGCAAAATCAGGCGAAGAATTGGTCAAAGAACAGTCTTTTGTTTTCCCAGACCGAGGGGGGGATTTAATCACACTGCGCCCAGAACTAACACCTACACTGGCGCGAATGGTTGCACAAAGACAAAAACAACTGGTTTATCCTTTGCGCTGGTGGTCATTTGGACCATTCTGGCGATATGAGAAACCTCAAAAAGGACGATCCCGCGAATTCTTTCAATGGAATATTGATTTAATCGGACTCAACTCGCCTCAAGCTGATGCAGAACTAATCGCAATTGTGGCAAATTTTTTCAAAGAAGTCGGACTAAATCCTCACCAAGTGAAGATTTTTGTCAATGACCGAAAATTAATGGAATCCGAATTAAACGCATTGGGCATTCCAAACAGCGCTCAACCAACCGTGTTTCGATTAATTGACCGCAAGGAAAAAATGGCAGAGGCAGAGTGGATACAATATGCGGAAGCAGAAGGTCTTAATGTATCACAAATTAATGGGATTAAGACCATTCTGGAAGACAAAGATTTATGGAAAAAGTCGGACAATCTAAATCAAGTCTTTGAAACCCTAGAAGCAGTTCATTTAATGCCTTATGTAGAATATGATCCCAATATTATTCGTGGGCTCGACTACTATACCTCAACAGTTTTTGAAGCAAAAGATATTGGTGGAAACGTGCGTCGTTCCATCCTTGGGGGTGGACGTTATGATAACTTGCTTGCGGACGTAGGTGGTGAACCGCTTCCAGCTGTTGGGTTTGCAATGGGAGATGTGGTTATCTCTTTAATACTCGAAAGTTATGGTTGCATTCCCCCGCAAATATTCCAACCACCCGCAAAAGTACTGGTAACAACATTTTCCGAAGAGACTATATTAGCTTCATTAGCATTAGCAGAGACGTTGCGCGAAAAAGGATTTAACATACTGACCTATCCTGAAAATGCCAATTTAAACAAGCAATTGAAATATGCCGATCGAATGAAGATTCCCTACGTAATCATCCTTGGTCCAGATGAACTAGCGCAAAATGCTTGCACATTGAAAAATCTTAGCACTGGAAAGCAAGATAGGGTATCTATTAAGGATATTTCTGAATTATTATCACAAATTCTTGCTGATGAAATTAACTTGTGATAAAATTTATACCGTCGATGGTGCCAGTAGCTCAACGGCAGAGCATCGCACTGTGGATGCGAGGGCTGTGGGTTCGAAACCCATCTGGCACCCAATTCGGTGAACTCATTATTGATGAGTTCACCGTTATTCATTATATAATACATACACTTATTTGGAGAGATTTATGAAAATTCCACAGGAATATATAGATTTATTCCAAAAAAAGGCATTTGCCCACTTGGCAACTTTGATGCCAGATGGCAGCCCGCAAGTCACTCCAATTTGGATTGATTATGATGGTGAATTCATTTTATTTAATAGCGCTTTAGGCCGTCAAAAAGATCGCAATATTCGCCGTGACAATCGGGTAGCCATTAGCATTCAGGATCCAGATAATCCTTACCGTTATCTACAAATCCGCGGCAAAGTGATAGAAATAACCGAAACAGGCGCAGACGCGCACATCGATAAACTAGCCTTTAAATATTTAGGTGTAGAAAAATATCCCCACCGAAATCCTGATGAGGTTCGTTTAATTTATAAAGTAAAAATTGAGCACATCCAAAAAAGGTAATCTATTACGCTATTTTTCTCAAAACTTGAACCATTGCTTGAATATGCTCTGGTGAACTCCCGCAACATGCACCAATGAAGTGAACCCCGAATTGGCTTACTCTCTCCGCATGTTCCGCCATTACCTCGGGAGTCCCATCATAAACAAGATTCCCTTCAATTAATTTCGGTATGCCTGCGTTGGCTTTCGCAATGAGGGTAACATCTGGATCAACGGCACGCATTTTTGCAATTGCAGCTTCTAGTTCTTGAGGACCCTTTCCACAATTGGCTCCTACCGCACTTAATTGATACTGCTTTCCTAACTCAACCAGTTGTTCCGGGGTATTACCCATCATCGTTCGCCCGCGACTTTCAAAAGACATTGTTGCAACAATAGGTAATGTAGTTACCGATTTTGCACCTTCAACGGCTGCTTTTACTTCATTTATATCGCTCATTGTCTCAATCCAAATTACATCCACACCACCGCTAGATAGTGCAGCTGCCTGCTCTGCAAAAGCCTGCTTAGCATCCTCAAAAGTTAATACGCCCAATGGTTTCATCATTTCACCAGTCGGGCCAATGTCACCAGCAACTACAACCATATCGCCAAATTCATCCGCCACCTGACGAGCTAATTTGGCTGCATTCAGGTTAATTTCCCGCACTTGGTTATCAAGACCATGTCGTTTCAAACGGAAACGATTCCCCCCAAAAGTATTGGTCAAGATAATATTCGAACCAGCTTGGATATATTCCCGGTGAATTTCTGCAACGACCTCGGGGTGCTGCATATTCATTTTTTCGGGAGCCTCTCCAGCTTGTAAACCACGCGCCATCAACATGGTTCCCATAGCCCCATCTAATATGATTACCTTTGAAGAAGAAAGAAGTTGTTCAAATCGGTTCATCGTCTGTTACCTCCAAAATTAAAAAAAGAGTGGCGAGGGTGAGACTTGAACTCACAACCAAGGGCTTATGAGTCCCCTGCTCCACCGTTGAGCTACCTCGCCAATCATTCAGCGGCAAAATATTACTACGAGCGTCCCATTTTGTCAACCGACTTCCCACTTTTTCCCTTTTACACAATTAATTCATGAATCGCTCGAACGGCTTTTTCCTCATCCTGCCGGTCGATTACTAAGCTGATCGAGACCTCTGAGGACCCTTGGGCAATGGCAATGACATTGATTCCATTCGATCCAAGTTTGCTGAATATTCTCCCTGCAACACCAGGAGTATTGCGCATCCCTGACCCAACGATGGTGAGAATCACCACCTCTTCCGTTGCCCAAATGCGATCAATGTCTTTTGTCTGTAATTCACGGTTAAACACATCGTTCAAACCTTTTAATACGAGAGAGATTGATTTTAATGGCACAGCAAAACAAATTGATTGCTCGGAAGAAGCTTGTGTAATTAAGGGAACGCTTGTCCCAGTAGAAGCCACAGCGCCAAATGCACGGGCAGCTACACCAGGCACCCCAAGCATTCCGCGCCCCTCAATTGTAATTAAGGACTGTCCGCGTATCGATGTGACCGCTTTGATATCTCCGTTCGTTATCCGTGATTGATCGCTAATTAATACCGTACCAGGATGTTTTGGATTAAAGGTATTCTTTACT
>Ga0078972_1007222_pt1 | contig 25019 bp, 20 predicted proteins | sample YelNatPaOPGAMG01_FD_67568 | JGI IMG/M metagenome (GOLD analysis project Ga0078972, IMG submission 67568) | Hot spring thermophilic microbial communities from Obsidian Pool, Yellowstone National Park, USA - OP-RAMG-01 (SPADES assembly) (version 2) | ecosystem: Environmental > Aquatic > Thermal...
TGCAGAGCAACCTGCAGGGCTTTGACCCCTATGCCTACGTGGGCAACAACCCGGAGACGCTGACGGATCCGACGGGGCACTGTGATTTTTGGTGTTCTGTCGTTACGGGTGCCGTTAATTTGGTAGATGCCTCTATGCCTCCTGCTGGTTTCGCTGCTGATGCTTGGGAATTTGCAACAGAAGTGCATAATGGATGGCAAGCTACGCCAGACCAACTGGCGGCTGCAAAGCTGACAGGAACCCTATGGGGACTTATAGCAGTTCCTGGTATTATTGCTGGTGTTGCTGGTACTTTTTGTTCACCGCCTTGCCTTTTCTTAGCGGCATCGGCATTTATTGGTCAGGCCGCAATTGCAACGTATGTTGCTCCGTTTGCCAATGATATTAATCAGGCTGGAGCCAATTTCTATGCTCAACATCCCATTAATCCGCCAGAGACGCAACCGACTCCAGCCACATCTCCATTGCATTTCAATTACCCCCCTCCAATATATCCACGGCATCGACCGCCTTTCCCTTATCCCCCACCAATATTCCCTCCCAATCGAAGACAACCTACGTCAAGCACACCACCTGGCTCAAATACAGGGACACGCCCAACTTTTGGTCAAAGTGCCCCAACTGCAAGTGGGTCACCACCAAACAGTAATTGGACGTACTATACGGTAACATCTGGTGATACACTATGGGGAATTGCGACCATGTTCTACAGGTCAGGATTGCAATGGCAGAGAATCTATCAAGCAAACATAGGAGTCATTGGCAGCAACCCCAACTTGATTTATGCTGGCGAGCGATTGAGAATTCTACGTTAGGTATCTCTCCAAACAAAGGGGTACTTGCTTGGGTTGATTGCTTGAGTCAGATAGCGAGATGGCTGGCTGCAAGATGTTTTTGCAGCCAGCTACCTTACAGCGATTCCTTAATCAGAGAACACGCATTTCTAGTAGTTTGGAAAGGGAAACGATGATGCTTAATTCAGATGAAATTCGCCGGTCAATTTTGCAAGGGCAGATGCCTGATACCTGGCATATTGTTCGAGGATCTACATCATTCGCAATTTTGTTTATTCTTGCTCTCTGGATAGCTTGTGTTGTTATTGGGACAAATGTTGGTATTTTCTTGCTTGTAGTTACACATCCATCAGCTATTGCTCGATTAGTTAATTCTGGAATGTTCCTTCTCATAGCAAACCTGCTAGAGCTGCTATTTTTTTTAGTGATGGCTTATCGACAAGCCAGAACAGCTAAAGATGCTATTATAGTTTTTTTACCAGAGGGATGCCTGGAATTCCTTAATATCAGTAGCAGTAAGCCGTCGAAACGTAGCTGGCACACAGTCTGGTATGCTCAAACAGCTTCTTTACGCTTTCATGTCAACATAGCGGGTAACGTGAGCTTGAACGTACAAACACACGATGGTATCCACTATCGGTGGGTTCTCAACCCCTATTATGGCAATCGTGTTGATCTTGCCCAAGATATCCTTATAGCGTATACTACCTATACTGTGCTACATCGTGGTACTCTCAATGAGAGAACTAGTGAGTAATAGAAGGGAGGCCTACCATTCATATCTAAACTTTATCTTTATCATGGCAGTACGCCTTTGTCTCTTGCTCTTTCCATGACCAGGTGTTGCCTGGACACGTTTGAGGGGGTGTCCCTCAGCCGGTGACGATGCAGACCAGCATGGGCAGCTCGAGCAACCAGGCGGGAGCCACCAGTGCCAACCTGGTGACGGCCAGCTACGATACCCACGCCCAGCTTGCCGCGCTCAACCTGCTCGCCAGCGATGGCTCGGCACTGGCGAACGATGCATTCACCTACGACAGCAATCTGCGTCCCATCGGTACCACGGCCCTCTGGCAGAGTGGCAGTGGGCAGAGTGGCACGATCTTCAGCCAGACGACGAGCTATGACGCGGTGGGCAACGTGCTCAGCCAGGCCACCAATCAGGCGGCAGTGAGTGGCGTCTCCGGTTCGGGTGGCAGCGAGGTGGAAAATTTCTGCTATACTGAGCAGAACGACCTGGTGTGGGCAGGCAATGGGGGGACGCAACCGGCGGCGGGCAACGGCACCTGTGGCAGTGGCACGCTCGCCAACAGCATCACGGGAGCGGGCTACAGTGACAGCTACGTCTACACCCACCTGGGCCAGCTCTGGCAGGGGCCGCTCAACGGCACTGGTAGCTATCAGTACCTGTACTGTAGCAGTCAGCCGCATCAACTGACGGGCCTGTTTGCCCTCGGCAGCACGTGCAGCAGCCAGAACGGGCAGGTGTACGGCGGTAGCTACGATGCCTGGGGCAACCAGACGGGGCGCACCTACAACAGCAGTACGGCCACGCTCTCCTATGATCTGCTTGACCATCTGGTGGAGTGGAACGCAGGCAGCACGAGCCAGGAGTGGACGGTCTACGATGCCTCTGGCCAACGTGTGTTGACCCGCACGACAAGCAGCAGTGGCACGAGCCTGACCACGTATCCGTTTGGAGTGGAGGAGCATCAGTACGACAGCAGTGGCAATCCCATTGGCATCGGCACGTACTATTACACCTTCGCCGGGAAACTCATTGGTGTCCTGCTGGGCACGGCGCTGGAGTTCGTGCTGACCGATGACCTGGGCAGTGTGCGAGCCGCCATCACGAATCAGGCGGGGACTGCGACGGTGGCGGGCTACATGGGCTATGGCCCCTTTGGCTTCCTACAATATCACGCGGGGCAAACGGGCACGAACAAGGGCTACACGGGCCAGTACAATGATCCCTTGAGTGGGCTGGATTATTATGTGGCACGCTACTATGACCCGGTGGTGGGCCTGTTTCTGTCGGCGGACACGGTGCAGAGCAACCTGCAGGGCTTTGACCCCTATGCCTATGTGGGCAACAACCCGGAGACAAAGAATGACCCAACGGGACTCTTTGGGGTGTTGTTTGGTATTGCGACTGGTCTTGCAGCGGTAGGGCTTGCAGTTGCTTTGACTGCAATGTTTGTCCCTATGGCACCAGTCATTGTTGGTTTGGCGGCAGGTGTGGCAGTAGGTTACGCCTTGAGTGTAGGGCTAGACTATATCCAAAATGGATTCCAATTGCCTACAACTGATCGACAATGGAATCAATGGGGACAAGATGCTTTATTCGCTGAAGTGGAAGATGGTATTGCTGGTGCTGTTGGGGCCTGGGATGGAGCACCTGCGCCGTCTCCTCAGTACGCTAGCATGGGAGCAGAATATGCTGCTAATGCTGCAAAAACTGGATATGCTTTTACTACTGTGGTTAAATCGAGTATAACTGTTGGAGCAACACTCGCAGGGTTGGGTGGTGTAGCGGCTTTAACTAATCCAGTGGTGCAGTCAAGTTCGAATACCCCTTCAACAAAACCGAAAGTTACACCAACGCCAACTGCTACGCCGACAACAAATACATCAAATAAAACCGTAGCATATACTACTTCGGCCCCTCCACCAGATGTATCTAAGCAAGCACAACCTTCTACCATGTACTACATGGTTACATCTGGTGATACACTCTGGAGTATTGCAGCCAGGTTTTATGGCTCAGGACTCCAATGGCAAAGGATCTATCAAGCCAATATGGGAGTAATTGGTGTCAATCCCAATCTCATCTTTTCAGGTGAACGGCTAGTTATTCCCCGCTAACCAACCTCTTTCACCAGGGAGTTAAAGCGCAACTTTGTGTAGCGGGATAGTAGTGGTTAGCTGCATGAAATACTTGCAGCTAACTAACCCGATGTGCAAGTTTTCTTGCCAAAGGCAAGGCTCATAGAGTCTACTTTTCTCAGAAGTATTGTACGTTTCTGAGGAGGGACGCGATGAGCCTGGACGATTTTATTATCACATGTTTCTGTCTGATTGACGAGATGCTGCCAAAGGTAACGAAAGGCAAACGCTTGCGTGAACGCGGCCCGATGCCCAAGCTGGCTGATAGCGAGGTCATCACCATGGAAGTAGTGGGAAGCTATCTGGGACTTTCTCAAGATCAGGAAGTCTTTGATTCCTTCCGTCGCCACTACGCCCATTTCTTCCCAGAGATGGCGCAGGTGACTCGCACGACTTGGCTGCGACAAGCGGCCAACTTGTGGGTGGTCAAAGAGCGGCTGTGGTGCCTGATCCGCGATACGCTGCTGCTCTATGACCCAACGGTGGCGATGGTGGATAGTATGCCCATCCCAGTGTGCCAATGTGCGCGAGCGTATCACTGTCACCGCTTTGATGCCACCGCGAGTTATGGCAAAGATCATACCTGTCGTCAAACCTTTTATGGCTATCGGCTGCACATGCGACTGTGTTGGCCAGGTGTCATCACCCAGATGTACCTGGCTCCGGCCAACGTGCATGAGGGCGAGATTGTCTGGGATTTGACAGCAGGCACCAGTGGGTTGCTCTTGGGCGACCGCAACTACTGGCTGCCCGACCTGCAAGCGGCCTTGCGCAAGGTGGGGGGAGTCCTTCAGGCTCCCTTCCGCAAAGCCAGTGGACAGCCCGCTCACAGTTGGAGTGCCGTGCTGGGCCGGGTGCGCTACCACATCGATACCGTCTTTGGACAACTGACCGATCGCTGCGGCGTCAAACGGGTCTGGGCGCGTGATTTGTGGCATCTGCGTAATCGCTTGCTGCGCATCGTTCTGATGCACACACTTTGCGTCTTGTTCAATTGGCAAGATCAGGCTCCTCCGCTTCAGTTGGATCGGCTGGTTGCTTAAAAAAACTTGCACGTCGGGTTAACTACCTTTCGATATACCAGATTAAACAGTAGTTTAGAGGAAGCAATCGATAAAGAAGGATGATTTGCTATGGATAGTAACAAACTCAATACGATGATACTCTTAGTCCCTTTTCTGGTTCTAGGGGGTCCCATATTTTTTGTTTGGATAGGGCTTGATATACACAAAAGCAGGAAATACGGGTACAAACATATGAGGAATCCACATCTCCATCATGTTCTGCTTGGATTCTGGCCGTTCATTATGGAGTTAGGGGTTTTTCTCTTCTACGGGAAAAACTCATCAATATTATCCCTTATGTTCCTTACTGTAACGGGGCTATGCTATCTACTGGGGGGGCTTTATGATGTCTGGTACGAGGCTATGATGAGTTATCGGCCTGAGCGTCTTTCAGCCTTGCCTGATCCTTTGACAAGAATAGCACTCTACTATCCGATCCTCACCCTCTTTTTCATTGGTTTTCCCGCTACATGGTTGAGTGTACTCTGGAGTCTTACGCTCTTTTTGCATTTACCTGGTAGCACCAGGCCATTTTTAGGTCTGCTATGGGGAGCATCATGGTTGCTAAGTATGTATATCATTCAAAAATTGCAAAAAAGTTGGCAAATGAAAGCAAAAAACTATCGGAATGAGGAGTTACAATGATGTAGATGTTAAGTAGAAAATTAATAGATAAGAGATGTGAAAATATACTTGTTATAACTTAAAATTATACAATAATGGGGAAATAACAAAAAATGATTTTGGGGGGAGGATGAACAAACTGGATAATCGTGAGAAGCTGTCAAGTGGCTTTCCAGGCCAACCAGGAACGAGCGTCGGTGCGACGATGTGAGGAAGCAGCCTCTTATGTGACTGCTCCTTTTCCATTGTTCCGTAGAACAAGCCGTTTTTACGGGCGTCTTATATGGTTTCTCGTGGTTGTCCGGTTCGTTCATCCTCGCCTTCCGAAGGTGTCATAGGCCGGTGAATCGCACCCATTACGGTATGCTCACTGGAAAGCTCATTGGTGTTCTGCTCGGCACGACGATGGAGTTTGTGTTGACCGATGACCTGGGCAGTGTACGCACCGCCATCACCAACCAGGCGGGTGCTGCGACGGTAGTGGGCTACCAGGGTTATGGCCCCTTTGGCTTTGTGCAATATCACGCGGGCCAAACGGGGACGAACAAGGGCTACACGGGCCAGTACACCGATCCCTTGAGTGGGCTGGACTACTATGTGGCACGCTACTATGACCCGGTGGTGGGCCTGTTCCTGTCGGCGGACACGGTGCAGAGCAACCTCAAGGGCTTTGACCCGTATGCCTATGTGAGCAACAACCCGGAGACAGTAACGGATCCGACAGGGCACTGTGATTTCTGGTGTAGTGTCGTTTTTTACGTTTGGAGTGGATTGAAAAATCCGGCACCCTGCATCGTGACAATCAGTGATATTATTAAGGATATATTCACCAGTTGACCGAAGTAGCGCGTGAAGAGGCGCAGCGATGCATACAAAGATTTTATCACCCAAACAACGCTTCATGATCGGCCTGCAAGCCGGACTGCTCGCCGGTGTCCTGGCCTCTGCACTCATGCTCCTGCTGAGTGTGACCATCAATGGTGTGTCGTTGCCCGATGTGCTGGGGTCAACGATTACACGCCTGCTCTCAGCTACGACCTTTGAGTCGTTACATCAGTTTCTGGGAGCGAACGCCAAACTGTATCTGTTCATTATCATCCTCATCGGTCAATGCCTGGTCTTCGCCTTGAGCGGCGGCATCTGCAACCTGCTCGCCAGCATGGCTCCTATAGCACGTGCGACAGCTAGCACCCTGGCAGAAGATAGCGCTGGCAATAACAGTCAGGATGAGCGGCGCAATGCAGGCCAGTTGCGCTGGAGTACCGGCATTCTGTTCGCGCTCGTCCTCTGGCTCCTTACCGGTTTTATCTTCTTACCCGCCACTGGCGCGGGTCTGTTCGGTATGCAACTCAGTAATGGCGTCAATAACACCATGCTGAGCCTGGCTATCGTTGGCGTCGCTTTTGGCCTGCTTTTTGTGCTGATACAGAACTGGCTCGCATTGCGTCGCCTGCACGCACACGGTATTACCGTTGCCGATTCGATAGCTCAAAACATGTCGCGGCGTGTCATCTTGCGCAACGGCCTGACGATTGCCGGACTGGGCGTGTTGGGACTGGCGGCCTGGCGTCTCTTGAGCAGCATCACAGGCAACAATGCCACCTCACAGGTTGCCAGCACGAGCAGTACCCTTCAGGATATTCCAACGAAGATTACGCCCCCGCCCATCCCCAACTACGGCATCATTCAGCCGGTGCCGCACCTGTCGGCAGAGATCACTCCCAACGACGACTTCTATCTTGTCTCCAAAAACCTCTTCAATGATCCCGTCGTCGATGCTGCCAGATGGAGCTTGCAGGTCGATGGCCTGGTAGAGCGGCCCTATACGCTTAGCTACGCACAGTTACTGGCCTTGCCCTTAAAGCAGCAATACGAGACGCTGATGTGCATTAGCAACGAAGTGGGCGGGCCATACATAAGCAACGCGCGCTGGGATGGCATTCCACTGGCCGACCTGCTGGCGCGCGCGGGTGGCGTGAAAGCTGGAGCCGATACGGTCATTTTCTACGCCGCCGATGGCTATACCGAAAGCCTGCCGCTCAGCAAGGCGCTCACACCAACCACGTTGCTCGCGCTGCGCATGAACGGCGTAGCGCTACCTCACGAGCATGGTTTCCCCGCGCGCTTGCTCGTGCCGGGACGTTATGGCATGAAGCATGTCAAGTGGATGATGCGCATCGAGTTGAGCAGCAAGAGCAATTTCGAGGGGTATTGGGAGCAACGCGGCTGGGACGAACAGGCGCTCGTCAAAATGACCTCGCGGATCGATGCGCCCCTTAATGGTGCAACCTTACCGGCCAATCAGTTGACTTATATCGCGGGCGTGGCGTTTTCCGGCGACAAAGGCATTAGCGAGGTCGATGTCACGTTCGACGGCGGTCAGCACTGGCAGCGTGCCACCCTTCAGCGTCCCTACTCCAACCTGACCTGGGTGCTGTGGGAACTGCCCTGGCGGCCCAGAGCCGGTACCTACAACATTATAGTGCGTGCCATCGACCTGGACGGCAACGTGCAAAACCCTGCCTACGCGCCCCCTGAGCCGAGCGGCGCTTCCGGCTATGATACAATCTCGGTGACGGTTAAATAGCGATACACCCTATACATTTTACCTACCTGGGAAGCTTGACGCGACCTCAGCAAATGACGCTTCGTCAAAACGTGTATAGATTGAAAAAGTTAGCTATCTCTATTCAATGGCAGCCTGCGAAAATCCCGCACAATATTGTCCGGTTTTGGCGAGCTGATTGATTATAGATAGTAGGGGGATCGATCACACGGCGCTGGCCGTCGTAGGTCGCAAGTTAAGATCGCAGATAAGGCCACCATGGTGTCGGATGTTCAGGGGGAAGAGGTAGCACGCCTGCGCGCGAAGGATGCTCAGGCCTTTCGTTCGCTAATCGAGCGGTTACAGCAACCGATTACAGGGTATTTGTATCGTCTGGTGGGAGATCGAGAAGTCGCGCTCGATCTGGCCCAGGATACATTCCTGCAAGCGTATAAAGAAATCAGCAAGACGTCGCCGGACTTGCCGGTAGACGCCTGGGTTTATCGTATTGCCACCAACTATGGTCTGCAATATCTCAATCGTCGGCGACTCCGCCAGTTTATTAGCTTTTCACGTAGCTCTATCAGTTCAATTGATGAGACGATTGGCGGGAAAGACGCAGGGGAAAGTAATCTACAGATGCTCTGCGCCAGAGAACCATCAGTCGAGGAGCAGACGGAGACGCGCGTGCTGGTTGAGCAGGCCATGGCGCAGTTGAAGCCGCAGGACGCTATCTGCCTGCAACTGCACTTCGGGGTTGGTTTTACCTACGAGCAGATAGGACGGATCGTCAAGGCCACACCGGAGGCGGTGCGCAAGCGCGTAGCGCGTGGCGTTGAGAAATTTCGCCAGGTCTACGGTCAGGCAACGCGGACAAACACCGATCAGGTTTATGCGCTAAAGCGAATGGCACGGGGGAGCAAGAGATGATGAGCAAAGGGCATCCAGAAGAGAGTTTGCTGCTGGCCTACGTGCGTCGGCAACCGCCCTATGACAATTGGCCCGCCGTTCAGCAACATCTCGCGGAGTGTAAGGAGTGCCGTCAGCGTTGTTTGCAATACGATCAGGTCGGCAAGTTACTGGAGCAGTGGGCACGTTCCCCCTACTATACCATCAATGAGTCGTTAAGCGGGCGTGTGCTAGAGCGTATTAATGCACCGGAGCCTCTGTTGAGACGCTGGTTGGAAGGCGTCAAGAGGCCAACGACACGTATCGTGGCTATGCCGGTCGCACTGGCGCTTATTATGTTCTTTCTCTTCCTGTCGGTAATAGCGCATATGCCTCTGACTATCCATACCGGCCCAAGCCAGCATAGGATAGTACCGGTGAGCAAGACCGTGCCCAGTATCAGGCTCACGCCTCATCCGACAGTGGTGATAAAACCGACCTTGACTGCGACAGTTGCAACAGATACCGATCACGATAACGATGGCCCTGTTGATAACGATCACGATGGTGATAATGACAACAATAACAATCATGGTCATAACGGCAGGCATGGCAATAAAGAGGGGTCTTCCGGTTATGGGCGATGAAAGGTCATTTGCAATAGAAAATGATGAAAGCATTTGCGTGAAGAAGGGATGAATGAGATGGCTTTGATGCGACAGTGCGCATGGTGCTTGCGCTTAATGAACGATGACGGGGAACGTATTTCTCAATATCCAGTACCGAAACAATATAATGCGACTCATGGCATGTGCTGCATTTGCGGCGTGCTATGGCTGGAACAGATGGCTCGTGATATGGATATCGACCTCTCCGACCTGCGGAGCAACGATGACCGTGAGACAGCTATGACAGCCGTCGGTATGACAGCCACGCAGACTTTCTCTCTTTTTCCTGTGTAAATGGCGCAGGCAGGGCCTGTGCCAGCGAGGGCCGGAGTTGACGTCTTCTGCTTTCCCCCCAGCAAGAAGGTCGGTCGCTCCGGCCCTTCTCTATCTAACGGGCATATTCTGCACCTCACTCGTATCTAAATAACGTTGTACCATCGAGATCAGCACATCGACATCAAAAGGCTTCTCCAGAAAGGCATCTGCTCCGTTTGCCCCCTGCATCTTATGAGCCTGCGAGTGCGCGGAAAGCATAATTACTGGTATAGCACTGGTAGCGGGATTAGATTTCAATTGACTACACAACTCTCGTCCGTCCTCACCGGAGAGGAGTATATCCAGCAGAATCAGGTCTGGTCTATCAAGCTCCAGGTGTTGAAGGCAATCGCCATTCAGGCTTGTTTGTACCTGATAGCCCTCTCCCTCAAGCACAATCTGCACGACTTCAAGAATGCTTTCGTCATCGTCGATCACAAGGATGTGTTTACTCATACTTAGCTGTCTTTCCCTGCCTTATCAGGTTCTGCACTCTGCATCACTTCACACGCTCTGACCGGATCAAGCGGCAAAGAGAACGAGAAAGTCGCGCCCCGACCTTCTGCGCTTTCTACCCAGATATGACCGGCGTGACGCGCGATAATCTCCCGCGAGAGATACAGGCCAATGCCCAGGCCAGGATACGTTGTGTTCTTGTCTTCATACACACGATAAAAACGCTCAAAGATTTTACTCTGATGGTGACTGGCAATGCCTATACCAAAATCCTGCACACTGATCACAACATGCTCACGCACCAGCCGCGTGTGAACAATGATGGTATCGTTCTGCGGCGAATACTTGACAGCATTACTCAATAAATGTAATAGTGCCTGTTCGATACGATGCGCGTCACCGATCACGATACAACCCACGTGCCCTTCAATAAAAATACGATGCCTGGGGGCCAGCGATTGCAAAAGATTCACCGCTTCGGCAACCAGTTCGTCAATATCGAACGGCTCATAAGCGAATTGAATTTTTCCCTCCTGAATGCAGGAAAGATCGAGCAGCGTCGTAATCAGACCTGTAATACGATCAATCTGCTGATCCATTTTTTTTAGATAGTCCGCAAGATCGGTACGCCGCTCCTTCAACAGTTTCTTTTGCAAAATTTGCGTGAAAGCTTTCACCGTTGTCAACGGCGTGCGCAATTCATGGCTTACCATGCTAAGGAAATCGTCCTTGAGTTGCTGCATCTCCTTTTGTTCAGTAATATCGGTTACAAAGGTGACCATAGCCTGTCCCGCCGCGAGAGGGATGTGATAGGCGTCGATATGAGCCACAAAATTGCTGCCGCTCTTGCGCGTACAGCGTATTTCGTAGGCTCCTGTAATTTGCTCCCCCTGCTTGATACTCTTCAGCAGAGAGAGTATCTGTGTGCGACTCTCCACTGCCACCTGTGTCAGCATAGAGGTTCCCAACAACTCCTCCGCTGTCTCATAGCCGAACAGAATGGCAAACGCGCGGTTGGCATACAGATAAAACCCATCGCGGCTGATGGCCACACCGACAGGAGCATTTCCATAAAGCAGATGAAACTGCTCTTCACTCAGTTGTACGTCCTGCAACATCGGTTTTCTCCCTTGCCCTCTCTACGGGTTAATAGGTCACACGTGAGAAATATAACATAAACGGTACAACAGAGTCGCCTTCTCTATCTCTGGTGATCTTTGTTGTACTATTAATGCTTTCTTGATGAGATATAATACCAATTATAGAGATCAGTTTGTATTATATTAACATAATAAAGATCAGAAAACCTTAAAATTCGATTAGAGTTGTTGATTTCTGCCCACCTGGGTGCGCAACACCTATGACAGTCTTGCCCCCATTGCAGTGGTCGCGCTTCTGCATGTATAGTAAAGGAAGAGAAAGCGAGACATCAGTGAAAGAGGACAAAATGATACAGGGACACGCGCTACACGCATTGAAACTGCTCTTGCCTGAAGGAGCGGTCTACACGGATCGCACAGCATTAGTGACCTATGAGGTTGATGCTGGTCTGGACAAGGGCCTGCCTGATGGCATTGTTTTTCCGCGTGATGCTCATGATGTCGTGAGCATCGTGCGCTGGGCAATGACGTATCGCAAACCGCTGGTCGCGCGTGGGGCCGGCACGGGCCTCTCCGGCGGTGCGGTAGCCGAGCGCGGCGGCCTGATCGTTGCATGCTCACGCATGAATCACGTTCTCAGCATTGACGAATACGGACGCCGTGCCAGCGTGGAACCGGGCGTGATTAATCTGCGTTTCGACGAGGAGTTGAAACGGCACGCGCTCTATTTCCCGCCCGACCCGGCCAGTCAGCGCGCCTCGACCATCGGTGGCAATGTTGCCGAGAATTCCGGCGGCCCGCACTGTTTCAAGTATGGCGTAACGACCAACTATGTTGTTGGCCTGAGCGTGGTGCTGGCGAACGGCGAGTTGGTCCGCGTTGGTGGCCCTGCACTGGACTATCCAGAATATGACCTGTGTGGGCTGCTCACCGGTAGCGAGGGTATGCTGGGCATTATTACCGATATTTCTGTGCGCCTGTTGCGCGTGCCACCAGCCGTTAAAACAATGCTGGCCATCTTTAGCTCGGTTGAGCAGGCCGGTAATGCCGTCTCAGCCATCATCGCCGCCGGACTGGTGCCTGCAACTATGGAACTGATGGATCAGAAAATCATCGGCATTGCTGAACCGTTCGCTCAGGCAGGATTGCCGCTCGATGCAGGGGCCATTCTGATTATCGAGGTCGATGGCTATACCGAAAGCCTGGAGCAGCAGGCCTCGCAGATTATGTATCTGGCGCGCGAACATGGCTCTTCTGAAGTACGTGTGGCGCGCAATGAAGAGGAGCGCGCGCGCATCTGGTTGGCGCGCAAAAGCGTGGCCGGCGCGGTCAGCCGTCTCGCACCATCGTACTATACTGTAGATGTCACCGTGCCACGTAGCCGCCTGGCTGAAGCATTGACGAAGGTCGATCTCATCTGCCAGCATTACGGTATTCGCACGGGCTATCTGGCCCATGCAGGCGACGGTAACCTGCATCCCATGATGCTGATTCCTGCTCCCGACGATCCCGAACTCATGCATAATATTCATCAGGCCGGTTGGGAGATGGTCAAACTGTGCGTCGAGATGGGGGGCAGTTTAACAGGCGAACACGGTGTAGGCATTGAAAAAAGGAATTATATGCCACTCATGCACACGCCTGCTGAACTGCGCGCCATGTGGGAAGTCAAACAGGCTTTCGACCCCGACGGCCTGCTCAATCCCGGCAAAGTGTTCCCTGAGCCGTCCACGCCCGATGATGGCCCCTATGCGGGTTACAGCGCCGTCTCGGAAATCCCACCGGAGAGGCTGCAACCGGTGGATACGCTCTTTGTACCGACGACGGCAGAGGAAGCTGCCCTCGGCCTGGCCTGGTTGAGCTATACGGAACGGCCCACTTTCATCCAGCACGCTTGCGGTGCTGCTTCCGATGGGACGCGACTCAGTACCGCACACCTGAGCGGCATCAAGGAGTACGCACCTGACGATCTCTACATCACCATTGGGGCCGGTACCCGCCTGGCCGATGTGCAGGAGTTTCTGGCACGCGAGGGCAAGCAGATCGCGCTAGCCGCTCCCTGGCCCGATGCGACCGTGGGCGGGCTGATTGCCGCCAATGTCAATAGCCCGCAACGGATGCGCTATGGCGCGGTGCGCGATCTCATGCTCTGCGGCAGTGCCGCCCTGGCCGATGGACGGCTCATCCGGCTCGGACGCCCTATCGTCAAGAATGTAGCGGGCTATGATCTGAGCAGGATTTTCGTCGGCTCTTATGGCACGCTTGGCCTGCTCACCGAGGTGACGCTCAAAATTACCGCGCGACCGCGCCGCCGAACCACGCTCTGCTTTCCTGCCGAAACGCTGGCGCAGGCGACCACGTGGGCACAACAACTGCTGCCACTTACCCTGGTAGCCTCGGCCTTGCTCATCAGCAAGGGCCACGAGCGCACGAGCCTGCCCATGCTGCACAGCCCCTATCTGCTTACCTGCACTGCCGAGGGACTCGTCGAAGATGTGCAAGCCGAACTGGCGCAGATGCGCTCCGCCATGCAGCACGCAGGTGCGCCCGCCCCCGTCGAGATTGAAGCCTTCTCCGGCAGTGATCTCTGGTGCGCCTTGCTGCACCCATCTCAATCGCAGGAAGAGCTACTGGTGCGTGTCGGGGTGCCCACCGGCAAGTTGCCGGAATACCTGCTCACCAACGCCAGCGCACTCAACGAGAGTGATTTTATTGCTGATGTCAGCAGCGGCCTGATCTACGCGCTACATAAGGGGGTAGAAACAGCGACGGTGCAGATCTGGCTCCAGAAGTTGCGTCAATCCGCCCTCAGTGCCCAGGGTTACGCGCTCGTCATGGCACAACCGGAGTCGCTACGTGGACAAATTGAGCTATGGGGCTACGAGCCGCAAGCTCTGGCAATCATGCGCCGCCTCAAGCAACAATGGGACAAACACGGTATTCTTAATCCGGGCATATTTGTATAAATCGCGCTCCTGCGCCGAGAAGCATCATCAATGTAGTGATACCCGCACGGGGTCTCACACCCCCTGGGAGTCATGTTTTTTTTCATGAAAAAAGCACTGGATAACACGTCAAAAACAGTGTTTTTGAGGTTAATTGAAAGATAGGGAAATTTTTCCCATACCACGTGAATCGCATAAAAGGAAGTAGTACAATGCATTTACATATGTTAATGCTATGTTCCCTCTTCGTTGTCAAAGATGAAGATGAAATAGAGATTAAAAACTATCATATACCGTGAGGCACGCATGCAACAACCGCCAGAAAGACCGAGAGGAACACATCTGCCCGTCTTGCGCCCGGCCCGGCTTATCAAACATCCCCATCCGGCTCCCCTACCCCAGGAGATGCCGCTAGAGCAGCCAGGAGAGATAGCCACCGAAGACATTGCGCGCAAGGCGACTGCGCGCCTTACACAGTCAACGCCGGTTCCCCTGTTGCCACGCAACGGCGTCGATTTTGACGATGACGAGCTGCTCGATCTGGGTGCAATGAACACAGTGCGCCTGATGCAAATAAGCAGTGTAATGCACGCTGTCCGTCTCTCGCAACCGCTGCGCCATACACCTTCTGCCCCGCAGAATTTCTATGTGCCACCCCCATCGTTCGGGAGAACGGTAACACCAGGAAGCGGAGATATAGCAGCCCGACATCCCTACAACACACCACAAATAGCTTCTCCCCCCGGCATGAACCAGTATCAGTACACCCCGCCGCTCAGTCGTCTGCCACCACAGGCTTTTTCTCCGACAGAGCCACAAACGGCGCAGACGCTGCCGACCTGGAGACGCATCCTGGCTCTGCCGGCGGTGAAAATAGGACTCGGCCTGGTTATTGGTATCGGCCTGCTCTTCTTAATCGCCCACTTCGTCAACTTTTCTGTAACCCTGGCTATCCTGCGACGACGCCTGACCACGCCGCAAGGCATCATCTACGCGCTCTGTGCCGCTACAGCTTTTATTGCCGCCTTCAGTATTCGTGGTGTACGCTGGAGTTTCTTTTTGCGCCGCATTCAGAAGGTCAGCCCGTTCAAGGCCATACAGATATTCTGGGTGGCCGTCTTTATGAATTTCCTGCTGCCTGTTCAGGGTGGCGAACTGGTCAAAAGCCTGCTGCTCAAACGCACCACCGGCATTCCTATCAATCAATCCTTGCCCACCGTCGCCATGGATCGTTCACTGGACCTGCTGCCCGCGCTATTTATCATGGCACTTGTGCCCTTTCTGCCTGGCATGCACATGAATCTCGCGCTCTGGCTCATGCTGGGACTGGTCAGCAGTATTCTTATTGGCATTATCTTCGTTGTCGCGCTCATGGCCTGGAATCGTGAGGTGGCCACGAGGTTCATCAGCCTGATCTTAGGTCTGTTGCCCAGGGGCATCGGCGCGAAAATTGAGGGCTTCGCGCTTGGCTTTGTCGATTCTCTGCTGGCCGGGGCCAGTAATCCGCGCACCTTTATTCCCGCCGTGGCGCTGACTGGATGCGCGATTATGTGCGATGGCCTCTTCGCCTGGATGGCCTTTCTAACGGTAGGTTTGACGCAAATGTCTTTCGGCACCGCCATCTTTGGCTATACAACCTACAACATGTTCAGTATCCTGCCCACGCCCCCTGGCCAGGTGGGCAGCAACGAGACGGTAGGCGAGATCGTTTTCCATAACCTGCTCGGCTTTGATAAAGACCACGTGCTGGCCATGTTCGTCTTCTCGCATCCGCTGGCCGCGCTCATCATGACCTGCCTGTGCTTTCTCTGCCTCGCCGGTCTGGGTCTCTCCTTTGCCAGTGTCTTGAAAGTACGAGGCAGCAACGAGAAGAAAGCACTCTCGCGGCCATTGCCATCGCTCGTGCCTGCGACCGCGCCATCATCGGCCCCATCCAACGTCGGCAATGCTGAGCAGTATGCGCGTCTCCCAACAATGCCCCTCACTCCACCGAGACAGTCGCTGCCCCCGCTTCGAGCAACACCACCCTCTACTGCGCCTACCTTTCCGATGCCTCGGTCGGCAGGTTATCCACAAATGTCGCCCGTAATACACTATAATGACGTTCCAGAGAGGCAGAACTGACAGTAGTATAGCAAGTGGTACGATGAAAACTATACAAATGAAGATGGGAATCTTGTAGAAACACGATTGATTGTGTCTCTACGCGATTCCCGACTTCGACCGGAAACCTTCATCACATCTCCACCAGTTGTTTGAACAGTTTCTCTAGCGTCGCCGCCGGGTCATCGCTGAGACCACAATGCACGGGCGAGATTTGGATAACCGTGCTACGCGGCGAAACTAGCCAGTGGAAGCGTTCCGCCTGCGAGAGTGCGCCAATGGGGCCGCTCTCTTCGCCACCGGCACATAGCAGTGGAATACGCGCCAGGTGCGTGGCGATCAGTTCCTGGTCAAGCTCTGGCGCAAAGGCAGCGAGGCGCGCTGCGTCAAGCTGCACGCGGGCAGCGAGGAAACGGCGGGTGCGACAAAACAGAATGACGCCCACATTCAGGTACTCTCCACGCTCAACACGCGGCACGACGCGGATGATTGCATAGTCATAGGAGCTGAGCGCGGGCATGCAGAGCCTCCTCTACAAAGATGTGTGACGCGCTCAAGCGGTCGAGCAGGTAGGCCACGTAGGCCCGCCGATGCGCAGCGGGTGTCGGATAGAGCGAATCTTGCAGCCATTGCTGCGGGATGAGATCAATGATCTCGACGAGCAGGCGCTCCGTCAGGCGCGGCTTGAGCAGCGCGTCAGCCTCGCTAAGCTGGCTGGCAACGGGCAAAAGCACGTGATTTTTGATGGCACTGAACGGCGCGCGACTGCGCTCCAGGTAGTCTGCGCCGGTATGATGGAAGTAGAGCGAGGCTCCGTGATCGATGAGCCAGAGCCGCTTATGCCAGAAAAGCATGTTGGTATTGCGCGGCGTGCGATCTACATTAGTGACATAGGCGTCGAACCAGACGATGAAAGAGGCCAGCAACGGCTCAAGCGCGCGGGCGTCCAGCGCATCGAAGGCGATAGAGCCGGGCAGGTAGTCCAGCGCCAGATTGAGGCCCGTGCTGGCCCTGATGAGTGCCTGAATCTCCGGGTCTGGTTCTGAGCGCGCCAGTACAGGGTCGAGTTGCATCAGCACAATTTCAGGCACCAGCAGTCCCAGGTTGCGCGCCAGTTCACCGGCCACGAGTTCGGCGATTAGCGCCTTCGGCCCCTGACCGGCCCCGCGAAACTTCAGCACATAGAGGCCCTCATCATCGGCCTCCACAATAGCCGGTAGCGAACCGCCCTCGCGCAACGGCGTAACGTAACGGGTGGCATTGAGTGTTCGTAACATGTGCTTATTCTAGCATATTTCCTGCCACATCATCGATGGGGATGAAGCACACACGCCTACCTGTTTTTCGTGGCGTAGCCGACGTAAGAGATGCCCTTGAAGGGGCCGAGACCGAGCTTGAGACCGCCGCGCTTCAAGCCATAGGGCATAAAGCCACGTAGTTCCTGCACCTGTAAACCTGCCTCCGTGATGGTAGCTTGCAACTCTTCTGGCTTGATAAACGCTTCATAACGGTGCAGGCCGGGGACTAATCCCATTCTGGGGAAGAGCCGACCAAGTAACCCTTCGCCGAGCCAGAGCAGCACGATGCGCGCGATGAACGTGCGATTGATAGTATCGAAGACAAAGACGCCGCCAGGAGCCAGTACGCGGGCGATCTCACGCACAGTCGCCGACAGGTCGCCGACATGCTCCAACACATCCATACAGACGATGACCGAGAAACTGCCATCCGCGTAGGGCAGATGCTCGGCATATGCCTGATGGAAGTGCGTATTGTGTCCAAGCTGCATGGCCTGTAGATGCCTGCGCGCGTCGGCCAAAGCGCCCGCCGAGGGGTCAATGCCGAAGACGATGGCCTTGCGCTGCGCCAGTTCGCCGACAATCAGTCCACCGCCACAGCCGATCTCAAGCACTTCCTGCTGACGCAGCGACTCGCGTCCAAAAACGCGCTCGATGCACGACTCTATGTAATCACAGCGTTCTTTATTAATCTGAAAGAGCATGCAGCTTCTATCCCACCAGCCATAATCCTGAAAAATTTCTGCCTGCGAACGTTTTTGCGTCTTCAACATACTTGCCTCACGATTGCGTTTTTAACGGGAGCCAGAGGTAAAACGTCGAGCCACGCCCCGGCGCACTTTCGACCCAGACGCGCCCACCATGCCGCGTCACTACTTCTTTCACGATGTAGAGACCGATCCCAAAACCGCTCATGGAACGATCAATCACGCGCGAGCGGTAGAAACGGTCAAAGATGTGCGGTATATCGGCGGCGGCAATGCCGATACCCTGATCCTTGACCCAGATCAGCGCCTCTTGATAGGTATGGGAACCTTGCTGACGAGATGTTCTGGCCATAGCGCGTAACCCCACCTCTATTGTGCCGCCTTGCGGACTATATTTCATGGCATTGTTGAGCAGGTTACTCAATACCTGTGTCATGCGCTCGCGGTCGATCAAGCAGATCAACTCATCTGTCGTTGCGATGCCTTCCGTGACAAAGCGTAGCTGATGAAGCGAGGTTGTGACGGCCTGACTTTCGACGATGCGCATCACGAGTGCGAGCAGATCGTGTGGCGCGAGCTGGAGTTGAAACTGTTGTTGTTCCAGGCGCGTCATGTCCAGCATAGACTCGACCAGGCCGGAGAGATACTCGCTCTGCTCGATGATATTGAGCAGAGCAGAGCGTGTCTCCTCGTCCAGCCCGTGCTCTGATTGAACAAGCAGTTCGGCGAAGCCCTGAATAATGGTGACAGGGGTACGCAGTTCATGGTTAGCCATCCATAAAAACTCGTTTTTTTGCTGCTCAACGCTCTTCTGCTCGGTAATATCCTGCAAGATCAGCACCGCACTACTCATCATGCCATTGCTAGTATAGAGTGGCGCAGCCGAAATCAGCACATTCAGGCGGGTACCATCCGCGTGCGAAATCACCGTTTCTTTGCTGCGAATGGTTTCGCCGCTCAAGGCTTGAATAAGAAAGAAGTTCCAGGGTACCGGTGAGCCATCTGACCCAGGCTGATTGCACGCCTCTATCTCGTCAAAAGACTGAAGCCGACTGACGGCCATGCCCATCAGTTGCTCTTGCGTCATACCCAGGAAATGGGCAGCGGTCGGATTGACGTAACTGATAACTCCGCTAATGGCGTCGGCCATCAAAATCCCCTCTGGCAATTGATCCAGCACGGTGCTGAGACGCTGCTGCTCTGCCGCGCGCCGCGCACGCACCTGCGCGGTCACATCGATGACCGTCTGGAGCAAGTACTGAATATGGCCCTCTTCATCGCGCAGGACGTCCAGCGTCCAGTTCCAGTAGGTCAACGTGCCCTGCGGAGTGAGGATCGCCATAGACTCGACGCGCTCGGCCTGCCCACTCTGGGCAACGCGAGCAAAAATATCCGACACGTCGGAGGTCTGTACCTGAATATGCAACTCGGTAATAGAGTGCCCAACAGCCTGCCCATGCTGCCAACGCGGCTCTACAAAGGTGTCAAGGTAGGAGAGAAAGCACGGGTTTGCTGCCAGAAGACGCCAGTCCTGTGCATCGTAGATTGCCGCACCCACCGGCATGTGCTGCAAGATGATATCAGCATACAACTGTTTTCTGATCTTCATAGCCTGCTCACCTGCTACCCATCCCCTGATACCCACAAAGGACATCACGACAGCTATACTTCATGGCCTGCTCACCTGTGCCTACTACCTCGCTAACCAGTACTATTCCCTTGATGGATTGTACTGTACGAGATAATGATGAGTACTGTCAAGCGAGCAGGGTGTCCTCACACTCGCCCTGCTGGTTGCGTGTTGAAAATCGTTAGCATATAATATATAGAGGGCGCGAACAGCATTCTATGAGGGAAGGGACCGATAGCGTATGGCAACAGCAGAAGGGGCCTCACACGAACAGAAAAATTATTATACCGACCCGGAAAATGCGGCGGAGATGGCACGCCTGACCAAACAGGCACGTCTGCTCACAAAGGCCATGGGTGGCCCGCTGGCGGAACAGCATCACCTGGAGCGCGTACACGACATTCTGGACCTGGCCTGCGGCCCCGGCGAGTGGGCGATGGAGACCGCGACCATGTACCCTGATAAGCGTGTTACCGGCGTGGATATCAGTCGGCTCATGATTACCTATGCCAATTTTCAAGCCCGGCAACACAACATCAACAATGTGCAGTTCAGAACGATGGATATTTTGCAGCCCCTGGAGTTCCCCGATCAATCCTTTGACCTTGTGAACATCCGCCTGATAGCATCCTTCATGTTCAGAACACGAGAACGAGGCTGGCCCGAACTGGTGCAGGAGTGTGTGCGTGTCACCAGACCGGGAGGCATTATCCGGCTTACCGACTGCGAGTGGTTTGTCAGCACGTCCCCTGTTTGCGAACAATATTTTAACCTGTGCTTGCAGGCGGTTCACCTGGCCGGCAACAAATTTTCACCAGATGGACGCCACCTGACGACGACTCCCATGCTGGCACGCTTCCTGCGTGACGTCGGCTGCCGCAATGTACAACACAAAGCCTTCGCTGTTGACTGTTCCGCCGATGCCGATGGTCATCAAATCTTTTATGAAGACATGATGGTCTTTCTGAAACTGTTGCAACCTCTGCTGGTGCAGACAAGGGTTGCCGACCAGGAAGAGGTCGAGACATTATACCAGCGCTCCCTACAAGCCATACGCCAGCCGGACTTCAACTGCCTCTGGTATTTCCTGACCGCCTGGGGAGAGCGCCCATAGCAGCAGGAGTGGCCGAAGCGAGCTGGCCCCGGCACGCCGCTCATGCAAGCCTTGCTCCCTCCGCAATAGAGGGATAGAGGGAACGGTGCATCTGTCCCCCTATTCCTCTATTATTTGTTTCATTTGCCCACAAGCCAAACCTGCGAGTAAGCAAAGAAGAGCTAATGCTTGTATAAAACCAACATTTTAGCATCAACTGTGGTTAAATTGTTGTCCATCCTACAACGGCGAGTTGTGTGCCGTCGCTGCTGGTAGCGAAAGTGGTAGGGGAGCCGCCGTTTAGCGAGCCGAAAAGCAGCGTTTGCACGGTGCCATGCTTGCTGCTGTGCTGGATGGCATACATGCTGCCGTCGCGCGAGACGTTCGACCAGGGATACTGCGTGAAGGAACAGAGCGTGCTTGGCCCACCGGAGACACCGGCTCCGTCGCTCATGAGTTGCGTCGGCTGGGAACCATCGACCCCGATTTTCCACAAGCCGTTCTGGCTCGTGTCAATGCTCTGGCTCATACTGGAGTTCTCAACCAGAAAGAGCAGCGTGTTCTGTGAGATAACACGCACCTGCGTGATAGCGGCATTCATGCTGTAAATGGTTTGCGGAGTGGAACTTGAGCCGCTAGTCAGTGGTTCTACACTGATGGAGCCAGGCCCCTGATAACCGTCGATGCCCGGCCCGCTTGTACGGGGTCGTGAGGTACACTGGCTAATGAACAGGCGGGTACCATCGTAGCTGCTATCGGCGTCCCAGCATGGTAACAGCGATGAGTTCTGATAAACTGCTTGCAGGTCGGCAAAGCGCTGATTGCTGCCATTGTTGATGTCGAGCAGGTAGAGGGCAGTGGATGGGCCATCGATGGTGGGTGCGCGCAGAAAGAGGTGGGTATTGTCCTGCCATGTGATGGGCGGATAGATGAAGCCATTGCCGGAGCTAAAGACGGTTTGCAATGCGCCGGTTTGCATGTTGAGCAGGTCTACGACGCCGCTGCTGCTGGTATAGCTGGCAAAAGCCACCAGTTGTTGATTGCTCGACCACTCAATATTTTGTATGATGCTGGTCGCGTCGGCCCCGTTGGAAACGGGAGTTGCGCAATAGAGCGTTTGCAAGTCGTGACCATCGACTCTGATGAGCTGTAGTCTGGCCTGATTGTTGGTGATGGCAACGAAGAGTATCCACTGTCCGTCATGAGAAACCTGGGCGGCACTAATTGAAGTATCAGCAAAACTGGCAAGCGTGTGTGTCTGACCGCTGGCAATAGTGTAACTATCCAAACTGGCAGCATTTTGTGCGTTGGCGAGGTAGATGACCGCCTGTTGCGAACCCGTTGGTAGTGCGGGCATAATGGCGATGCGCGCCGTCCCCGTTGCGGGACAATTGGTCAGAAATGGCGCAACCTGACCCGATGGGGTGTTTGTGCTACTACCGCCACCATTGCCACTCTGCCCTGCTCTGGCTGTGCTGCCTGAAGCAGAATTGCTTAGAGATGGTGTAGCACAGGCTGTGATTGAGAGTACAATAGCCACACATATGAGAAGACTGATGATATAGCTAAAACGGAGGGTAGGCATCATTGCACCTCTGAACCTTGAAACATCGTTTTTATCCACGGCCTTTGTATGGTAGAACGTTCATTTAAGCAGATTTTAGAGTGTTTGCCATCAGCTAAACGATTCGTGACTCTGCTACGTATATACTATGAAGCATGAAATCACTAAAATATACTAATACTGCTTCCTCGCATGAAAAAGCTATCCTCTTTACTTGAAAGGAAAAGGCAACCTTATGTGTGGTATTGCTGGCTGGATTGACTGGCAACGTGATCTCACGAATGAGCAGGAGACAGTAAAGCGCATGGCCTGTACCTTGCAGCAGCGCGGCCCGGATGCTGAAGGTATCTGGACCTCTCCACATGCCGCGCTGGCCCATCGTCGCCTGATCGTGATTGATCCTGCCGGAGGCAAACAGCCGATGGTGTACGCGCAAGCCGGAAAAACCTATGCTGTAACATATAATGGAGAAATATATAATTTCCGTGAATTAAAACAGGAATTAATACAAAAGGGCCACACATTTCATACTCAATCCGATACGGAGGTGCTGCTGCACGCCTACACGGAATGGGGCGAGGCATGTTTGCAGCGCTTTAACGGCATTTTTGCCTTCGCTCTGTGGGATGAAGAGCGGCAGAAACTGCTGCTGGCGCGCGACTTCCTGGGTGTCAAGCCGCTCTTTTATGCGCAGCGCGGTAGCGCCATCATCTTCGGCTCCGAACTCAAGGCACTGCTGGCACATCCACTGATTAAGCCAGAGATAGACATAAAAGGGTTGGCCGAGGTGCTGGTGTCGTTTCACACTCCTGGGGCGGGCTTCTTCCGTGATGTCCACGAACTGCGCCCCGGTCGCTACATCAGCTTTACGCGCGAGCAGAGCCGCGTACAGCAATTCTGGTGCCTGCGCAGCGAACCGCACCGCGACGATGTACCGACAACGGTCGAGCATGTGCGTTCTCTACTGGAGGATACAGTGAAGCGCCAGCTCATCGCCGACGTGCCGGTGGTGACACTGCTCTCCGGCGGCCTGGATTCCAGCAGCGTGACGGCCCTGGCGGCGCGCGAGTTCAAGCGCGAGGGTAAGATACTGCACACGTACTCGATTGACTTTGCAGACAACGAGAAGTACTTCCAGCGCAATGCCATGCGCCCCAGCCTGGATGGCCCTTATATTCAGTGCATGACCGATTACCTGGGTACTCAGCATCATAATGTGGTCGTGGACACGCCCGCGCTCATTGAGAACTTGCTGGTACCCATGTATGCACACGACCGTCCGCGCATGGGTCAGATAGAAACTTCGCTCTACCTGCTCTGCAAAGCGATCAAGCGCGAGGCTACCGTCGCGCTCTCCGGGGAGTCCGCCGACGAAGTATTCGGAGGTTATCCCTGGTTCCATGACGAGCAGGCCGTGAAGGGCGATACCTTCCCCTGGAGCCACATGCACGAAGCCAATGGTCTGCTCTCAGTGCTATCACCGGAGATGCAACAGCTCATACAGCCGCAAGCCTACATTCGTCAGCAGTACCAGGAAGCGTTGGCCGAGGTTCCGCGTCTGTCGGGGGAGAAGGGCGTGGAGGCTCGCATGCGTGAGATCTTCTACCTGAACCTGACACGTTTCCTGCCGGTGCTGCTGGATCGCAAAGACCGCATGAGTATGGCGACCGGCCTGGAAGTGCGTGTACCTTTCTGCGACCACCGTCTGGTCGAATACGTCTGGAACATCCCCTGGTCGATCAAGACGCTGGATGGGCGCGAGAAGGGTGTGCTGCGCCATGCCGTCTGGGATCTGTTGCCGGAGCCGGTGCGCACGCGCAAGAAGAGCGCCTATCCGGCCTCATACAACCCCACTTATGTGCAGCAGGTCAAGCGCTGGACACAGGATATTCTCAACGATGCCAATTCACCGTTGCGGCCTTTGATCGATATACCAAAGGTGCAGCAGTTGATTGATACCGACATTGCTCAACTACCGGGCGACGCGGCCAGCATCACTTTCCTGTTCGACTTCCTGATCCAGACCCACGTCTGGCTGCGCGACTATCATATCAGGATCATTCCGTAGGAATGGGATTTATCCCGTCCGGCCTGTGGTTCTCGTTGCACTTGTGAAGCATTACTGTTCGCAATTGCGTTTCCCCACGCAAATCACACGATAACCTGGTTCGGACAGGATAACGAATTTTTCCCCCGAAACCGGCCATGACCTCATTCCGTAGGGGCGTGCTTCATCACGCCCTGAGCACGGCCCGACAGACGAACGAGTAGGGGCGTGCTTCATCACGCCCTGAGCACGGCCCGACAGACGAACGAGTAGGGGCGTGCTTCATCACGCC
>Ga0078972_1007223_pt1 | contig 25017 bp, 22 predicted proteins | sample YelNatPaOPGAMG01_FD_67568 | JGI IMG/M metagenome (GOLD analysis project Ga0078972, IMG submission 67568) | Hot spring thermophilic microbial communities from Obsidian Pool, Yellowstone National Park, USA - OP-RAMG-01 (SPADES assembly) (version 2) | ecosystem: Environmental > Aquatic > Thermal...
CGGGTCCTCGGCCGGCGTCTGCCAGCCCTGGTCGTGCTGGGCCGCCTGGCGTTGGGCCGCCTCGGCGCGCTCCCTGCGCTCGATGTCCTCGGGGTTCGTCGAGGCTGCCGCCAGGAACTCCTCGGGGATCTTGATCTCGACCGGGACGGCCCGTCCGTCGAGGTCGCAGTAGATGCCGATGGTCCCACGCAGGACCTTGCGTGTCGTCGGGTCACGGAGTGCCCGCATCGAGTACCAGTTCGGCCCGCCGACCTCGGTGGCCGTCGTCGCACCGACGGTCGCGTTCGCCGTGATCCGTCCGATGCGCTCGGGCGTCGGCTCGAGCCGGAACAGCTCGCAAGCTGCGATCGCCTCCTGCTCGTCTCGCATGGGAAGGATCAACCCCCTCGAGATGTAGCCGGCGAGCCCGGCGTTGAGCGCGTCGGTGACCCGCTGGGTGAGGAAGATCGGGAGCACCTGCTGCGAGCGCGCGAGGCGGCCGAGTCGCTCGACCTCGGTCTTGCCGGCCGAGAGGAAGACCCAGCCCTCGTCGAGCATGATGACCCCCCGGCGCTTATTGAGCGCCATCGCCGAGCCGAAGACCATCATCCGCACGAGGGCGAGGGCGATCCGCTGGGGCAGCGTCGGGTCGATCGCACCTGGCTCTGGCAGGTCGAGGTGCGAGCTGCCGACCATGATGAGGGTGATGCCCTCTGAGGCCCTGAGGCGTGGCCCACCTTGCTGCATGCCAACGCAAGCTCGAAACATCGGGCTCGATGCAGCGAGGTCGAGGACACGATCGACCATCTCTCGCTCTTGGGGGCGGACCTGGCCGTCTCGAAGTGCAACCTGGAGTGCGACGCCGATGCAATCTGCTCCCGCCCTGGCGCCGTAGGAGAGGGCCTTCACAAGAGGAGTCTCGTAGTCGAAGGCCGAGGTGCCCCAGGGGTTGATCGTCATCAGCATCGAGGCAGCGAGCTCGACACCGGTGTCGCGGGTGATCGAGAACCGCATCGGGTCATAGACGCCATCAGCGCTGAGCAGGTCGTCGAGCGAGGAGACGCGGCCACCGGAGAGCTTGACGGCGGCGCTCAGGTCGCTCGAGGTCTTCGGGTCGATGACCACCACAGGGGTAGATTCGCCCAGTCCATTCGGCATTCTTGCGAACTGATCTGCCAAAAAGGATGCAATCATCGTCTTCCCCGACCCCGTAGCGCCGGGTACGACCATCAGAGGTAGACCATCCCCCTTTGACGCTGCGACCGGGGAGAGCCAAGCCGGCTGGCGGTCACGCTCGGTGAAGCCGACGAGTGCGCCGTCGCGGTCGCCCACGACCGAGAGCGACGGGAGCCCGGATGCCGCGACGGTCTGGACGGGGAAGTCGTGCAGGTGCGGCGTCGCCCGTACGGGGGATGCAAGCCAGCACTCGGCGAGGGCGCTCTCTTGGCGCCCGACCATGTTCAGCACCGTCAACCCGGTCGAGCGGCCGACGTTCTCGAGCGCGTAGCCGAACTGCTCGTCGTGGCCGGCGAAGGCAACCTGGACCCCGCAGTCGACGAGGGTCGGCGGGCCGTCGGTCGCGTAGATCGACTCGACGGCGTCGAGGTCCGCGTAGATCTCTTCCTGCTCGGCGCGCTCCATCTTGCCCTGGCCGAGCCGCTCGTTGATGTCGTCCCGGTACTGCTTGCGCCGCCGGCGGAGCTCCTCTCGTGTCACCTTCGGGGGCTCGACCTTGGCCCGGATCGAGATGGCCGCCGCCCCCTCGCCGAGCAGCGCCGGGACCCAGTGGGCGAGCGGGGACTCGGCGGGGACGTAGCGCAGGTCGAGCTCGTAGAGGCACCCGAAGGCGAGCGTGTGGTGGTTCGCCATGGCTGGCCAGGTGATGCACTCGGTGTCGCCCTCTTGGGTCAGGCGCACAGCAGCCATCGCCGCCGACGTGTTCGCGAACACGTGGAGGTGGTCGGCGTGCACGAGCAGTGGCGCCTCCGGGCTGCGCCCAGAGTTCCACCAGGAGTTAGCGACCTGGATCTGCTCGACGCTCGGGACCTGCATGCCCGCGGCGGTCATCATCCTGTCGATCGCTGCGTAGTCCTCGTCGAAGTCCGAGATCGGTGCACCGCCGTAGCGGATGGTCTCCGCGACGGAGTCGATCGCCTGGCTGATGCCCTTGCGCGAGAAGACCCCGCCCTCGCTCACCCGTGGGCGCAGGCGGACGCCGACGAGTAGGACCCGTCGGTAGACGCGGCTCGAGGGGAACCTCCCGGCGAGGAACGAGGAGATCGGGCTGTCGCTCGGCGGGACGAAGTTCGCGGGGATGTTGACGAGCAGGACGTGGATCTCCCGGTAGGCACCCTTGTTCATCCGCCGGCTCGCCGGCGTGCGGACACGGGTCTCGCCGGCGAGCTGCTCGCAGAGGGCGATCATCGGCTGGGCGGCGGCGAGGCCCTCGGCCGGGCTGGCGGCGTCGACCACCGGCGCCATCGGCATCGAGCGGTAGCACCAGACCGAGTTGTCCGTCCCGACGATCCTCCCGCCGGGGAGGCGCTTGCGCACCGTCGTCGGGAAGATCGGCTTGGTGGGTACCTTGTGCACTGCCTGCTTGGGCACGTCAGCCTCCGATGGCGTTCTGGTAGGGGCGGAGCGTCGGGCCGGAGCCCGGTGGCCCCCAGGCCACGACGACGGGCGCCGCGGAGGACGCGTGGGCGACGAGCAGATCGAGCGTCGTGGCCGGCCCGGTCGGACCCGGCGTTGCCCCATAGGTGTCCGTGGGCTGGTGCTCGCCGTCCCAGACGATGTCGAGCTGGACCTGGACGACCATCTCGTCCGCACTCGCCTTGCCGATGGGTGCAGCGGCGACGACGGTGTCGCTCGCCGACTTGACGCCGGTGAGGGCGACGTAGCGGTGTGCGCCATCGGGGTCGCCGATGGCGAGGTGGAGCGCTGCGTCGTCGCCCGAGGTGTAGGCGGCCAGCCAGTCGTTGATGACCGTCTGGATCGCCCCCGAGACCGACGAGGTCGCGGTCAGACCCGGCCAGGGTGATCCCTGGTCCCACTGGCCGCTCGACGTCGGCAGGACGGGCGAGAACGACGGCCCAGATATCGCCACCGCACCTCCCGAGCGGTCCACGGCGACCTCGACCCCGACGGTCCAGGTCGTCGGGTTCGCACTGTCCGGGTGGGTGACGAGGGTGAAGGTCTCGAGCTCGCCACGCCAGGTCGGCGGCGCCGACTTCGGCGTCTTCGTCGCGACGATGCTGCTCTGGCCGTCGAAGGAGAGGATCGACGCGCCCGGCAGCGGGGACGGGCGTTCGGCGAGCCACTGGTCGACGGCGATCGTCGCGACCGTGCGCGCCGGCGAGGCGATCGTCGACTGCGCCGTGGCGCCGTGGGTCTTCGTGACCGACGCGAGCGCGACCAAGGTGATGACCGGGCACAAGATCACCGACGCCTTGACGTAGCGGCGCGTCCATCGCTGGCGCCGGGCGATCCGCTGGCTGTCGGGGAGGACGGGGTTCGGCACCTCCTCGGCGTCGACGTCGTACCAGTCGAAGGCCGGCGCGGGCTTCTGCCGGACGTTCCTCGCCCCTTTTGCTACCACGTGTCTGCCCACATGTCGTCGTCGATGTCCTGCTCGTGCTCGACGTGATCCGGCCCCGCCAGATCGAGCCCCGGTGCACTCGGCTCGGCCGTGCTGCCGGCGCTGACCGTGCTGTTGGCGAAGGGAGCGTTGTCGGCGAAGGGCGACACCGGTGTGGTCTGGATGGTCGGCTCGTTGGCCTCGTCACGGACCGCCAGTGCAGCAGCGGCCGAGCGCTCCAGCAGCTCGCTCGCGGCCAGGGCGACCCCGGCATCGAGGTCGGAGGCGAGCCGTTCGGAGAGCCGGTCCGGGACGTAGGGCTCCTCGAGCATCTGCCTAGTCACTCGTGGCCGGTTGAGGGCGAGGATCGCGTCGATGCAGCTGTCGCACCGGACCGTGACGCCATCGGCCGGCACCTTGTTCCAACACGGTTGCCAGCAGCGTCGACACCGCCCGGGGTCGTGACGGGGCTCGTGCGCCTTGGCGCCCGGCTTCCAAGAGTGACAGCGGCCGTCAGCGGCCAACATCGAACACCTTGCGTGCGGCGGCGAGAGTCTTGCGCTGCTGCGCCGACAGCTTGCGGATCGACCGTGCCGCGGCGAGCCCCGCTTGGGCGGGCTGCGACGGCGGGTTGCCGAGTCCGGTGTCGAGCACGCCGAGCACGGTCCAGAGCTTCTTGAACGCCGGTCGCTCCATCGCCAGCCCGGTCGCTATCGACGCCGCCTCCATGTCGTCGGCGTCGAGGATCCCCGCGAGCGTCGACAGGGTCGACCGTGCGGCCTCACCGGACTCGAGCGACGCGACGGCGACGTCGGCAACCACCTGATCCCCTGGCCCACCAGGGGTGACGTCGAGAGCGGCGCACAGCACAGAGATCGCTGCGTCGTCGAGTGCGAAGACGGCGAGCGTCCGGTCGACCGCCTGGCGGACGGGGCTGGCCTTGCGCGCCGGCTTCTGGGTGGGCTTCGAGGCTGCGTGCCCCTTGCGCGGCTTCGCCCCGTCTACCTCGGGGACCTCGCTGGCCGCCGTCTCACTGGTCGCCGTGACGGCCGACTCGTCGGGGTCGGTGACCCAGCCGATCCCGGTGTCCTGCTGCCCAAAGTCCCGATCGATCCCGATGGCGTCGATGGTCACGTCGTTCTCCTTGTCGTCTCGTACTCGTCCTCGCTCATAACCATGCGGCAGGTCTGGAGCTCGACCCGCCCGACCTGGACACGAGGAGGTAGAGAGCCCGTCCTACGGGGCCGTTTTCGCTGCCCTCTAAGACGGTGTGCACAACACCAACGTAAAGACGCAGCCTCGCGTCCAGCGGGGAGTCCCGGCTGGCGGCCGTTTTGCCCCGGTCAACCGCCCAGGAGCGGGCACCCTCGGCCTCACCGACGTCGACGACCCCACCAGCACCGAGGGGGCCACCGACGCCCAGATCATCGACACGGCGCGCCATTGGTCGCGGCGATACGCGAACAAGTTCGGCATCGACGCCGACGACCTCGAGGGTGACCTGCTGGTCCGGTTCTACGACCAGATCGCCAAGCACAGCGAGCTGCGGTTCGCCAACGTCCAGGCATACATCAACACCCTGGCCAACCACATCGCCATCGAGACGTTGAGCGGCTCGTCCAGCTACATCCGTCAGGCGTATCGCCAGTACAACCAGCTGTGCGAAGCGGAGGTGCAGAGGCTCGGCCGAGAGCTGACGCCGTCGGAGGAGGCCAAGATCGCGAGCGGCGTCATCAGCTCCCGGCCGCCGGGCCGCCGGCCGCCGGTCGGTTTTCACAAGAGGATCATCGGGCGCCACCACAGGCATGTACCGGTCGACGACGTCGACGACGTCGAGGACGTCGAGGACCGGGCACTCGACGTCGAGCTCCTCGAGGACCGGTACAGGCCTGTGGGCGCGGGCGAGCTCGACGGCCCCAGTGAGGACATCGTGGACCTCGTCGCCCGAGGCGAGCGGGCGGTGGCGGTCCGGCAGGCCTGGGACGCTCTCGCGAGGCTGCGCGGGTCATCGGTGCGCGTCGCCACGTCGTCGCTGACCGAGGGGCAGGCAGCCGCCGCGCGCCGTGTGGTCGCCGCAGCGGGTGGCATGGCCAGTCTCGCCAAGTGCTACACCAGTGGCCTCATCGAGGAGCAGGCGGAGATCGACGCCATGTTCGCCCCCTACGGAGACCTCTCGGACGACGAGCAAGAGCAGGTCGTCGCCATTCTTCGGTCGCACCCTGACCTCGCTGACAACATCTGGGGCGCTGCGGTGAACGCCGCGACGAAGCGACGGAGGTCGGCCGGTGGATGACGAGACGCAGGACGAGATGTACGACGTAGAAGATGTAGAGGTCGTCGTCCTCGGGGATGACGAGGTGGCGCTGGCCGGCGACATGGGTGTCGCACGTGCTGGCGATCGCGGGACTGCGCGCGCAGGCGCCTACGGGCGTGCAGAGGCGGGCCACGGTGGCCACGCTCTCGCCGGCGCCGTGGGCCACGCCTGCAGCGGCATCGGGGGGACCTCCATCGCCGGCGAGCGCGGCCAGGCGACGTCGGGTGATGGCGGCGTCTCGCTCTCGGGCGAGTGGGGGGTCTCGATCACCGGCGTCGGTGGCCGAGCGGCCGCGGGGCCGGGCGGTTGGATCGCCATCGCGTCCCTCGACGATCAGGACAACCGGATCATGCTGGACGCTAGGGTCGCCGAGCGGCCGAACGAGCCGGGTCTCGTTCCCTACCTCTACTACGAGGCCGTCGGGCGGGAGATCCGCGAGGCGAGAGTCCAGTCCAATCCTCCCGAGGTGGAGCCGTGATGCCCGGCGAACAGGGGCGTCTGGACCGCCTCACCGACCGCAACGACCAGGCCAGGCAGGTCAAGGGCGAGATCGACGATTGGCTCGCCGGACGCGGGGCGTACGTCATGCTCGCGCTCGCTGTCGCCCTCGTCGTCGCCTTTGTCGCCAGCCTCGTCCGATTCTGAGCCGTTCAAGAAAGTCGCCGCATGGTTGATGGTGAGGCGCCTCGCACGAGCGAGCGTCGATGGATCCACGAGCACACGCTCATGGCGACGAGGAGGAGATGACAGAGATGGTTCTCGAACATGGGGTGGTCCTCGCGGCTGCGAGCACCACCGTGAACTTCGCTGGCGACTGGTCGAGCATCGACAGCGCCCTCACCAGCGCGCTCGGCTCGTCACTCGTGACCTTCATGGGCGTGATCGGCACGCTCCTGATCGTCTTCGCCCTGCTCAAGTATTTCTGGGAGCGGCGGCGCACCGGGCAGGGCAACCACCAGCACATCGCGTGGACGATGCTGATCGGGGCGATCCTGGCGGTGCCGGCGGTCGTGATGCCGGCGTTGCTCACCATCATCGACGCCGTCGTGAACCTGTTCTTGAAGATCCTGCCCTAACCCGTCGAGGAGCGGGAAGGGGCCGAGCTCGATGCACGTCTACGACCTAACAGGACTCACCCGCGGTGCGGGCGAGCAGCGACGCGTCATCATCCAGAGCCTCGACGTGCCGTTCCAGAGCCTCGTCCTCGCCGTCGTCGGGTTCGTCGCGTCTCTGCCCTTGGTGTTTCTGTTCTTCCCGCTGTTCGGCTACTTCGCCCTGCTCGGGTTCGGCGTCGTCGAGGTCGCGACATTCTGGCTGTTCCGATGGCGGAGCAGGTCTGGTCTCCGCCTGAAGAACTACCAGGCGATCCTCGACAGCCGGCGGTCGCAGATCGACCAGTTCATCGTCTGCGGGCAACCCTTCGACTTCTCGCGTGGGGTGGCGGTCACCGTCGTCGCCTCCTCGGTCCCGCTGTATCGGCCCGCGTCCAGCGTCGAGGTCGGTGACCTGTTCCGCTCGAGGCTGCGCTGATGGTGCGTCGTCTCGCCCGGCTCGTCGCCGGGCTCTTCGTCGTCTGCGTCGCCGTCGGCCTCCCGGCGACCGTCGCCAGCGCGTCGTCGACGACGCAACTCGCCAGCCCGGCGGTCGCCCAGACCGCCCAGGCGTCCCAGGCGGGCTCGTTCATCTGCTCGTCGAACAGCAACAGCAGCACGTCGGCCGAGGACTACCTGCCGATCAACCGCTGGGCGGGGGCGACGAGTGAGCAGCACACCAGGCTGAGCCTGAACATCTTCAACGTCGGCGACCTGCCCGACCTCGTCCAGAAGGACTTCATCGTCGCCGGGGCGCAGTCGCTCGGCAACACGTTCTGGAAGGCCGGGGTCGGCCTCACCGAGGCCGCGACGCGCTTCTGCTTCGCCAACTCCGTCGCGGCGACGTCCGACGGGATCACGGCCGCTCTGAGCAACGCTCTCTCGACGGGCGGCATCATCGCGCTCCTGCTCTCTGCGGCGATCATCTTGGTGGTCGTCCGTCTCCGGCGCGGCGACGGCACGGCCCGGCAGCAGTTCGTGAAGGTCATCGTCGTCCTCGTCGTCTTCGCCGTGATGATGACCGGCGCGCAGAACACGACGACGGGTGCGAACGGCGAGGTGAACTTCGGTTTCGGCTCGCCGGGTTGGTTGCTCACCCACACCTACAACGCCGTCTCGGCGATCGCGTCCGCCCCAGCAGCGGCCGTCGCCGGGGTCGCCGACAAGGTCAACTTCGGCGGGGCGAGCGAGCAGAAGATCGACGCCGAGGACCCGCTCTCGTGCGGCAACTACACGAGCAACCTCCGCCGGGACTACGCCAACTCCTACGGGGCGGGTGCGACGAGCAACATCGAAGCGACGGTCCCGCTCGCACTCGACTCGATGTGGGAGCAGAGCGGCCTCACGACCTACGCCTACTCCCAGTTCGGGGCGAACAACGACTACGCGCCGCTCGTGTACTGCCGGCTGCTCGAGGCCAACGACAACATCTCGCCGAGCGAGCAGGTCGCGATCACCGACCAGACGCCCGGAGCGTCGGCCATCCTCGCCGGCACCGCCGATTCGGGCGGCCCGACGACCGCACTGGCGTGGGCATCGGATCAGAACCTCGGCGCCAGCCCGAACGACACCGTCGACGAGTCCCTCGTCGGTTGGGCGGCCTGTGAGACGAACTCGCCGAGCATGACGCCGATGGAGTGGTCGTCGGCCACCGGCGCTCCGGTCGCATCGGAGTGGGCGAGCGTCGTCAACCCGAACGCGAGCGGCAGCACCTACGGCGCCACCGGGACCGTCACCCCCCAGCTCTGCAAGGCGTTCTTCGACACCGGCTGGAACAAGCTCGAGCCGCAGGGGACGGCCTTCGAGTGGGCGGACAACCCCGGTGCGATCAGCACCGCCGCCGCCGGGCCTGGCGGTCCGTTCAACGGCTTCGCCGACTACGTGAACACCTTCCACGGGACCTCGAACGGCTCGGCGGAGATGCTCTCGATCATGTTCCTCATCTCCTCGACCGTCGACCTGCTCGTCTTCGGCCTGATGGCTGGAGCGGTGCTCGTCGCGAAGTTCTCGCTGCTGTTCCTCATGGCCTTCGCCGGGCTGTTCCTGGCCATCTCGCTCTGGCCGGGTGCAGCGTCGTCGAGCCGGCTCGCCGGGCTCGCCAAGCACGCCTTGTCGATGATGCTGTTCGCGACCGGCGCCCAGCTGATCCTCTCGATCGTCGCGATCACGACGAGCATCATCATGGACACCGGGTCTGCCGTCGCCGGCCAGGGGTCGTTCCTCGCCCTGCTCTGGATGGGGATCGCCCCGATCGCCGCCATCTTCATCGTCCACCACCTGTTCAAGCAGGTCTTGAAGGCGCCGAGCCCGTTCAAGCTCTCCTCGGCCCTCGCCTGGGGTGCGACGGCTGGCGGCGTCGGAGCCGGTGCGGCGATCGGGCTCGATCGGGCCGTCGAGCGCCACCGCTCGCGTGCCTGGGGGGTCGCGAAGCGTGGTGCTGCGAGCCTGAGCTCGTCGGCGAGGACCAAGAGCCTCGGCGGCGGGAGCCAGCGGTCGGCCAGGCACGCGATGAACCCAGCGAGCACCGGCGCCGTCGGCACAGCGACCCAGGCCGGGCTCGGGGCAGCTGGAGCAGCTGGAGCAGCTGGAGCAGGAGGCGCGGCCGGTGCCGCGACGGGAGCAGGGGTGGGAGCCGCCGTGGGGGCGCAGGTCCCTGCGGCCAACAAGACCGCAGGCTCGCCAGGAGCGAGGGTGGCGGCCGATGCCGCCGGCGTCGGGACCCAGACCGGGCCACCACCGCCCGTCGCGCTCGGTAGCGGGGACTCCCCGTCGGCCGTCGTCGAGGGCACCGGCGGCCCGCAAGCGTCCACGACACGCCGTCGACGCCGGCGCGGGATGGTCGGCGTCGACGCCTCGTCGAGGCCACGACGGTGGATGCGGCCGAGCGCCGAGCGCATGGAGGGCGTCGACTCGGCGGGTGGCGCCCTGCCCACGGGCATCGGACCTACAGGTGGTGCGGCACCGACCGAGCGCATCGACGCCACACCGACCGAGTCGGCCGGTGCCGCCACAGCTGGCGCAGCGGCCGCGGTCGTGGCGGGTGGCGCAGCCGAAGCGAAGAAGCTCCTCACCGCGCCGGACGGGCGCGTCATCGGCGCACCGATACCCGACGAGAACGGTAGGACCGCACCCGACACGCGCACCGCAGCCGAGCGGGCCTACGACGACCGCATGCTCCGTCGGCACGAGATCAAGGCGGGCCGGGAGATCACGCGCTCGGCTGTGACTGCCCGCGCCTCTGCGACCAAGCTCGGCAAGCTGACCAGCAGCCACCCGCTCTCGAAGAAGCTGGTCGGGCCGGAGAGCGCAGGCGGCCGTCTGCTCCAGCGCACGAGCGAGCGGTCACGCCGTGCCGTGCAGGAGTTCCGGGCCAAGCCGCTCCACCAGCAGCTCCGCTCGGTCGCCAAGGCCGGGGTCGCTGGGGTCGCCGTGATGGGACTCGCCGCCTCGGGGCCAGCCCTGGCGATCGCCGGCGGCGCCTACGCGATCCACCGAGCTCGAGCGCACCGGTTCGGTGTCGGGGCGTTCGCCGCAGCACAACAGCGCAACGTCGAGACCTACCGCTCGTCTGTCGGCAACGCCCATGCGGCCAGGATCGCCGCTGCGAGGGACGAGACGGCGCAGGCACGCCGGGACGGACAGCCCCAGAGTGGACAGCCCCAGGGGGCGGGTGGCGGCCGTGTTGGGGGCATGGGTGCGACGGGGAGCGACGAGCCACCGCCCTCGGAGCCGCCCTCGGACTACGACGACCCGAGCGACTGGGAGCCGCCAAGCACGCCCCAGACGCCCCAGACGGCCCCGGCACAGCCCCAGACGCCCCAGACGGCCCCGGCACAGCCGGCACAGCCAGCACAGCCAGCACAGCCCCAGACGCCCCCGGCACGGCCGGCTGGACGCCCGACAGCCCACCAAGCGCCGACGAGCGCCGCCGAGGTCCTGCGCCAAGGCCACGAGGCGGCCGAGCAGCCACAGACCCCGAGCGGGAACGAGCCACAGACCCCGAGCCACCTCGTCGGCAACAGGCGGGCGAACCGCCCCGTCGAGGACGAGGTGCCGCCCGAGGTGAGGGAGCGCTTCGACGCGACGGACGAGAGCCAGCCCGACTGGTGACCTCGGCTTTTGGCGAGCCGCCGTCAAACGATCTGGTCCGGCCTCCAGGTGTGCCAGACGGTGTCGAGCCGCTGGCGCCTGCCCATGAAGATGACCTCGCTCCCGTACAGCGACAGGTACTCCGACTTCGAGAGGCGCTGGGCGTTGAAGTGCATGCTCCCGAACCTCGCCGCCATGCGGATCTCCTCGAGCGGGATCCGCTGCGGTGGCACGGATGCCCGGATCCGCTCGGTCTCGGCGATCGCCTGGGCCAGCATCTTGGCGCTCGGGGTCTCGTTCAAGAGCTCCGGCTGCTTGCGGTAGCGGCGCTTCCTGGCGAGCCCATCCACCTCCTCCTGGAGCTTCGCAGGTGAGAGCGGCGGCAAGTAGTCGTGCTTGTCCCCGCGCCGGGTCGACTTGATGGTGACGACACGGGGCTTGGTGTGCAGCTCATAGAGCGCTCTCTCGGCCAGGGCGTGGCGGTTCTCGTCTCGCCACTTGACTTGTCCCAGGACGTCGTCGGGGACCGGCACGTGCAGCCAGAAGTCGAGGACCTGGTCGGCGTTGACCGGCGCGGGCGGGAACGCGTAGGTGCCGTCGGCGTTGTAGGACCTGATCCAGGTCCAGTAGTCGTCCTCCGATAGCTGGGCGTCGTAGCCCGGGATGGTCGGCATCGTCATCCTCCGCGGTTCGCGGAGGCAGCAGCAGCGAGTGTGACGTAAAGGGGAACCTCCCGCGTGACGATCTGACCCGAGCTCCACGAGGCGCCTCTGCTGCCACCGCCGAAGCTCTTGCCACCGCCGCCTACGTACGGGGCGCTGGTCACGAGCGTGCGCTCGCCGCTCCCGGTCTTGTCGAACAACAGCTCGTAGCCGTTGCGGCTCCGCTTGCCCGCCTGCGGGGGAGCGAACCGCGCCGTGAGCCCCTCTGTCGCCTGGTCGTAGCCGAGGTCGAGCAGCGTCGCAGGCAGCCAATCTGTGCCGTCTCGCCAGACGATGACCTCCGACCCGGGCCGTAGCTTGAACGGCGTCGTCACGGCGCACTCGACGATGCCCCCGAGCATTGTGATCGGTGTCGCCTCCACGGTGTCGCCCGAGCGCATGGCGTTCTGGCGCAAGATGGCGTCTGTCCGCTCGATGGCCGCCCAGATGTCGACGTGGGTGTTGATGGCCTTGAACGTGCGCACCGCTGCCGACTCGCCGTAGCAGAGACCCTCGTAGATATGCTTGCCTGTCTGCGCCAGAGTCGCCAGGGAGCCCATCTTCATCGCCGGGGTGACCAGTGCCTCGCCGCTCGCGGCGATGTTCGCCAGCTCGAAGGCAGCCTCCAGGGTGGAGCGCTGGCCATCGACGTGCAGAGCTGCCCGCCAGGTCCCGAGCGTCGGCCTCGGCTCGGGTGCGATGTACCGAGTGGCCAGGGCGTCGGTGAGGACCGCGTAGCGACCGTTCAGCGGCAACCTGCACATGTAGGCGATGGCGCGCGCCCGCATCCGGTCCTTGGGCACTCCCGACCGCTCGAGTCCCCGCAGGACGGCCGACAGGCTCGCCCGGTCGGCGAACAGCACACAACCCGCCGACCACTGCGCCACCTTGCTGGCGATCTCGGACTCCGGGACGGCCGTCGCGCCGATGCGCTCGGGGACCATCGAGAGCGTCGACATGGACAGCTTGCCTTTCGACAGACAGACGAAGGCGTCACCCACGCCGTTGAGGCCAAGAGATGGCGCCTCCATGCGAAGGAGCGGCAGCTGGCCCGCAGCGACGCGCCGGGCCGACTCCGCTCTGGCCTCCTCGTCCGTGAGGTTGTGGCCGTCTGGTGTCTGAGCGCCGGTTGGGATCTTGGTCGTCAGGTGCATGCAAGCTATGAGGGGGGTATCGACGCGAGCCCCGACACCTCCTCGAGCAGGTCGGCGGCTGCGTCGAGGTGTGGGGCGACGACAAACCCGTGACGGCCACCGTCGCCCTGGGTCTTCGCAGCCCAGAGCAGCGTGTCGACGAGATGGCGGCACTCGTCCGAGAGGCCGCCGGTCGGCATGTCCCTCGTCACGACCCTGAATGGCGAGTGACCGGCGACACGCGTGCCGAGAAGGGGTATGCCGAGGACGGAGATGTCGTCGAGAGCGAGCTCGGCGTCGGGGAACGATATCTGGTCGCTGAGTGGCCCGGCCACGAGCTCGGCGGACGTGGTGATGAACGCACGGAGCATCCCGACGGATCGCAGGGTGAGCTCGCCGCCGCCGCCGACGATCGGGTCGACGCACGCCGCGAGCTCCGCATAGCGATCCCGGAGGCTGTCCGCGACGACCTCTGTGACGTCGGAGTCCTCCTCGCCCACCTTGGCCTGCTCGGCGATCCAACACCGCATCCGGGCGCTCTCGTCGGCTGGGGCACCGTCTGGGCCACTGCTGCGAGCGATGTGCTGGGCGAGAGCGGGGATGAGCGTGTCCCCCTCGCGGATCAGAAACCGGAGGCGGGCGAGGAACTCGTCGGTGTCTTGGAGCAGGAAGATGTCGCTCGGCAGGCGCCGCTCGTGTCGGTCACGCTCCATCGTCGTCGCCCTGTCCAGCGTCAGCGCCGACCTGTGCGGCCCCGAGCAGGTCGATGTCGAACAACGCGAGCTGGGTCGCTGTGCAGCCCGCACGACGCCCGTCCCTGGGTGCTCTGCGCGCCCTCGCCTTGGTCGCCCCTGTCTTGCTTGGCATGGTCTTGCTTGGCATGGTCTTGCTTGGCATGGTCCTAGTCCTCCTACTTGTCGTTTGCGTGCGATGTCAGTGCTTTGCGGACGGCGCGGCCCTTGATGGCGGCGACGGCCCGTCCAGCGAGCAGCTCGGGCCAGCGCGAGTCGTGCACCCAGCTGAGGTGCGTCGTGTGCCGGGACGCCATGACGCAGAGCCGACCGTTCGACATCGCGTGCTCGCTCGCTCCGTCCGACCCGACCGCTGGATCGAGGGCGACCACGACGGGAAACTCCGCCCCTTGGAGCCGGTCTGCCGTGCTGACCGTGACGCCCTCGAGGGAGCGTTCGGCGAGCAGCCCGGAGACGATCGAGACCTGCGAGTTGCGAGACAGCACCACGGCGATGTCGCTCGGGGCGGTGCGCTTCGTCGCCTCGGTGCCAGAGCTGTCCTCGGCGGGCCAGTAGAGCCGGGTCGAGAGCAGCTCGTCGACGCGCTCGACCACCCGGCGCAGGATCGCCATGTCGTCGGGCACCTTCGCGTCGGCGACCTCGATCGACTCGACCTCGCCGTAGGTGACGCCGCGGTTCGTGTCACCTGCGCCGACCAGGCGCCGGGGCACGCACGCCGAGGTGAAGGCGAAGTCGTAGAGCGGGGCGATGACGGCCGTCGTCTGCGGCCCGAGACGCCAGGTCTGTCCGATCGAGAAGCGCTTGGCGTGCTCTGACCCCGCGAGGACCGCTGGTGCAGGACGGTGTGGCGGCCTCTTCATCGACTGCCAGACGGAGGTGTCGACGGTGATGACCGGGCCGATCTGGCCGGGGTCGCCGACGCACACGACCTGGGCGATGCCCTCGGTCCCGAGGACGATGTCTGCGTAGGTCGCCTGGTACGCCTCGTCGACGACGACCACGTCGAACCCGGTCGGCATGTTGAGAGCGCAGGACGCCGTGGTCTTGATGGTGACGCGGGACCGCTTGACCGCGGTGCTCCGGGTGCCGCTGTAGAGCCCGCTGGGGAGCGCACCGGGGGCGACGCTCTTGATGCCGACCTCGATGTACTGCGGTGCGATCTGCTCGACCAGCCGGTGCGCCAGGGCGACGCCTTGGTTGCGGGTGACGACTTCGATGAGCACGCGGAGACCGGCGTGCTCGGTCAGGTGGGCGACGATCTCGCAAACGCCCCTGGTCTTGCCCGATCCTGGCGGGGCGTCGACGATCGTGAGCGGCGCCCCGGCCCAGATGGACGCCAGGGCCTTCGCGACGGCCGAGCCCGGCACGAGCGGGTTCGCGTGGGGTCCAGTCGGCTCGACCGGGGCGACCGCCGGGCTCGGCTCGTTGGATCGGGGACGGAGTGTCGAGGCATCTATCGGCATGCCCTTTATGAGGGCGGCAGCGAGAGGTGTCCCGACACCCGACGCGGCCGAGCGATCTCGGCGCCCGCCCGACGGCTACCGGCTCCGCACCGCCTTCTTCGCCGCTGTCTTGGCGGGCGCTGTCTTGGCGGGCGCTGCCTTGGCCGGAGAAGCACCTTTCGAGACAGCTTTGGCCGGAGCGGCGCCCTTCGAGACAGCCTTGGCCGAGACAGCCTGGGCCAGCACGGCCGGCTTGACGGGGGCGGAGCGAGAGTTCAGGTCGGCCCTCAGCCGGACACCAGGCGTGAAGCCGATGGCCTTCGACGCCTTGACCTTGACGGGCGCCCCGGTCTGGGGATTGCGCCCCTGGCGGGCTGGCCGCTGGCGGAGCTTGAACGACCCGAAGCCTGTGATCCGCACGGGGTTGCCGGACCGCACACCGGAGGTGATCTCGTAGACGAGTGCCGAGAGTGCAGCATCGCTTTGTTTTTGGGACAACCCGGTGTCGGCGGAGATCGCCTCGATCAGCTCGGTCCTGTTCACATCAACCTCCATCGTCGACTTTTCTTGGCCAGGATCGGGGAAGTAGCCGCCGAGACGGCGTGACTTGCCCGGATATCCTCGCAGAACTGTAGCCGCACCAAGGACTTCCCAAGCGACTCGGCTTCTTCGACCGCCTAGTTCGGCTCGTCGATGTCGACGGCGACGACGCTCGCCCAGGCGGGAGCTGCCTCGACGAGCTGGGAGAGGTCGCCGCGCCCGACGATGCAGATGACGGCGGACGGGCCGGGTTCGACGGCTCTTGCCGACGAACCAGAGTGTGTGCATATCAGCGACGTGTTGTGTATCCGCGTGAACAGGTTCTATCCTGGCTGCATGCTCGACGCCGCCCGCCTCATCTCCGAGGCGCGACTGCTGGGTGGCCTGAGCAGACGTCAGGCTGCCGTCATGGCTGGCGTCTCTGCATCGACGATCAGTCGGATCGAGCTGGGCCAGCTCGATCCGACCGTGTCGATGCTGGATCGCATCCTCGCCGCCTGCGGGTGGCGCCTCGATGAGAGCCTGCGACCTTTCGTCGACATGGATGCCGTCCGAACAGCCAGACGACTCTTGGAACCGGAGCTCGATCTTCCTGCGACGGTCGGATCAGAGTTCTACGCCACCCGCTGGGAGCAGTCGGGAGCGCTCCAAGCGAAGGCAGAGCAGGCTCGGGCAGACGAGCTGTGCAGGAGGGCCGCTCAGTACGCGAGCCTCTCGGGTCGACCGGGCGCGCGCAAGTACGCGGCACGGGACTGGACAAGGATCGCCCATAGCCTGAACGAGGCGGGAGAGCCGTGGGCACTCACGGGAGCCTTCGCGGCCCGCGCATACACGAAGGTCGCGACCGTGGTGCGGACGACCTTCTACGTCGGCGACGTCGCCCGCTCGGCCGCTGCTGCAGGTCTCGAGCTGAGCAGCTCCGGCCCGTACGTGACGCTGATCCCCTTCGACGAGACGACCTCCACTGGAGTCCAAGAGATCGAAGGTGGTGCACGCCTCGCTGCGTTCTGGCAGATCGTGATCGATTGCTTCGCCGGCAACGGACGGATGCCGGACCAGGCGGCGGCGATGGTCGAGGAGGCTTACCGATGACGCCTTCACAGCCCCGCCGACCGCCCGGGACGCCTCGAGGTGGCCAGTTCGCTCCGGCCTCTCGCCCAGAGGCGCGAGGCATCGAGCTGACCGAGTCGACGGCAGACGATGAGCTCGCGGAGGCGAGGGCCGTGCTGCTTCGCGGTCTCAGGGCTCTCGGAGCGCAGCGTCAAGCGCTGACCCTCGTCGGGGCACAAGCGGTCTACGAGCACACGCGCCATCTCCAGAACGTCCAGCCGACGCTCACCACTGATGGCGACACCTGCCTGACCCCCGGGTCGGTCGACCCATCCGTTGACATTGGCGAAGCGATGCTCGAAGCCGGCTTCACCCCACACCCGGACCGGCCAGGGATCTGGGGCATCGACGTAGACGGTCGACGAGTCGCCTTCGACATCCTGGTCCCCGAGGCCCTCGCCGGTCCTGCGCGCCGCGGCGCGCAGGTGCCGGGCCAGAGCAAGCGGTACATCGGCCGAGCCGCCGGCCTCGAGCTGGCGGTGATCGATCGAAGCACCCACATCGTGGAGCCGCTCGACGGCGTGGGGACGGCGGAGGACGTCTACGTCGCTGGCCCCGGAGCACTCATGTGCGCTAAGGCGTACAAGCTCATGGAGCGGATCAGCGAGCGTGACAGGGGCGGGCGCGACCGGATCAAGCCGAAGGACGCCGGCGACGTCTGGCGCCTCATGGCGGCATCGGATCCGGCAAAGGTGTTCGCGGTGTTTGCTGGGGCCGAACGGGACGCAGCGACAGGTGAGGCCATCGCTCTCGGACGCCGGTACCTGACCGATCTCTTTGCCGTGGGCGGCCCGGGCCTACGTCTGGCGATCGTGGACCTGGAGGACGATCTGTCTGAGACGGAGCTCACCCAGGTCGTCGAGTCTTGACATCCTCCCCCTGCTGAAGCAGGGGGATTCCAGGCGCCGTCACGCGACGGCCCTGGCGGTTCGCGGTTCATCGCAGGCACCGCCGGCTAGTACAGCCGGACCCTTTCGGGGGTCGGTCTCACCCTTGCTCCCCGCTGGGCCATGTGTCCTGGCCCATTGCTCGAGCGCCGCCTCGACGATGTTGACTGCGGCGTTGTAGTCGGCGTTGCCGGTCCAGGCGCACCTTCTGCACAAGAACACCGCTTGGCTCTCGCGGCTCTCTTTGCAGGTGTGCCCGCACTGATGACAACGCTGGCTGGTGTAGGCCGGGTTCACCTTCACGAAGGGAACACCGGAGATCGTGCACTTGTACTCGATGAAGGTCGAGATCTGTGCGAGTGCGGCGTTGGCGAGCACTCGGTTCAGGCCTCGCTTTGCAGACGCCACACGCCCCCTTCCCCGGCGGGTCATGCTCGAGAGCTTCAGGTCCTCGATGCCGACGAAGTCGAACTCGCGCACCATGGCAGTGCTCAGCTGTTGGGCGAAGTCCTCGCGGATGCGTGCCTGCTTAGCGGCCAGGCGTGCGGCTGTCGCCTTGTGGGCCTGGTAGCGCTTGGACTCCCAGAAGTTGCGCCCCTCGCTCTTCGCGACGAGTCGCGACTTCGCCATGCGCTTTTGGTGCCAGGCGATCTTGCTCGAGATCGACTTCGTGTCGGGAGCGTCGTAGAAGGTGCCGTTCGAGTCGGCGACCGTGTGCACGACACCGCGGTCGAGACCGATCGCTTCGCCGTTGCACGCTCGCTTGCTCACCGGCAGAGGGGTGTTGACAAAGACGATCTCGCGTCGTGTCAGGTTCACCCGGACCGAGGTGTAGGGGCGGATCGGCTGGGAGATGCGCACATGGAAGGCGAGGCTCCAGGAGTGTCCCTGGTCGGCCTCGCGGTGCTCGGGCGGGTTCTGCCCGGTGATGCGCACCATGGCCGACTTGCGGCCTGTCTTCGTGAGCACAGCGTTGCGGCCGCCGTTGAACCAGCAGACGAAGCGGTCGTCGTCGGTCTTTCTCGAGCGGAAGCGGGGCATGCGTCCCGGCTTTTTTCCTCTGGAGAGGTTGGTCTTGCGGCGCTTGGTCGCCGAGAACCAGTCCTGGGCCTCGGTCTTAAGCGTCGCCTCCAGCACGAGCGACGGAATCGCTGCCAGGTGCGAGTGGCGCCGGCGGGCTTCGGAATCGCTGATGTCGACGGCTGTCGAGCCGATGGGGACGAGAACCTTGGCACCGGTCGGGTCTTCGACGATGACCCTGTTGCCGTCTCGATCCTCGCAGGTGAGGTAGCGGCTCCGACAAGAGCGGCGTTGATTGAAGCGAAACCGGAAGCCATCGGCCATCCACCTCGCTATGGCATCAGGCTCCGCGGACCAGACGGGCACTCTGGAGCCGTCGGCCTGTGTCTTGTGTCCAAGGAACACCGGAGCGCCTTGATGGCGAACCCGGACGACACGCACGACTTGGCTCACGAGACTATGGTCCCATTCGGTTGTGACACCCGGGCTTTGCCGTACTTCGGTGGCCGGACCTGCTGGTCCTCGATATAGCGCCGGATGGTCGACTCCGACACGGCTCCGACGCTCGAGACGTAGTAGGACCGAGACCAAAGGGTCGGAAGCGCACTGCGCAATTGGGGGAACTCAGCGCGCAAGACCCTGCTCGTGTAACCCTTCAACTGATTAGCGATATAGGCTGGAGCATCAGTTGGATCGGCTCGCACGAAGAGATGGACATGGTCCGGCATCGTTTCCATGGCGACGATCTCCCAACCACGCTCCAAGCAGCGCTCTGCGAGCAGATCTTTCAGGCGGGACTCCACCTGCCCGACAAGGACACGCTTTCGATACTTCGGGCACCACACCAGGTGATACCCGAGCGAGTACACCGCTCCAGAGTTGCTGGCATAGCGACGATCCACATCGCCGAGTATATAGCCACCGACTGGATAGCAATGCAGTCGAGATGCTAACGCAGGCGATTCCTCTGTCGCCTGAAGGCGACAGCCTCCTCGCCTAAAAATGGTGGATGGCCGGCTTCCGTGCTGGTGCGTAGGCGTCGAAGCGCCCGCTGTCCGGCCGTACGTGTCAGCTGGCGGGCGCTTTCTCGTCGATGTCGACGGCGACGGTCGTCGCCCACTCCGGCGTGGCCTCGACGAGGAGCGAGAGGTCACCGTGGCCGACGACGCAGATGACGACGGGCACCCGCGGCTTTGCGTCCGGCCAGGGGGTGTAGCCATCGGTGATGACGACGATTGTCGTCGGGCGGGGGCGCAGCGTGGCGGCATAGGCGATGCCGACCCCCATGTCGGTCCCGCCACGTCCGGTGACCTCATCGAGTGTCGAGACCCCGTGGTAGCCCTTCACGGAGCCGACTGCTGCGTCAACGTCGAGGATGCGCAACGCCTCGCCCCGCACACCCATCTGGCGGGCGATCCCCTCGATCTCGCTGGTCACGGCCGAGAGGTCCTCGCCGCTCATCGAGCCGGAGGTGTCGCGCACGACGGCGATCAGCGGCTCGGGGGCGTAGTTGCCGGGGTAGATGCCCCGTCGCCCCGGGGCGACCTCGACGTTGGAGCGGCGACGGTTGGGGCGCGTGAACGTCGTGTCGTAGACCCCCGTCCGCATGGCGGAAGCCCTGCGGACCGACGAGGCGAGTATCTGTCGCCAGGGGAGCTTGGGCGGGGCGAGGATCGTCTCTGCGCGGGCGACGAGCCCTCTTGGCGTCGAGCCCCGGTGCTTGGCGGCGTGCTCGCGCACTGCTGATGCCGTGGCGATCTGGATGACCTTCTTCTCGGCTGCCGTCGCCGCCGGGGCCGCACCGCCGGCGTCATCGCCCTGGTCGAGCTCGCACGGCGCGGCCTCGCCGCCCGACGCAGACCCGCACCCGCTGAACGGTGACGAGCCTGACTGGTCGCCCGACTGGTCGCCTGCGCCAGCGGAGGGCGACGACGGTGGCTGCCGGCGACGGATCTCGTCCATGTACTGCTCGGCGAGCAGGTTGTTGTCCATAGCGAAGTGGCTCGGCAGGATGCCGCTGTCCGCGATGGTCTGGCAACCAGCGGCAGCGAGGTCGTCGTTGATCTCCGCGTCGCCAGCCAGGTTCCAGTTGAATCGCTCGTCATCGGTCACGCCGTGCTCGGTGGCTCGTGCGGCGTGGTCGTTGTACATGTGGCCGCACTCGTGCAGGAGAGCCTCGGAGCACCAGCGGATGCCCTTCTGCGTCACGGCATCGAAGTCGATGTACAGCCGGTAGCCGGGGTCGCAGGCGAATGTCTTGAGGCCTGGCGCATTGAGTGGGCGAAACGAGAACAGGATGCGTGCGAAGTACGGCATCCGCTCGAGCGCCTCGGACCGCCAGACCATCAGCTCATCGAGCTGGTCCTTGGTGAGCGGGTAGACCTTACTGGATGCGTTCGTCGCCATGCTCTAGTTGATGGTGGTGGCGCCTTGGCCCCCGACAGTTGGACGCTCGCCCGCCTGTCGGGAGCCAAGGATGCGCTCAGACGAGCCCGACGCCGAGCGCCGCCGGGAGATTGGCGGGCCAACGTGTCAGGGCATCGGCTATCACCTCGTCCAGCTGCATGTCGAACAGGCTCGCACCCGTCAAGTCTGCGCCACGCAGGTCAGCCCGACGCACGAACGCGCGATACATGAGCGCTCCGGTCAGAATGGCCCCCGAGAGGTCAGCCTCGAACAAGTTGGCCATCTCCAGCCTCGCGCCAGCCAGCCTCGCGCCAGCCAGCTTCGCGTCGCACAGGTTCGCCTGCAAGAGGTTCGCGCCCGAGAGGTCTGCCCCCGAGAGGTCCGCCCCCGACAGGTCTGCCTTCACCAACCCCGCGTCGCGCAGGTCCGCGTCGCGCAGGTCCGCGTCGCGCAGGTCGGCTTCGGGGAGGTCGGCCCCCGAGAGGTCGAGCTCCGAGAGGTCGGGCAGCGAGAGGTCGAGCCCGAACCCGAACGATTCCCGCTTGCCCGACCGGATCTGGCAGAGTCGACCCAGCTTGGTGTCGGCGTCGGACATCGGTTCGCCCGATGCGATCTTGGCGAGGAGGTAGCTTCTGGACGATACCCCGTCGCCGGATCCGTGTTGCGGGCTCTGGGCCGAGAGGTACTTGACGCCGAGAGCGGCCGGTAGGTCGTCTGGCCAGACGGTGTCGGTGTCGGCCTTCGCGTCGCCGAGCTCCACCCCGCGCAGGTTCGCCCCGGTCAAGTCGGCGCCGCATAGGTCGGCACGGATCATGACCGCTCGGGTCAAGTCGGCGTCGCGCAGGGTCGCTGCGCGCAGGTCCGTCTCGAGCAGGAGGGTCTTCGCCAGGGTCGCGCCAGTGAGGTTCGCCCCCGACAGGTCCGCTTCACGCAGGTTCGCCCCGGTCAAGTCTGCGCCCCTCAAGTGGGCCATGCGCAGGTCACCGAGGTAAAGGCGCGCGCCATCCAGGTGTGCGCCATCCAGGTGTGCGGTCGCGAGTTTCGCCTCGAGCATGTGAGAGCGTCTCAGGTCCGCACCGGTGAGGTCCGCCATGCGCAGGTCCACACCGAACATGTGCGCCTTCGCCAGGCTCGCGGCGACGAGGTTCGCCCTCACGAGCCTCGCCTCGAGGAGGTTCGCACCAGTGAGGTCCGCTCCCATGAGGTTCGCTCCCATGAGGTTCGCCAGGCCGAGGTTCGCCCCCGCGAGGTCGACGCCAGACAGGTTGGCGCGGGCGAGGCTCGCCCGGGTCAGGTCCGCCCTGGCGAGCGATTCGCCAGCTGCGGCCTTGGTGAGGATGTCGTCTGCGTTCATCAACGTGCGAACCGCCCTTCGGCGCGGACCTGCGTCTCGAGATGTGTCGTCCTACTTGAGGGGGGTGGGAGCGCAACCCCCGATACCTCGCCAGCAAGGCGCCTCGTTGTATTTCCCCTGGTCACGGAGCGACTCCTTCATCTGCTCTCGCGAGTGGCCTCCTCTGGCCGCTCTGCTGATCGCTCAATCGGTTGCTCGAGCCGCCAGACCTGCATCACCCCACCGGCGCGGTCGGGATGGATGAGGGTCGGGGCGATCCAGTGCCCGACGTATCGCCAGTCCGTGCCGTGCTCGCCGTGGACGTCGCCGACGATCTGCCCGTCGGGACCACGGGTCGCCACCCGCGACCGCCGCCAGTGGCCGCGACGGGCATGCGGCGACACCTCCCGGCCTGCCCCGGCCCCGGCCCCGGCGTGATCGTGGGGCTCGCCCCGTGCCGGCGCGCGAGCTGCCGATCTGACCTCGACGACCCGCACGCCCGACCCGGCGCCCCCGAGCAGCGCCCGTTGGGCCTTGGAGCGCTCGAGCGAGCGGACCCAGCGCTCGGAGCCCGGTGTGCCGATGCCGGGGACGACAGCCGGCGTGTCGACCCACGGCGTCGTCGCCACAAGCAGCGCCAGGTTGTCGATGATCGGCGCCAGCAGCGACCTAGACCGGGCGCCGACCAGGGCGCCCCGTTGGCGATCGAGGTCCTGGGGCGGCGGCATCCCCGGGTCGGGGTTCGCCGAGACGGTCCAGATGACCTCGTCAGCGAGCCCGACACCGTCCGGGCCGGCGAAGACCACGACACCACACAGCGCTCCGCCCCGGTCGTGCAGCGCTCCGGCGATGTTGCGCTGCCAGGCGCCGACGGCCGGCCCCGCCATCTCCCGCACGAACGGAGCGATGTCGAAGTTCGTCTTGGCCGGCCAGGCCATGTCGGCGGGGAGCTCGAGGTCGTGGCCGAAGACGATCCAGACCGACGGGAACGGGAGGCAGAGGTCGTCGACGAGCCCTGCCGGCGGTCTGTCGCTCGCCGACGCAGCGAGAGCGAGCTCACCGGAGACGAAGAACGGGGCCGCTTGGTAGACGAGCATCGGGGCGGCGACGTGCAGCTCGACCAGCTCGATCGCGTCGCCGGCGAGCTCGGGGCCGGTCGCCCGGGTCGGGCCGAGCTTGCGCAGCACGGCCGCCGCGACGTTCAGGTTCGTGCCGGCCAGCGTCGCCCGCATCGCCGGCACGTCGCCGGGCACGTAGGACTCGGGGTCGGCCTGGCCAGGGCGCCAACGCTGCGAGGCACGCATGAGCTTGATGTCGCGGTCGCACGCCTGCACGACCTGGTTGAACGCGAGCCGAAGACCGTCGAGCCCTGCGGGCAGGAACCGCCCGATCTCGAGGGCCTCGTCGGCAGTTCTCGGGGTCCCGAGCGGGGTCTTCGGCTCGGCATTCTGCGCTGTGGGGGCGGGCACACACTCCCTATGCGGGAGGGCGGAGATCGGGTCTGTGCTAGTCCTCGCCTGGCGTCACGACGGCTCGCTCGGCGGGGTCGCGCCGTATGCGACGTCGAAGCCCTTTGCGTCGATCGCCGATGGTGACGAGACGGTGATGCACGACGAGCCCATGCACAGCCCATTGTCCGCTGTGTCGTAGGTGAGCGCCACGTTGTCCCATGCCACGGCGGGGGTGCCCGTATAGCCGAGGTTCGTGAAGTCGACGGTCGGGCTATAGGTCCCGAGCGTCGAGTAATCGCCCGGTCCACCGACCTCTGGACGCTCGACGACCCACTCGACGCTGGCCCCTTCGCCGTAGTCACCGCCGGCGTAGCCACCGGTGTAGGCCTGGGTCGTCGTGAAGCTCTGCCCTGTCGTGTTGTCGGTCACCGTGATCGACCAGCTCCCCGGCGTGCTCGACGTCGCCTCGGTGATCTGGGCGATGTCCACCGTGATCGAGTCACCGACCGACACCGTGCCCATCGAGTAGATCGGTGTCTCGTACGCAGGGAGGATCTCCCACCAGGGGAAGATCTGCACCGAACCGCCGGAGAAGTCCTGCAGCTGGACGCCGGCTTGGATGAGGCGGTGGTTCCCGTAGCCGTCGACTCCGACCCAGATCGCGGTGTAGGTGCCAGAGCTCGACGTCGTCGGAGCGATGTTCGGCACGGTGAACGTGCCGGAGGCACCGGTAAACGGTCCGGGCGTGATGGCGTAGCCGGACCAGTTCACCGAGCTCGTCTGGTAGACGCCGTAGATGACGAGGGCCTGGGAGGCTGTCGCGCTCGGATTCGCCGTGTCGGTCACGACGACGGTGAACGAGTTCGGTCCGAAGCCGACGGTCGTGCCCGAGATGGCACCCGAGCTCGACAGGCTGAGGCCCGCCGGCAGGGTCGAGCCCGACGCGAGGCTCCACGAGTACGAGCCAGACCCGCCGGACGCGACGAGATCGGCGCTGTACGGCGAGCCGGGCTGCCCGCTGTACGGCGTGCCGTCCGGCAGTTCGGTCGTCAAGACCGTGAGCGCACCCGACGCGACGACGTCGAGGCTGAGCGTCGCAGATGCCGTCGCACCGGCGTGGTCGGTCACCACCACCACCACGCTCGACGTACCGGCCGCACTCGGTGTCCCGGAGATGGCACCCGAGCTCGAC
>Ga0078972_1007226_pt1 | contig 25009 bp, 22 predicted proteins | sample YelNatPaOPGAMG01_FD_67568 | JGI IMG/M metagenome (GOLD analysis project Ga0078972, IMG submission 67568) | Hot spring thermophilic microbial communities from Obsidian Pool, Yellowstone National Park, USA - OP-RAMG-01 (SPADES assembly) (version 2) | ecosystem: Environmental > Aquatic > Thermal...
GGGGAGGGCGGGGAAGCGGCGACCAGGGGGGGTCAGGGCGCGGAAGCGGCGACTACGAACGGTCAGGCCGCTGAAGCGGCGACTACGAACGGTCAGGCCGCTGAAGCGCCGACTACGAACGGTCAGGGCGCTAAAGCGCCGACTACGAACGGTCAGGGCGCTGAAGCGGCGACTACCAACGGTCAGGGCGCTGAAGCGCCGACTACGAACGGTCAGGGCGCTGAAGCGCCGACTACGAACGGTCAGGGCGCTGAAGCGCCGACTATGAAGCGGCTCAGAGCTTGAGCAGCGGTTCGAAGCGCGCCGTGTCTTCGAAGGGCCCAACCAGGGCGAGCTGTGGCGCGGCGCCGTCGAAGAGCTTGCGCGCCACACGGCGGACGTCGTCGGCGGTAACGGCGTCGAGGGCCGCGATCCACTGCTCAGGGGTCAGGATGTCGGCGCCCTGTACGACCTGCGAGCCGTACCACGAGGCGTTGGCCGCGGGCGTTTCGAGGCCGAGCAGGAGGTGGCCTTTGGTGTACTCCTTGGCCCGCTCGAGCTCGGCCTGGGTGACGAGGCGCCGGCGGATGCGGTCGAGCTGCTCCATGATGGCGGCCAGAGCCTCGTCGGCCTTCTCGGGCGGCACGCCCGCATAGACGGTGAACGCCCCCGTATCCTGCAGGTGGCTGGCCGAGGCGTCGACGCTGTAGGCGAGGCCGCGCCGCTCGCGGATCTCCTGGAAGAGGCGTGAGCCCATGCCGTCGCCGAGGATCGCCGAGAGGATATCGACGGCGAAGCGGTCGGGGTCGCGGCGGGCCACTCCGCGCAGGCTGAGGCACATCTGCGCCTGCTCGGTGCCGCGGACCTCGGCGGCGATGCGGCTTTCGGGCGGGTGGGGCGCAGGCTCCTCAGGGCTGGGCGGCTCGCCTGGCTGCCAGGCGCCAAAGTGGCGTGCGACCCGGCTTACCACCTCCTCGTGCTCCACGGGGCCGGCCACCACCACCGCTGCCGTATTGGCCAGGTAGTGGCGCTGCAGGAACTTGAGCAGGGCGGCGCGCCCCATGGCCGAGACCGTCTCGTGGGTGCCGGCGATGCTGCGGCCCACGGGGTTGTCGGGCCACTCGAGGGCGGTGGCCAGCTCGAACACCAGGTCGTCGGGGGTGTCGAGGGTGCGATTGATCTCCTCGATGATGACGCCCCGCTCACGTTCCAGCTCCTTGCGCTGGAAGGTGCTGTCGAGCAGCATATCGCTCAGGAGGTCGAGCACCAGGTCGAGGTGCTCGGGGGTGACCATCGCATAGTAGGTCGTGGTCTCGCGGCCGGTGCCCGCGTTGGAGTAGCCGCCGATGCTCTCGATGGCGTTGGCGATCTGCTTGGCTGTGCGCCGCCGCGTCCCTTTGAACAGCATGTGCTCGATAAAGTGGGCGGCGCCGCTCTCGCGCTCGGCCTCGTAGCGCGAGCCTGCGGCCAGGTAGACGCCGGCGCTCACAGAGCGCGCGTTGGCCAGCGGCACAGTGACGACGCGCAGCCGGTTGTCAAGCGTGGTGATCCGGTACATGGCCTCTCCTCAGAACTCCTCCACCTTGCGCACGCCCCCGGTTTCTCCCAGCGCGGCAAGCAATTCACGGACCGTGCGCCGCTCGCCTGGAAGGCGAAGGTCGGGCGCAATCTCGGCCAGGGGCACCAGGACGAAGGCGCGCTCCTTCATGCGCGGGTGGGGGATGGTGAGCTCGGGTGTGGCGATGGTGCGGCCGTCGTAGAGCAGGATGTCGATATCGATGGGCCGCGGGCCATAGCGCACCGTGGGCTGGCGGCCCAACTGGGCCTCGATGCGCTTGGCCAGGGCCAGGAGCGCCTCGGGCGCGAGCGGCGTGCGCCCGCGGCAGACGGCGTTGAGAAAGCGCGGCTGGTCGAGCACGCCCCACGGCTCGGTCTCGTAGAGCGAGGAGCAGCGCTCGATGGTCACGCCCTCCTCCTCCAGGCGGCGCCGCGCCGCCCGCAGGTTCCCTGCGCGATCGCCCAGGTTGCCCCCCAGGGCGAGGTACACAACGGCCAAACGTCCCTCCTGCGAGGGTCCTGAGGGAGGCGCGAGCGGGTCGCTCGAGTTCCCCCCAGTTCCCCAGTTCGTTCAGTTCCTTCTCCTGACCACCGCATCGGTGAGCCGCGCGACGCGCACCATGGCCTGCACGTCGTGGACGCGCACGATGTCGGCGCCGCGGTCGATGGCCAGGGCCACGCTGGCGGCCGTGCCCTCCAGCCGCTGGTCGGGCGGGAGCTTGAGGGTATAGCCGGTGAACGACTTGCGCGATGTGCCCACCAGGATGGGCTGGCCCAGGGAGCGCAGCTCCTGCAGGCGGTCGAGCAGCTCCAGGTTCTGCTCCACCGTCTTGCCAAAGCCGATGCCGGGGTCCACGAGGATGCTCTCGCGCGCGATGCCGGCGGCGAGGGCCACCTCGACGCGCTCGCGCAGCTCGCCGATGACCTCGCCCAGGAGGTCCTTGTACTCCGTGCCCAGGTAGCGGCCCCCCAAGTGTGTGTCGATGGCGGCCTGGCTGGGCCGGCTGCGGTTGTGCATGAGGATGACCGGCACCTGGCGCTCGGCGACGAGGGCCGGCATGTCGGGGTCGAGCGCCATGGCCCAGACGTCATTGACCATGTGCGCGCCGGCGTCGAGGGCAGCCCGGGCCACGGCAGACTTGTAGGTGTCGACCGAGATGGCCACCGGCAACTCGCGCGCCAGGGCCTGGATCACCGGCACCACACGGCGCAGTTCCTCCTCGGCGGGCAGGGGCGTGGACCCCGGGCGCGTGGATTCGCCGCCTACGTCGAGGATGTCGGCCCCCTCCTGCACCATGCGCCGGGCCTGGCCGAGGGCCGCCTCCACCAGGGCGGGGCTGCCGGGCTCGAAGCGCGCGGCCAGGCCGTCGCCCGAGAAGGAGTCGGGCGTCACGTTGAGGATGCCCATGACGTAGGTGCGGGTGCCCCAAACGCAGTGCAGCGGGCCGATGGTGAGGGGCGGTGGGGCGCCGTGCAGGCGGGCCAGCAACCCCTCCAGGTCGTCGGCGATGGTGTGCAGGCTGCGCATCGGCTGCAGGCGCAGCTTGGGGATGACGTCGTGGTACTGGGCCTCGGTGCCCAGGAGTAAGACGCCGCTGCGCCCGCCCTGGCCTTTGTAGACCGAGCGGCTGACAACGGCCTCGCCGCCCTTGGCGAGCATCTCCTGTTTGAGGATCGAGGCGGCGGCGTAGGGCACGTTGTCGACGCGCACGGCGTGAAACAGCCCCTTGGGCACCATCAGGCGGATGCCCGCCGGGTCGGCATCGATGGCCTGCATCTCGGCGTGGAGTGAGGCGGGGTCGATGCGTGAGAGTATGCGGGTGTTGAAGGCGCTCATTTCGCTTTGCTCCTGAGAGAGCCGGATGTGGCCGTGGGCCCAGGCGCCGGCAGTGCAACGCCCATCCCCTTTGGCCTCCCTCATGCCTTGTGGCGCGAGCGGATGAGCGACATGAACTCGTTGCGCGTCACAGCCTTCTCGCGGAAGATGCCTCGGTTGGCCGAGGTGACGATGGTGGTCCCGGGCTTTTTGATGCCGCGCATGGTCATGCACAGGTGTTCGGCTTCGATGACCACGCCTACCCCCTGCGGCTGGATGGCGGTCATCAGGGCATCGGCAATCTGGCCGGTGAGGCGCTCCTGCAGCTGGGGCCGGCGCGCCAGAATCTCGACCAGGCGTGCGATCTTGCTGATGCCCAGGATGCGCCCGCGCGGGATGTAGCCCACGTGGGCTACGCCGTGGAAGGGCAGGAAGTGGTGCTCGCACATCGAGTAGAAAGGGATATCGCGCAGGATCACCATCTCCTGATGGTGCTCCTCAAAGGTCACGGTGAGGACCTCGGCGGGGTCGCAGCCGATGCCCGAGAAGATCTCGGCGTACATGTCGGCGATGCGCCGCGGCGTATCGCGCAGGCCCTCGCGCTCGGGGTCCTCGCCGATGGCCAGGATGATCTCGCGCACGGCGCGGGCGATGCGCTCATGGTCCACCGGGTGGTTGTTGGGGATGGTCATTGCTTGGGCTCCAATACGACGATCTGGGTCTCCTGCGACTCCTGTGTGGGCAAGACGCGCAGGCCCTCTTGGGGCGTTACCTTGGCCACGCCCATCGCCTGCAGGAACTTGGTCAGGGGGTCGAGCTTGATCTTGAGGCCGGGCAACTGGTAGTGCATAGGGATCACGTAGCGCGGTTGCAGCAGGCTCACCACCTCGGCGGCTTCGCCAGCGTGGAGGGTGGTGCCCCCGCCGACGGGAATGAAGAGCACGTCGAGCGCGTTGAGTTCCTCGATCTGTGCCTGGGTGGGCACGTGGCCCAGGTCGCCCAGGTGGCAGATGGAGAGGTCCTCACCCTCGATGAGAAAGACGGTGTTGCGGCCGCGGTCGCGGCCGTTGCGGCGGTCGTGGAAGGTGGGGATGCCAAAGAGGAAGATGCCGGCGCGCTCGTACTCGCCCGGGCCGCTGAAGACGCGGAATTCGCCACCGACGCCACGGGTGTAGGCGTGGTCGGCGTGGTCGTGGCTGACGGTGACGATGTCGGCCTTCTGGCGGGGCAATTTGAGCCCGATCTCGCTGGAGTATGGGTCGGTAATGAGCGTGGCCGCTTTGAACCGCAGGCGGAAGCACGACTGGCCGTACCAGGTGATATCCATGAGCACAGGCCTCCAGGTAACTCGGCTGGCAGATGGCGGGTATTATACCGCAGATGGAGCAGGGATGTAAAGGATACTTGCAGGCGTGAGAGTCATTCTGAGTACCCCAGGGCTCGCGCAGCCCTGCGCCAGGTAAAGGAACTTGCTGCGACCAGGGGTGGTGGCCGGGTGTTGAGCTCCGCCCGCTCCCGGCCCAGCCCCTGGGGTGCGGAGCGTGTAGCCCGGTCCCTGGCCCGGCGGCCGTTGAGGTCCCTGAGCAGCGGCGGTGACGGCGAGGGAGCAGAGGGGCGCCAATTCCAGCGAGGAATCCTTGCTTGCCGTGGCGCCAAACCACTCCGAGCGTGCCGCCATGGCTGGCAAGGACTCTTCGCTCGCTTGGCGCCGGGCCGAGAGCTGATGGCAGGAGCCGCTCAGAGTGACAGGCCGGTTGGGGGGCCGCGCCGAACGGCTGCGGCGCCTCTGGCGAGCGGAGTGTGTGCCGGCTGGCCGGAGTGGTGGCGTCGGCTGCGCGCCTTGGCGGCGAACCGTTGCGTGCGAGCGCGTTTTTGACAGCGGGCCGTGGGCATGCCAGAATCCCCGTGCAGCGCCGCCTGGCGCTGGAGCAACGGTTCCTGGAGGGAAGGTCACCATGCGCCCCATGGTTCGTATGATCGCCCAGGCCCACCTCGACCCCGTCTGGCTCTGGCAGTGGACGGAGGGCCGGGCCGAGGCCCTGGCCACCAGCCGTTCGGCGGTGGAGAGGCTGCACGAGTTCCCCACCCTGCACTTCACCCGCGGCGAGGCCCAGGTATACGAGTGGATCGAGGAGGAGGACCCGGCGCTCTTTGAGGAGATCAGGGCGCTCATCCGCGCCGGCCGCTGGCACGTGGTCAACGGCATGATCGTGCAGCCGGATATGAACCTGCCGCAGGGCGAGTCGTTCGTGCGCCAGGCGCTCTTGGGGAAGCGGTACATGCAGGAGCACCTGGGGGTGGATGTGCGCATCGCCTACTGCGTCGACTCCTTCGGCCACGCCGGCACCCTGCCCCAGATTCTCCGCAAGTGCGGCTTCGAGTATTATGTCTTTTTGCGACCGCAGGAGCACGAGAAGAGCCTGCCGCCACAGGGGTTTTGGTGGGAGGGGCCCGACGGTTCGCGCGTCCTCGCCTACCGCATCAGCGGTGCCTACTGCCACTGGCCGGCCGATGTGGCCCCGCACGTGGAGCGAGCATTGGCCGATCGCCCGCCTGCCCTGGCCGACACGATGTGTTTCTTCGGCGTGGGAAACCACGGTGGCGGACCTACGCGCGAGCAGATCCAGCGCACGTTGGAGTTGGCGGCAGCGCGCAGCGACGTGGAGATCCGCTTCGACCATCCCCAGGCCTACTTCGATGCGGTGGCCCCTGTGGCGGGCGGGCTGCCGGTGGTGGCGGATGAGCTACAGTACCACGCGGTGGGCTGCTACTCGGTCAATAGCGAGGTGAAGCGGCGGCATCGGCAGGCCGAGTGCGCGCTGTTGGTCGCCGAGCGCATGGCGAGCCTGGCGGCGCTGTGGGCCGGGCGACGGCCGGAGCGGGATCGGCTGCGCGCCTTGTGGCACGACTTGCTGTTCAACCAGTTCCACGACATCCTGGCCGGGTCGTGCATCAAGGAGGCCGAGGACGAGGCGATCCTGGCGCTGGGGCGCGTGCTCATATCGGCGCGCGAGGTCGCCAACTCGGCCGGGCGGGCCATCGGCGCGCAGGTCGATACCTCTGGCCCGGGCTCAACGGTGCTCCTGTTCAACCCCTTCCCCTACCGGCGGCAGGAGTATGTGGAGTACGAGCCGTGGACCGAGGACCAGCGCTGGGCGCGCGGTAGCTGGGGCCTGGTCGATGAGGAGGGGCGGCCGGTGGCGCACCAGGTGCTCGAGGCGAGCGCGGCGGCGGGCAACGCCGAGCATGGCATCGACCGGCTGTTGTGGAAGGCGGACCTGCCGCCGCTGGGCTACCGGCTGTACCGCTTTGCGCGGGGCCTGGCGAGTGAGGGAGGCGCAGCTCACCAGGGGCGCGCGGGGGGCGCCGAGGCGGGCGGGGGAGGCGATGCTGCTGCCGCCGGCTCGGCCTGGGCGAGCGCCGAGGGGCTGGAGAATGGGCTCGTTGCCGTGCGGCTCGACCCCGAGAGCGGCGCCATCCTTTCCTGGCGCGACAAGGCGACGGGCATCGAGCTCGTGGGGCCCGGGGGATGGAACGTGGCCCAGGTGCTGGAGGATGTGAGCGACACCTGGTCGCACGGGGTGCGGGGCTATGACGGGGTTGTGGGCGCCTTTGGCGGCGCCAGGGTGACGGTGGCCGACCAGGGCCCCCTGCAGGCATCGCTGTACGTCGAGCGCACTTGGGAGGGCTCGAGCTGGCTGCAGCAGCTGGTGCTGCGGGCGGGCGAGCGCGAGCTGCTGGTGCGCAACTGGCTTTTCTGGCGAGGGCAGTGGCGGGTGGTCAAGCTGGCCTTCGACGTGGCCGTGGCCGAGCCCGAGGCCTGGCGCGACGTGCCGTTCGGCGCCTGGCGGGCGCCGGGGGATGGGGCCGAGTTCCCCATGCAGATGTGGGCCGACGTGAGCGGCACCCTGGCCTCTCCGCGGAGGGGAGAGGGTAGGGTCGATGCGGGCCTGGCCGTGCTCAACGACGGCAAGTACGCCGGCGACGTGCGCGGCGCGACGCTGCGGCTGACGGTGCTGCGCTGCCCGCCCTATGCCTACCACATCCCCCACCCCATCGGTACCAAGCAGCGCTACGATTGGGTCGACCAGGGGCTGCAAGAGTTCACGCTCTGCTTGGTGCCTCACCTGGGCGGCTGGCGCGAGGCGGGCGTGGTGCGGCGGGCGCGCGAATTGAACCTGCCGCCGGTGGCGATCACCATGCACGCGCATCCGGGGCCTCTCGGGGCCAGTGGCAGCCTGGCCGAGCTGGAGGGCGACGAGCTGGAGCTCACGGCGCTCAAGCCGGCAGAGGACGGGCGCGGCTACATCGTGCGCATCGCCGACCGCCACGGCTACGGCGGCGTGGGGCGGCTGATCTGGATGGGCACGGCCTTCAGCGTTGCCTGCAAGGGGTATGAGGTGCTCACCCTGCGGCTCGAGGAGCGCGACGGGCACTGGCAGGCGACGCCGTGCGACATGATCGAGCGGGCGGGCGAAACGTGAAACGTAAAACGTAAAACGTGATGCGTGATGCGTGTTGCGTGTTCCGTGAGTGGTGAGCGGCCCACGGAACACGCAACACGTTGCACGCATTACGCATTACGTTTTACGTTTTACGTTTTACAGTTTACGTCTTACGCGTGACGCCTCAGTCCCTCTTGAACTCGGTATAATTGGGCGCGCGGTAGCTCGATTGGCCGGTGCCCTGGATATCGAGCAGGGCGCGCACCTTCATGGGCAGGCCGAAGAGGCGGATAAAGCCGGCGGCGTCCTTCTGGTCGTACACATCGTCGATGCCGAAGGTGGCATAGTCCTCGCGGTAGAGTGAGTTGGGCGACTTGCGCCCCACCACCGTGCAGTTCCCCTTGTAGAGCTTGCAGCGGACGGTGCCGGTGACGCGGGTCTGGGTGGCGGCGACGAAGGCATCGAGGGCCTGCTTGAGGGGCGTGTACCACTGGCCAAAGTAGACCAGCTCGGCGTAGCGCGCGGCTACGAGCTCCTTGTAGTGGGCGGTGTCGCGGTCGAGGGTGAGCGTCTCGAGGGCGCGGTGGGCGGCGTAGAGCACGGTGCCGCCGGGCGTCTCGTAGACGCCGCGCGACTTGATGCCCACCAGGCGGTTCTCGACGATATCGACGCGGCCGATGCCGTGCTTGCCGGCCAGGTGGTTGAGCTGGGTCAGCAGCTCGACGGGGCCGCAGGCCACGCCGTTGAGCCGCTGGGGGATGCCCGCCTTAAAGTCGATGTCGATGTACTCGGGTTCGTCGGGCGCCTTCTCTGGGGCCACGGTGAGGACGAACATGTCTTCATCGGGCTCGTGCCAGGGGTCTTCGAGCGGGCCACCCTCGTGGCTGATGTGCCAGAGGTTGCGGTCGCGGCTGTAGATGGAGCGCGTCGTCTGTTTGACGGGGACGTTGTGGGCCGCGGCATAGGCCAGGGCGTCTTCGCGCGAGCGGATGTGCCACTCGCGCCACGGCGCGATGACGCGCAGGGTGGGGTTGAGGGCCTGGACGGTGAGCTCGAAGCGGACCTGGTCGTTGCCCTTGCCGGTGCAGCCGTGGGCCACGGCGTCGGCGCCCTCGAGCTCGGCAATCTCGACCATGCGGCGGGCGATCAGGGGCCGCGCGAAGGAGGTGCCGAGCAGGTACTCGTGCTCGTAGGCAGCGCCCGCCTGCATGGTGGGGAAGACATAGTCGGTGAGGAACTCTTGGCGCAGGTCCTCGATGTAGGCTTTGGAGGCGCCGGAGGCCAGGGCTTTGGCCTCGAGGCCGTCGAGCTCCTCCGCCTGGCCGATATCGGCGGTGAAGGTGATGACCTCGCAGCCATAGTTCTCGCGCAGCCAGGGCACGATGATGGAGGTGTCGAGGCCGCCCGAGTAGGCGAGTACGACCTTCTTGACCGGTTTGCTATCCATGGCAGTATCCTTTCGCAGAAGAAGGCCCGCCGGTGTCGCTGGGCCGGGCGTGGGGGCGCGGGCCGATGCGGCAGCAGGCGGGCTCTTGGCGGGGCGCGACGGTGGCCCCGTGGCGGTACGGACCCGGTGGCCCTGCGGCAGTGGGCGTCGGTGCCTGGCCCGGAGGGCCGCCAGTGGTTGTGTGGGGGCGAGGGTTGGGGTATCTCGCCCCTGGGCGCGGGGCGCCTTTGACAGGGCGCCGGGCACGGGCTATACTCGGCCGCCACCCTCAGGTGCCGGCGGGCCCGGCAGTCCCCTGCCCCAGGCCGCTCTGGCGTTAGCCCACCCCGCGCATGTGGCAGGTGTCGTTCAGCGTGACAATCTCATAGCGCTGCGGGCCGAGGCAGCGGATGATGTTGAGGCAGCAGGTGTCTTGGCGCAGGGCCCAGTAGTGAGAGAGGCCCGGGCCGAGGATGGCAGAGAGCAGCGCCTTGTTGACGGCCATGTGCGCCACGAGGACGACCGTGTCGCCGGGGTGCCGGGCGATGACCTCCTGGAGGGCGGCGACGGCTCGGGCCTGCATGGCGGTGAGGCTCTCGCCGCCGGGGAAGGAAGCCTCGGCGGGCGTTTCCAGCCACAGCCGGTGCTCGTGCGGGTAGCGGCGGGCTACCTCTTCGGGGCTGAGGCCCTGCCACTCGCCATAGTCCACGTCGAGGAGGCCGGGCAGCACCTGGTAGGCCAGGCCCAGGCGCCGGGCGCAGATTTCTGCGGTGCGGCGGGCGCGCTGCAGCGGACCGCTGTAGATGGCCGCGACGGGAAAGGTGGCGAGGCGCTCGGCGAGGGCTTGGGCCTGGCGCTCGCCGGTGGCGTTGAGGGGCAGGTCCAGCCGGCCACGGAAGCGCTCCTCGCGGTTGTACTCGGTCTGGCCGTGGCGGGTCAGGAGGATGGTGGTCGTCATACAGGGCCTCCGGGGCGGAAAGTGCGTACATTGTAGCCTGGGGGCCTGAGGCTGTCAACTGGGCCGGACAGTGTTTCACGTGAAACATGCGAGGTTGGCCCCGAATGTTTCACGTGAAACATCGGGAGGAGGAGCCGTGGCGGGATACAGGCCGGTGCTGGACTATGGGGAGAGCACGTACGAACGGGATTTCTGGCTGGGGCAGGGTCGCGACTATGAGGACCGGGCCGAGCGCTGGGCGCTGCGCCGCCTGCTGCCCGCAGCGGGGGAGCGCCTGGTCGATGTGGGCGCCGGCTACGGCCGCCTGGCCGACCTGTACACGGGCCACGGGCAGGTCATCCTGCTCGACTACTCCCCTGACCTGCTGCGCGATGCGCGCCGGCGGCTGGCTGCCAACCCTCCGCTGGCCGTGGCTGCCAGCTACTACGACATCCCCCTGGCCGATGGGGCCTGCGACACGGCGGTGATGGTGCGCGCCCTGCACCACGCCGCGGATGTGCCGGCGGTGCTGCGCGAGCTCCGGCGCATCCTCCGCCCCGGCGGCACGCTGGTGTTGGAACATGCCAACAAGTGCCACCTCAAGGCGATCCTCAACTACCGGCTGGGGCGCGCCCCGACTCCCTTCACGCTGGAGCCCAAGGAGTTCGCCTACCTGAATTTCGACTTTCACCCCGAGTACATCCGCCGGCACCTGGCCCTGGCGGGCTTTGTGGTGGAGGAAGAGCGCGCCGTCTCCACCTTCCGTGTCCCTCTGCTCAAGCGGCTGGTGCCCCCGGCGCTGCTCGCCACCCTCGATGGCCTGCTGCAGCGCCCGCTGGCGCCCCTACACCCCAGCCCCAGCGTGTTCCTGCGCTGCCGCGCGGTGGGCGACGGCGGCACGCCCCCGCCGGGCCGGCCGCTCTTCCGCTGCCCGCGCTGCCATGCGGCCGATCTGGCCTCGGATGGCCCCGCCGCCCTCGTCTGCCGGCGCTGCGGGGCAGCCTGGCCCGTGGCCGACGGCATACACCTCTTCCGCTGAAAGCTCGCGCGCGCTGAGCCTCACGGGCCACACGGGTCAGCACAACGGGACCTGCTCGCCGACCTTTTCCCCGCGCCGGGCGCGCGAGAACTGGAGGATCATCTGGTCGTTGAAGGCCGGGATGTCGGAGGGCTGCTGGGCGGTGACGATGCCGTCGAACTCGACCACCGGCTGGTTGACCCAGTGGCCGCCGGCATTGCGGATGTCGGTGCGCAGCGATGGCCACGAGGTGAGGGTCATCCCCTCGGCCAACCCCGCCTGGATGATCATCCACGGGCCATGGCAGATGGCGGCGATGGGCTTGCGCTGCACCCTAAAGTCGCGCATCAAGTTCACGGCATCGGGGTTCATGCGCAGCCGGTCGGGGCTCATGACGCCGCCCGGCTGCAGGATGCCGTGAAAGTCCTCGGCCCGCGCCTGCTCGAGGGGCACATCCACCTGGAACTCATCGCCCCATTGGTCGTGGTTCCAGGCGCGCACCTTGCCCGCTCTGGGTGAGACGACCAGCACCTCGGCCCCGGCGCGGCGCAGCGCCGCCATCGGCTCGGTGAGCTCGACCTGCTCGAACCCCTCCTCCACCAGCGCCGCCACTCTGACGCCGTCCAGATGTTTCTCAGACATGGCCTACCCCCTGAGAAGGAACCGGAGGAACTGCCAGAACTGCGGGGCGACACGGCATTCCCCCAGCTCCAAAAGTTCGGCTCTACGGGGGAGGGAAGCTCGCTTCCCTCCCCCGGGCCGCCTTCCACTTCGAAGCCCTGACAGAACCGCGGCGCCGGCGCCGAGTTCTGCCGGGCCCTCTTACATGCCGAAGGGCTCCTCTTCCTCTTCTTCGAACTCGGCCAGGTCCTCGGCATAGAGGTCCGGGTCCTCGTCGAAGGCGCGCTTGCACTCGGCGCTGCTAAAGTAGTAGGTCTGCCCCTCGTACACCGATTTGTACTTGGCCTCGCTCGGCTTCAGTTCGACGCCGCAGACGGGATCCGTCACGGTTCTCTCGCGCATACACACCTCCGCGTAGATGGTGGGCAGAGCTGCACTCTGCACCGTTCACCGCCGCCCTGGCTGCCCACAGCGGCGAGCACATACCGGCCACAGCCGCTGCGCACCGCCAGCAGGCCGGGTTGGCGCGCCCGCGCCCACCCGGCAAGAAGCGTGCCCGCCAGCCGGGTGGCCGCTCAGCGCGAACGCTGGCTGCCCTGGCTGCCGGAGGGAGGCATCGACCTGCCGCCCTCGCTCACGCTGCCCGTGCCCACGTAGGCGGCGGGGTCCTCGTCGAACATGCGTTTGCAGTCGGGGTCGGTGAAGTAGTAGGTCTTGCCCTGGTAGGTCGAGGTGAAGCGTGCCTGGGTGGGATCGACCTGCAGGCCGCAGACCGGATCGGTCACCATGCGCTGCTGCATCTCTCACTCCTCCTCGCAGTATCGGGGGCATCGCCCCTGAGCGCGGCCCAGCAACAACCGTGCCCCTCGCAGCACCTGTGGGATGGCAGAAAGCCGCCGGCTGCGCACCGGGCCTTCGGAGTGTGCCGGATTCCCCCGCCAGAGGGCCGGCAGCCGCGGCTGGCGGAGTGCGCTCGGCCCGCCGCCCCCGGGGCCAGGCCACAGCGAAAACTACGCTGGTTATATGCCCAAGTTGACAAACTTCCGGTAAGGGCGTACAATGTAGTTTGCAAAACGGGGCGGCGCTGCCAGGTCTGCCGCGCCCTACGCCCTTTTGCGACCAGATGAGGAGCCCTGGGAGGAGAGACGCCATGATCCTAGACCACTTCAGGCTCGACGGCCGGGTGGCGCTCGTCACCGGCGGTGGCACAGGCCTGGGCCAGGCGGTGGCTGTGGCACTGGCCGAGGCGGGCGCCGATATCGCGATCCTATACCCCAAGCGTCCCGACGAGATCCGCCAGGCGGTGGTGGGGCTGAAGCGGCGCTGGCTGGGTGCTCAGCTTGACCTCAGGGCTGCCAGCGTGACGCAGTTGCAGGGCGCGGTGCAGCAGGTGGCCAGCCAGCTCGGCCGCCTCGACATCATCGTCAACTGCACCGAGAGCACCCCGCGGCCCCCCGCCCTCGAGTATGCCGAGAGCGATTGGGATGGCATGCAGGCTGACCTCAAGGCCGCCTTCTTCCTCTCCCAGGCAGCCGCGCGGCTCTTCCGTCTGACAGGCCACGGCAAGGTGATCAACATCGGTGCTGTGTTGAGCGAAGCGGGCCAGGTGCCGGCGACCGCCCACGCCGCCACCCTGCACAGCCTGCTGGGGCTCACCCGCCAGCTCGCCGCCCAGTGGGCGCCGATGGGCATCAACGTCAACTGCATCGTGCCGGGGTACCTGCGCGCCGCCGAGAGCGAAGGTGAAAGCGCCGAGGTGCCCGCCGGCGTGCCGGCCCAACGCTGGGGAAGGCTGACCGACGTCGCCACCGCCGTGCTGTACCTGGCCTCCCCCGCCAGCGACTATGCCCACGGCGTGGCCCTGTACGTCGATGGGGGCTGGGCGGTGCGCTAGTACTACAACCGTACCTGGTGCAAGCCACGCCCCGCAACAGCCGGCAAAAGCGCTGCGCGCCCGCCCGGCCCTGACCCGCCAGGAGGGTTCCGGTCGCGTGCGAAGCGTGATGGCCGGATGGAATCCACGCCTCGACGGACAAATGCGGTTGTAGCATTAGTAGCAATGCCGTTCAAATAAGACAGGAGTGGCCGTGTACAGCCCGACTGCGGGAGACGCAGAGAGCGCGGAGAGGCGGAGGGGCGCAGAGCGACCAGGAAATGCCTCCCTCGCGTTCCCTCCGCGGTCCTCTGCCTCTCTGCGGCCCTCGCGGGCCTGCTATTTGAACGGTATTGCTATCAGGGGGCCAGGGGGCCCGCTGCCAGCGCCAGCCGGTAGACGGTGAAGGCATAGACCGCCCGGAACCCGGTGCTCTCGTAGAGGTGGAGGGCCGGCTCGTTGTCGCGGTCGACGTTCAACTCGACGGTGGGCCAACCGTTCTCGCGGCACAGCTCGATGCCGCGCACGAGCAGCCGCCGGCCCAAGCCGCGCTGCCGGTAGGCAGGCAGCACCGCCAGCGAGCCGATGTGGCCGGTGCGTACTGGCGCGCCGTTGAGGGCTACCTCGGCCTGTCGCACCTCGCACAGGCCGACGACAGGGCCCGCGGGTACCTGCTCGGCGACCCACACCTGCGCGCCCGATGCCTCGATGAAGCGCTGGTAGCCGGCCGCATCGGCCCGGCCCACCCGATCGCCGGCAGGGTACGAAGCGTTGTTGATGCGCGCCAGGGCGCCACAATCGGCCGGGCCGGCGGCGCGTACGGCAAAGCCCGGCACGTCGGCCGCCGCGGGCGCGACGACGGGCTCTAGCCGCATGTGCTGCCGGCGCACAAAGGGCTGGAAGCCGTGGCGCTCGAGGTAGGTACCTCTATCGGGGTGGGCATCGGGCGTGATGGCGCAGAGGTAGGCGGTGGACCGGCGGCGCGCGGCGCGCACCAGGTGCCGGAGGAGCGTGCCGCCCACACCCCGGCCGCGCTCCGCCGGGTGCACGACGACCTCGGCCTGCAGCCACCCCAGGCTATGCCAGGGGCGCAGGCCGGCGTAGGCCACGATTTGGCCGCCCTCCTCGGCTACCCAGAGGCCCGCGGGGCGGCGCCGATCCCGTAACCCCCAATACGATGCCAGGCCTGACCGTGATGCGCCGCTCTGCCCCGCCTCGGCGTCGGCGCTCGCGTTCTGCACCCCCAGCATCCCGTCCAGGTCGTCGGGCTGGTATGGTCTGATGCGAGTCACGTTGCCCTCCCTCCACCCCTCAACAGGCTGGCGGCCATTATATCCCGCCGGCGCCCCCTGTCCAACCCGTTCTGGCGCCGGGGGTATATCCCAGAATCGTCGGCGTTGACTGTGGCCGTCGGAGGGGGCGCAGCCGCTCGGCGCGGCGCCAGACCCACTTGTCACTCTGAGCGGCTCCTGCGGCCAGCTCTCAGCCCGGTGCCAAGCGAGCGAAGAGTCCTTGCTGGACATGGCGGCATGCTGGGGGTGGTTTGGCGCCACGGCAAGCAGGGATTCTTCGCTGGAATTGGCGCCCCAGTACTGCCTGGCCGTCACTGCCGCTCAGAATGACTCACGGCGACGGTGGCCAGCAAATTCACCGACCATTCTGGGATACACCCCAGCCCCGGCACGCCCGGCCGAGGGCCCGGATACGTTATGTCATGCATCTGGGGGGCCGCTGCACGGGGCGTGGGAGCTGTCAGCGCAGGTGGGGCTTGGGCCGAGCCTGCGGCGTGGCGGGGAGCGGAGGAAAGAGGGTCTCCCATGAGTTATGTTCAGCCGAGGCAACCCCCCCTCGACGGGCGGGTTGCCTCGGCTGTGTGCTGTGATGGCCTCCGGTGCTCTCGGGCGAGCATCCGGCTCGCGCCTGTGAATGCGGGCTGCACCGGGGCGCACCAGCCCGGCGGCTCAGCGCCGCGCATAGGCGGCCTGGGCCGCCTCTTCAACCCCCTGCAGGATCGCTTCCAACTGGCCGGGATCGGCGACGAACTGGCAGACGGCGCTGCAGAAGGCGCGCTCGACGTCGGGCGGCATCTGCGCTGAGGCATCGTAACGCAGGTTGCGGCTCCCCAGGAGCTGCTGGGCGGCCCGCCGGCTCAGCGGGTCGGGGTAGGCTTCGGCATCCACCCCTGCCCCCAGGGCGATGAACCCGCCCCGCTGCGCCCAGAGCGTCTGCGCTTCGGCCGAGGTCAGGTAGGCCAGCAGGGCGATGGCTTGGGGGGTGGCGCGCAGCAGCACCAGCACGTCGGCGCCTCCCACCACCGGTGCCTCCTCTCCCGCTGCCATGGGCGGCAGGGCGAAAAAGTCATAGTCCTTGCCCCCCGCCTGTTGAGGGAAGCGTTGGGCAATCACCGGCTGGGCGGCCGAGTCGCCCAGGCACAGGTAGGCGCCCGGCAGGCTCTCGAAGAGGGCCAGAGCGGCATCGGCGGGCGGCGTGGCCAGGGTGCCGCCCACTCCTCCCCACAGGTGCTGCGGCCGGCCCACCAGTTGGCCCCAGGTGCGGAAGGCCTGGGCGACGGCGGGGTGGGTCCAGGGGATCTCGTGGCGCACCCACTGGTCATAGAGCTGGGGGCCGCCGGTGCGCAGGAGGATGTTCTCGATCCAGACGGTGCCCGCCTGGCCGTCGGCCACGCGGCTCTTGAGGCCCAACGCCCAAGGGGCGAGCCCGCTCTGGGCGATGCGCTCGCTCAAGGCCACCAGCTCGCTCCAGGTGGCCGGCACCGCCCATCGCCGCCGCTGGAACTGGGTGGGGCTATACCAGACCAGGCTCTGGTTGACGGCGCGGAAGAGCAGGCCATAGACGTGGCCCCCCGACGATACCAACTCGGGCCAGCCAGGGGGATAGCCGGTGGTGAGCAGCCGGGTGTCGAGCAGGGGCTCCAGGGCGACGAGCTCGCCGGCACGGGCGTACTGCTGCAGCAAGGCAACCCCGGGCAGCACGGCGATGTCGGGAGCCGTCGCTTCCTCGATGCGGCCCGCCAAGACGGTTGCCACATCGGGGGTCGACTCATAGTCCACGGCGATGTGCGTGCGCCGGGCATAGGGCTGGACGGCCGCCCAAAAGCTCTCCAGGGCCGGGCCCGTCCAGGGGCCGAGGATCGTCACCTTGGCAGGCGCCTGGGAGCTCTCTCCGCGCGCCGAGACGGGACCTGGCGGTGCCAGCCGTGCCAGCCCGGCGGCAACGGGCACCTGCCGGCCAACCTGCCAGTATACGGCCACTCCCAGGAGCGCCACCAGGCACACGACCCACAGGCTCTCACGGCGACGTTGGCCCAATGCGCTCTTGCACTCCTCGTTGGCTGCAGGCCTGCAGCAACATGGGGGCGTAAGGAGTCCCAGAAGAGCGCCCAGCAAAAAGCGTGCCAGACGGCACAGCCGCAGCCCGATGGCCGCCCCTTCACTCGCCAAAGAGCAGGCGCCCCAGCCAGGGCCGGCGCAGCTCCACGGCCAGTTGCGGGCACAGCTCGTGGCAACAATAGCAGCGGATGCACACGCCAGGGTCCATAATGGCCCGGCCATCCACGATGCGGATGGCCTGCACCGGGCAGTGGCGGGCACAATAGCCACAGCCGGTGCAACCGGGGCCGGCGTGGGGCGTCACTACCAATTGGTTGGTGGCCCAGCGCCGCAGCGGCCCGGGCACGGTGCCCACATCAAGCGCCTCGGCCGGCACCTCGCCGTCGGCCGCGGAGCGGCCGTCGACGGTGCGGGCCGCCAGCAGGCGCCGGAAGTAGCGGCGCAGCCGCCGTGGCACGAGGCCGGGGTCGACGGTGCTGGCCGACCCTGCGCGAAAGCCCTCGAAGCGCAGGCTCTCCAGGGGGTCGCCCAGGAGCTGGATGTCGCTGAGCCGGCCGCTGCTCAGCCCCATCTGCACGGCTACACGGATGGTGGGCATGGTCAGCGGGTCCCAGCCCACCAGGGCCATGGCCACCACGTCCTCGGCAAAGGCGTCGGGGCTGGCCAGGAGCACGCGGCCGGCAAAGGGCTCGCCGCCCGAGGGGCCGTTGCCGTGCATGGCCAGCACCCCGTCGGCGATGGAGAGCGCAGGCCTGACGGCGCGCACGATATCCACCAGGCCGCGGGAGAATTGGAGCGCATCCTGCAGCTTGGCGTGGTAGCCCATCTTGGTGACGCCGGGCACCACGCCGAAGAGGTTCTTGGTGGCCACGGTGAGCCGGGTCAGGTTGTGGGTCTTGAGCTTGGGCAGGTTGATCACCACGTCGGCGTGGGCCACCGGCGAAATCACGTCGACCAGGCGCAACAGGCCGCCCTCAGGGACGGCGACGCGCTCGGCGGCGGTGTCGTAGTTCAGCTCGATGCCGGTCTCCTCGGCCACCTGGCGCATGCCGGTCTTCTCGTACAGGCGGCGCAGGAGGGCTGGGGTGTAGGGGCCGCCGGGCGACTCGGCGATGAAGGGGATCCCTCCTGCCTCCTGCACCAGGCGCGCCACGGCCCGCACCACGCTGGGGTGGGTCGACACAGCAGCTTCGGGGGCCATGGCCCGCAGCAGGTTGGGTTTGAGGGCCACCCGCTGGCCCGGGCGAACGTAGCGGGCCATGCCGCCCAAGAGGTCGACGGCCCGGCGAAGGGCCTCTTCCACACGTTGGGGGTCATAATCGTCGCAGCGAACGAGCGCGACCGGGGGGCGCTCAAGCATCGGCAGGGTCCTCCTTGGGTCTTGTGGCGTTGGCAAGCCGTTGAGCAGGGCATATTCTACTCCGTCTGGCGGCACACGCCAACCGCGCCCCGCGGGGCACGGTTGGCGTGTGCCGCTACACCGGCCCGTCACTCTGAGTACGCCAGGGCTCGCGCCGCCCTGTGCCGGGTTTGGGGGCGGGGCTGGGGGTGGGGGCAGCGCCATACACCGAATGCTGGCATACAGGCTTGCCCCAAACTGAACTGCGCCCTCCGCCAAACCGCTGTTGCGGCGCCGAAGGAAATCGGCTATAATAGGGATGGCCACCGACCCGAAAGCGGGCCTCAGCCGGGCGGTGAGCCTGTTCCACGCAGCATCCGTACCTAGTTTGTCGCTTGGATCGCCGGCGCGACCGAGACGGCAGGAAACAAGGCTTTTCCTCCAGCCTCCGGGCGCGCCTCGGGGGCTTTTCCTTTTGGGAGAGCCCTTGGAGGTGCACAATGCTTCGCTCGAGATTCGCCCTCTTGCTTGCCCTGTGCGCAACCCTGGTGGCGACGTGGGTCGCAGGCTGCCGGCCTGCCCCCGCAGCCACCCCACAGCCGGCCGCTGCTCCGGCAACAGGCGCGCCGGCTGCGACGCCTTCGCCCTCGGCGCTCACGCCTCAGCGCGGCGGCACGTTGACTGTGGCCGTGGCCGCCGACCCCGACGGCCTGGACCCGCACAAGACCGTGGCCGCGGCGACCTTCCAGATCACCCGCAATATCTACGACACCCTGGTGCAGACCGACGAGAAGGGCCGCCTGGTGCCCGACCTGGCGCTCCGTTGGGCGCCCTCCGCCGACGGCTTGCAATGGACCTTTACCCTGCGCGAGGGCGTCCACTTCCACAACGGGCGCCTGATGACCGCCGATGATGTAGTCTACTCCTTCCAGAGGCTGCTCTCGCCCGCCACGGCGAGCCCGCGTGCCAAGGACTTTGCGGTGATCGACTCGGTGTCGGCGCCCGACGCCAAGACGGTGGTCTTTACCCTGAAGCGGCCCTCGGCCGCCTTCCTGTCGAACCTGGCCTACGGCTGGGCTGCCATCGTGCCCAAAGAGGCCGCCGACACCCTGCGAGACCACCCCATCGGCACCGGCCCTTTCAAGCTGGTCGAATGGGTCAAGGACTCCCACGTCGCCCTCGAGCGCTTTGACGGCTACTTTGTGCCCGGCGTGCCCTACCTCGACAAAGTGACCTTCCAGGTCATTACCGACCCGGCTGCGCGCCTGGCCGCCCTCCGCACCGGCGAAGTGGATGTCATCCCCGAGTTGCCGGCCCAGGATGTGGCCGCTGTGCGCCAGGACCCCGGGCTCAAGATGGTCGAGGTGCCGTTCAACGGCATCCAATACATCGCCGTCAACAACAAGATGCCGCCCTTCGACAACCTGAAGGTGCGCCAGGCGCTCAACTATGCCGTCGACAAGCAGGCGGTCGTCGATGTGGCGCAGTTTGGCATCGGGGTGCCGATCGGCTCGCATATGCCGCCGGTGACCGACTACTATGTGGACCTGAGCAAGCGCTATCCCTACGACCCGGCCAAGGCCAAGCAGCTCCTGGCCGAGGCAGGCTACCCCGACGGCTTTGAGACGACGATGATCCTGCCCCAGCCCTACGACTATCACATCCGCAACGGCCAGGTGGTGGCCGAGCAGTTGGCCAAGGTGGGCATCAAGGTCAAGCTCGAGACGATGGAGTGGGGCACCTGGTTGCAGCAGGTGTACAACGGCCGGCAGTTCGCCCTCACCGCCATCGGCGCCACCGGCCGGCTCGACCCGGAGCCGTTCCTGAGCCCCTACGTCAGCACGTCGGCAGAGAACATGCGCAACTATGCGAACAAGACCTTCGACGAGCTGGCCGCCCAGGGCTCCGTGGAGGCCGACCCGGCCAAGCGCCACGCCATCTACGCGCAGATGCAGACCCTGCTCGCCGATGACGCTGCGGCCATCTTCCTCCTGGCGCCGCTCTCGTCGGTGACGATGCAGAAAGACGTGCAGGGCTGGGTGGTGTATCCCATCGACATCTATGACCTGCGCACCGTGTGGAAGGCGAATGGCCGATAGCAGGCGTCGCTTGGGAGGCACAAGTTGGGCTATATCCTGCGCCGGCTGTGCGGGCTGGCGGTAACGCTCTTCCTGGTCTCGCTGATCACCTTTGCGGTGGTGCACATCCTGCCGGGTGACCCGGCCATGCTGATCCTGGGGCACGAGGCCTCGCCCGAGGCGCTGGCCGGCCTGCGCGCGTCGCTGGGCCTCGACCGGCCGCTGCCCGTGCAATACCTGGAGTGGCTGGGCGGCGCCCTGCACGGCGACCTGGGCCAATCGCTGCGCCACCGGCTGCCGGTGAGCCAGTTGATCGCCGAGCGGTTGCCGGTCACGGCCTCGCTGGCAGGCCTGGCCACCTTGCTGGCCCTGGCGCTGGCGTTGCCCCTGGGCATCGTGGCGGCGGTGAAGGAGGGAACGGCGCTCGACCTCCTGGTGCTGGTCGCTTCGCAGGCGGGCCTGGCGCTGCCCGCCTTCTGGATTGGCATCCTCTTGATCCTGGCCCTGGCCGTGTGGGGCCGGATGTTCCCCACTGGGGGCTATGTGCCCTGGAGCCAGAGCGTGGCGGGGGCGTTGCGCAGCCTGGCTCTGCCGGCGGTGGCCTTGAGCCTGCCCATGGTGGCCGTGTTGGTGCGGTTGGTGAGGAGCGCGCTGCTCGAAGAACTGGGGCGTGACCACATCCGCACGGCGCGGGCCAAGGGGGTGCCCGAGCGGCTGGTGTTGGTGCGCCATGCTCTGCGCGGCGCGCTCATCCCCACGGTGACGATGGTGGGCCTGCAGCTGGGCTTTCTCTTGGGGGGCAGCATCGTCATCGAGCAGGTATTCGCGCTGCCGGGGCTGGGGCGGCTGGTGCTCTCGGCCATCGCCAACCGCGATGTGCCTCTGATCCAGGGCCTGGTGGTGTTCATCGCGACGCTGGCGGTGCTCATCAACCTGGGTGTGGATGTGCTGTATGCAGTTCTCGACCCACGTGTATCCATCTCGAAGTGAAAGTGCTCAGGCGGTGCTCGAGCGGGTGGAGCGAGCCCCAGAGGCACGCGTCGCCCCGCTGCCGGGGCCCAGGGAACGGGGAGCGTTGGCCAAAGACCTGGGCTTGCCCGGCGGGGTGGTCAGCGTGGCTCCGCTGCGCAGCGCTCCTCTCTACCTGGGTCTGGCGCTGGTGGGCGTGGTGGCGCTGGTGGCGGTGGTGGGGCTCGTCTATACCCCGTATGACCCCAACGCCATGGGCGTTGCTGCACGCGGAGTGGCGCCGAGCCTGGCCTTCCCCATGGGCAGCGACCAGTTTGGCCGCGACATCCTCAGCCGCGTGATGCGGGGGGCATCGCTGGCCCTGCTGGTGGGCGCCACCTCGGTGGCCATTGGCCTGGCGGCGGGCGCTCCCTTGGGGGCTTTGGCGGGCTTTGCCAGGGGTTGGGCCGATGAGGCCATCATGCGGCTCATGGACGGCCTCTTCGCCTTCCCGGCCACCCTGCTGGCCATCGCCATCGTGGGCGCGTTGGGGCCCGGCCTCCAGAACGCGGTGCTGGCCATCGGCGTGGCCTACGTGCCCATCTTCGCCCGCCTGGCGCGCGCCTCGGTGATCAGCCAGACCGAGGCCGACTATGTGCAGGCAGCGCGGGCCGTGGGCTGCTCGCCGGCGCGTATCCTCTTCCGGCACATCCTGCCCAATGGCCTCAGCCCCCTGATCGTGCAGGCCACCACCGCCTTTGGCGGCGCGATTCTCGCTGAGGCAGCCCTCAGCTACCTGGGCCTGGGCGTGCAGCCCCCCGACCCGAGCTGGGGGCAGATGCTCAACGATGCCCACAACTATCTCAGCGTGGCGCCCTGGCTGGCAGTCTTTCCGGGGCTGGCCATCGCGACCACTGTGCTGGGCTTCAACCTCCTGGGCGACGGCCTCAGAGATTGGCTGGACCCGCGCCGGCGGGTGGCCAGGGGGTAAGGAGGGGAAATGCTCTTCTGTTTGGATATCGGCAATACCAACATCGTCATGGGCCTGTATGAGGGCGATGAGCTGCGCCAGCACTGGCGCATCTCGACCGACGCCCACAAGATGCCCGATGAGTATGCGGTGCTGCTCTGGAACCTGTTTGCTCAGGCCAACCTGGCCCTCACTCAGGTGGAGGGCACCATCATGGCCAGCGTGGTGCCACCATTGACCGGCGTCTTCCAGGAAGTATGCCAGGGCCTCTTTGGCCAGCCCGCGCTGGTGGTGGATGCGGGCATCAAGACGGGGGTGCGCATCCGCTACGACAACCCGCGCGAGGTCGGCGCCGACCGGGTGGCCAACGCCGTGGCGGTGTACCGCCTCTATGGGGGGCCGGCCTGCGTGGTCGACTTTGGCACGGCCACGACCTTCGATGCCATCTCGCGCGACGGCGACTATCTGGGGGGCGCCATCGCGCCGGGCGTGTACGTCTCGGCCGAGGCCCTTTACCGCACCACCGCCAAACTGCCGCGCATCGAGGTGGCGCGGCCGCCCTCGGCCATCGGCCGCAACACGGTGCAGAGCATGCAGTCGGGCGTGCTCTTCGGCTATGTGGGGCTGGTGGAAGGGATGGTGGCCCGCTTCCGGGCCGAGCTGGGCGACGACATGCGCGTCATCGCCACGGGCGGCCTGGCCCAGCTGATGGCCTCGGAGACTGCCGTCATCCAGGCCGTCGACCCCTGGATCACGCTCAAGGGGCTGCGGTTCATCTGGGAGATGAACCGGTAGGGGCCGGTGGGGGGGTGGGTACGGCCCATCCCCTGTCACCCTCTGCCCTTTGCCACCACAGGCACCGTCCGCCGCGTTACGAATGGTGACTGGCCACTGACAACTGACCACTGACAGCGCCCTACGCGCTATGCGCCTGGCTCTGCCTCACCGAGCCGGCCATCCGCCATCAACTGCCGCACGCGCAGCTCGGCTTCGTCTAGCTGCTGGGCGCAGCGGCGGGCGAGGGCCATGCCCCGCTGAAAGAGGGCCATGGATTCTTCGATGGTCAGGCCGCCCTGCTGCAGGCGGGCCACCAGTTGCTCCAGCTCGGCATAGCCGGCCTCGAAGCTCAGTTCTTCGTCAGCCATCGGCCGCTCCTTGCCATTCGTTCTGGTCACCAATCCGTGTCATATGCGTTGGGCTCGTAGTCGGCGCTCGAGCGCCCTGACCCTTGCGCCGTGGCGCCGTGCCTGCAGTTGGCGCCAAGGTGGCCAAGGCGCTGAAGCGCCCACTACAAACCTGCAAAGTAGTGACAGGCCGTCGGCGGGCGAATCGCCTCCAGCTCCTCAGGCTTTCTGAGGCCCCCGGGGCCCCTCCTCGGCGCGGGCCGGGAATTGGCCGTCGGCCACGCGGATGATGAGGGCCTGCCCCGGCGGCGCCTGGCGCACCGAGCGCACGACCCGGCGGCTGGGTGCCTCGTGTACCAGCGCATAGCCCCGCTCGAGCGTGGCCTGGGGGCTGAGGGGCGCCAGTTGGCGCTCGAGGCCCTGCAGATGGGCGCGGCGCAAGGCCAGGCCGTTCTCCATGGCCAGGCAGAGGGCACGCACCTGCTCATCCAGCCGCTGGCGCTCACGGTTCACCCAGTTCAGGGGCGAGGCGCGCTGGAGGGCGGCCCGCTCGCGCTCCAGGCGGGCGCGCGCATTGGCCAAGGTGGCGCCGATGGCGGCCTCGAGGGTAGCCACAGCCTGGGCCAGGCTCTCGCGCAGCTCCTCCCCGTCGGGCACGGCCACCTCCGCGGCTGCCGAAGGCGTGGGGGCACGCAGGTCGGCCACCAGGTCGGCGATGGTCACATCGGTCTCGTGGCCCACGCCGGTGATCACGGGCACGGGCGAAGCGGCGATGGCTCGCGCCACGCGCTCATCGTTAAAGGCCCACAGGTCCTCGGCCGACCCGCCGCCACGGGCCACGATGATGGCATCGACCTGCCCGTACTGGGCCAACGACTGCAGGGCGCTCACAATCTGGGGCGGCGCGTCGTCGCCCTGCACCGCCGTGGGGGCGAGCACCACCTCGACCAGGGGGTAGCGGCGCGAGAGCACCCGGCAGATATCGCGCCAGGCAGCACCGGCCGGCGAGGTGACCACGCCCAGCCGCCGGGGGAAGCGCGGCAGGGGCCGCTTGCGGGCGGCGTCGAAGAGCCCCTCAGCCAGGAGCTTCTGCTTCAGCCGCTCGAATTCGAGGGCCCAAAGGCCGGCGCCGGCCTTCTGCAGGTGGTCCACGTAGAACTGGTACGTGCCGCGGCCCTCATACACCGAGATGTAGCCGTGGGCCAGCACCCCGTCGCCATCGCTGGGCCGGAACTCGAGCCCGGCCACGTAGGTGCGCCAGATGACGCAGTTGATGGCGGCCTCGGCATCCTTCAGGGTAAAGTACACGTGGCCCGACGGGTAGGCCCGCCAGTTCGAGACCTCGCCCTCCAGCCAAAGGTCCTGCAAGAGGTCGTCGGCCTCGAAGAGGCCCTTGATGTAACTGGTGATCTGCCCCACGCGGTAAATGTGCATGTTGTGATTATAACATGGGTGTGGCCCGAGCGGAAAATGACCCGCCCCAGCGAGGCCGGCCAGGCCGGCGCGCCTGCCGGTCGCCCCAATTGCG